>Ga0209386_1000133_pt1 | contig 38409 bp, 23 predicted proteins | sample NGEPertwo_FD_184510 | JGI IMG/M metagenome (GOLD analysis project Ga0209386, IMG submission 184510) | Arctic peat soil microbial communities from the Barrow Environmental Observatory site, Barrow, Alaska, USA - NGEE Permafrost154B-two... | ecosystem: Environmental > Terrestrial > Soil > Wetlands...
GTAAATATACAAACTCATTTATAGATATATACACATTGAAATAGCAATGGTAGTATTAGGCTTCGATTGGCTTTTACAAAGACAGAAATTAATTTCGAAATAATAGTATTTGAAGAAGAAATAACAGCGATTCAGCGTAAACAATTTTTTGATGTTGTCTTCAACAGGCAATCGATCAACTTCAAAGCTGTAGTTTTTGGTAACAATCTATTGCCAAAAATTTAGACCAATAATGTCGATTTGTTTTAACGAACCTCCTTTCTCTATTTTTCTGATTTTCCCCAGATTCGGGAATGGGGTATTTCCGCGACGGTTTTCATACCGTGTATTTTACTGTTATCTTGGTTGACAAGGCAATGGATTAATCCATTCACCCTGAAAAATAGTAAGATATGCAATCATTTTTTTCCATAAATCCACAATCGTTTGTTTGGAATGCTCGTTCATAATTTCAACTATTTGTCGACTTCTTTCTACCAGTTGATTGATCATGTGTGCTATTTGTAACACCGTATAATAATTTTGCATCGCAATAAATGATTTACGCGAAAATTTGTGCTCCATCGCATATTCCAGATTCTTTTTGTGTATTGAAACCTTCATTTTCAATCTTCCACCTTAGCCTTCCACTATCAGCAGTTTCTATAACATTTTGTTGATTCTGTGTAACATTGGTGATGTATACGAAATGATGGTAGGATTTTGTGATGCGCATAATATTGACAATTGTTTCATTGCACTCCACCCACGAAAAATATCGACCAGAATACTCAATTTCATTGAGATATGCATATTCAAGAGTTGTTCTGGTGGTTTTATTTGCCCTGCAAACACTTCTCCTTATGGCAGTTGCTTTTAATAGATCAACTTCCGTCTGAAAGGTCTTTAAGTTGCCGTCTTTTAGGGTGATAATGAATCTCCAATCATTTTTGGCGCAAATATCAAATACTTTATTGGTGGGATAAAGTCCATCTCCTAAAATACATATAGGTAAGCGGGGAAAGTATTTTTTGATTTTTGCAGCCAATCGGATGAAAGCCTTCCGTTCGCAGTCCTGTTTTTCGTAATCACGTCCCGGATCGTTTTCAATAAATTCTGAAGCCAGTGAAATAGACAGCCCAGTGGAAGTAACAATTTTTGCCTCAAGGACATAATGGAAATAAGTGACCAGACCACCCCCGTTTTTGAAGTTTTAGTCAGGCAGTGATCGCAGTGCTTATGCTCAAAGGTTGCCATTCCGGTCGCATCAACTGCTACCAAATGAAACTTACCCAGGAACCGGAACTCGCGGAACATCTTTTGCTCAATAAGACTTGCGACCAACTGCGTCTTCAGCGACTCAAGTTCTCCAGGTGGTAAAACCCGTAACACATCATCATAAGCATCGCCGTGAGGTAAGTTGATTTTGAAGTAATTGAAAATTTTTTTTCGGAAGCAGGATTCACGCCTATCATTGTTGTAACCATTACGTGAGGTCTCTTTGAAAATGTACATGAACAGCGCGCCAGTAACGATCTCGGACATCGAATATTCTTTGCGCTTTCTACTGTCCGATAGGTTGTTAGAGCTATTTAGCAGCTCTGGAAAATGTGTGTCAATGACTTTTTTGATCTGTGAAAGGATGATTTTCCCTTTTTCCGCTGCCGGCGTGTTTTTACATGGTTCTCTCAATATAAAAACTCATCAAAAAAATACAAAATACATGTTAAATATTTGGATATCAAATAAATAATATGTATATTTGCATTAATGAAAACGCCATAAGATCCTCAACCCCTTATGGCATAAAAAAGAACGAAACGAGAGAACACCTGCTAATAATCAGATAGTTGGTGGTTCGCCCCTTTATCTCCCACCATACAAAATTAGCCGGAAAATTATTTTTCCCAACCTATTGTAACTATTTAATTTTCAACAATATTATTTTTGAACTGAATCGCTGAACCTCCCTAAAATAAACTATTTTTGTTCCTCCAGAATTAAGTGTAACTAAACATTAATGGGAAATCAAGGAATAAACGAATTGTGGCATAGGTTTAAAAGCGGCGATAATGATGCATTATCGAAGCTTTACAACCTATATGTTCATAAACTATTCTCTTATGGACTTAAAATTAATGGCGATGAATATCTCGTAAAAGATTGTATTCAAGAGGTCTTTATACAGCTTATTGACAAAAGAAAAACGCTGAAACTCTCTGATTCAACGTCTATCTATTTGTTTAAATCGCTCCGTAATAAATTACTCGAAGAATTAAGGTCAAAAAACCGGAGAACAGATATTTCCAAGTCAATTTCCTTTGATGATGATAGGAATGAAATGAGTGCAGAACAGTCTATCGTTTCTTCAGAAGAAGAACATTTACGCGCCAAAATAATCGAAAAAGCACTTAATTCACTGTCTGATTACCAGAAAGAAGCCATTTTTTTAAAGTATTCTCAAGGCTTTGATTATAAAAAAATTGCAGAAATACTTGAAATTGATATCGCATCTGCAAGAACACTAATTTATCGGTCACTAAAATTGGTCAAGGAATCAATCAATGGCAAAATACAGATTCTCTTTTTCTTTTTCCGCTCTTTACTTTGACAATTATACGATTCTTTGGTATTCTCAACACCAAATCTTAAAGTGCCAAAATATTTTAGATTTTTTATTTCTTTTTAATGTGCTGATATATATTTAGATATAGTTATTGTGCAAATTTATTAACATTTAAATGTGAAAAAATGACTAAATATCTGTCTATAAAATCAGTTTTCAATCATTTATTACTGTTATGAGAAAAGAAAATGACATCGATTTCGTTTCACTTCTTCAAAATGAAACTTTTCTTAATTTGGTTAAAGACACTAATGGTGCGGTAAACCAGTTAGATGTTCTTGATAAAGAATTTCCTGGTCAACGGCAGGCAATTGTTTATGCTATTAAATTTGTAAATGCCAATATTTGTGATCAGAAAACCATGCAACCGAATGATGTCTCTGCGATTTGGCACAATATTAAAGCGTATTCGAGTCAAAACAGGAGATTAACTCTTCATCGGTTTATTTCTCACGGATTTTGGAAAGTCGCAGCTGTTCTTATCTTCGTTCTTGCCAGTTCAATTTTTACATATCAGCTTCTTAAAAGAGATTCACTGAGAGAAATTGCATCATCAAAAACAGTTGTAAATGATGAAGGGGCTATGATTATCCTTTCAGATGGGTCAACTCATAAATTGAGTGCTAAAGATTCGCTGATTGAATATAGTACAAATGGAGGAGAGGTCGTAGTTAAAAATGATAAACAGGAAGAAAGACTTGAGAATCAAAATAATTCAAAAACTGCGACTATGAATCAAATAATTGTTCCTTTCGGACACCGGCATAGTATTATTTTAAGTGACGGAACACGCGTGCAATTAAATTCAGGTAGCCGTTTGGTATTCCCGGCTGAGTTCTCCGATAAAAACAGAGAGGTCTATTTGAAAGGGGAAGGATATTTCGAAGTTTTTAAAAATCCCAATAAACCATTTATAGTAAAGACTGATTTTGTTGACATTAAGGTTTTGGGTACGGTTTTCAACATTTCGGCTTACGAAGATGAGCAAATTGCTTCTACTGTTTTAGTGGAAGGTAAGGTGGTTGTGTCGCAAAAAAATAAATTGTTTGGATCGACTCGGAAAAATTTGAGTCCGGGACAAGGCTGTTTTTATTCATTATCAACGAAAACTTCAGATATCAGAAATGTAAACCTATACGACTATATTTCATGGAAAGATGGTGTCTTTTTATTCAAAGACAAAGCTTTAATTGATGTTGTAAGTCGTTTGGAGAAATATTATCATAAGAAAATACTCATAGAAGGGAGCGTATTACCCAATACATTAATTTCAGGTAAACTTGTATTATCTGATAATATAGATGAAGTAATCCAGTACCTGGCTAAAACGATGGAAGCAAGATCCGAGAAAAATGAGAACGGTGTTTTAGTAATAAAAAACTAGGATAATTAACAATAGACTATTAGTAACTAAATTTAAATGAATTGCTTATGAGATGACACCCCAAAAAACGAAGACCGATGAATGCAGCAACATTCATCGGTCATGACTTCATAGATTAAAATTCACAAATTACTTTAATTACTTTAATCAGTACAAATGTATGAAAAAAAACCGTTATGAATTATGCGGCTTAGATTGTCGCATTAAAAAAATGTTGTTTGTTATGAAATTTACCATCGCAGCCTTCTTTATGGGATTGATGAGTCTTTCAGCTGCTTCAACTTACTCTCAAAATACAAAGATTTCTTTGAATATTGAGAATGCTACCTTAATTGATGTTTTTAAACAAATTGAGGCTCAAAGTGAATTTGTTTTTATTTACAAGAATGAAACAATAAATCTTGACAAAAAAGTGGATGTTAAAATTGAAGGAGCTACAGTTGATAAAATACTTGAAAAAGTCCTTAACAATTCCGACGTCAAATTCGAAATAAATAACAAACAGATTATCATTACGCCTAATCGCGAAATCCCTTCGAATAAAAAGGAAAAGCTTATAAAAGAAGAGATACAGCAACCTCAGAAAAAAGCAATTTCAGGAACGGTAAAAGATAGCAAAGGGATCTCTTTGCCTGGAGTGAGCGTGGTAGTTAAAGGGACCACTACTGGTATAACTACAGATAGTAATGGCAAATTTACATTGGCTGTACCAACTGAAGCAAAAGCAATTATATTTTCATTTGTTGGAATGAAAGCACAGGAATTTGCCATTACCGGAAAAACATCTTTCAATGTTGTAATGGAGGAAGAAACTGTTGGACTTGAAGAGGTTGTTGCTATCGGCTACGGAACAGTAAAAAAATCGGACATTACCGGATCAGTAAAAACTTTATCTAACGATCAATTCAACGCTGGTGTTGTTATGGCTCCTGAACAATTAATGCAGGGTAAAGTGGCTGGCGTCAATATTACCATGCAAAGTGGTGAACCTGGTGCCAATTCGGATGTGCTTATTAGAGGTGCAAATTCTATATCATTTTCAAACAGTCCGTTGTACGTTATTGATGGTGTACCGGTTGGTTTTAGCACAGCCAGTTTCTCAAGCAGCGCAAACGACCGCATGACTACCTTGGAGAACAACCCGCTTAACATGCTTAATCCATCGGACATTGAATCGATAAATGTTCTAAAAGACGCTTCGGCTACTGCCATTTATGGTTCGAGAGGGGCAAATGGCGTAATACTGGTCACTACAAAAAAGGGTAAAGCAGGACAAAATTCAGTTAGTTATGAAGGATCATACGGTGTTTCCACTCTTCGGAAAAAATTGGATGTTTTATCCGCTTCTGATTTTCGCAGCTATATGAAGGATAATGCTGTAACAGGTTGGGTAGATGGTGGCGCGAGTACTGACTGGCAGGATCAGATTTTTAGGACAGGCATCACTCAATCGCACAGCTTGTCGCTCAACGGCGGAAATGATAAAACCAATTATAGGGCATCGGTGAATTATACCAACCAGGATGGTATAATTATAGCTTCTAATCTTGAAAAATACACTGGACGTATTAATATCAATCACAAAGCAATGGATGATAAGCTTACCATTGGACTAAATCTTACAAATGCTTTTTTAAAGAACCAAAATTCACTTAATCCTGAAGGTGCCGGAGGTGCAGGTTCCGGAGGAACAATTCGTGACGCATTGCGCAACGATCCCACTTATCCCGTACGTGATGCTTCTGGAGCATATACATGGCATGGTGTCAACAATCAGAACCCTGTTGAAGAAACCCTTGTACGAACTGATAATACTGAAACCTACCGTTATATGGGCAACGGAACTGCTGATTACAAAATTTTCGACTTTCTGAATGCGAATGTAAACATTGGTTTTACAAAGGAAAACATAGACCGTTATGTTTACGAACCCATTTCAGGAAGAATTGGTTCTGTAACCCATGGTCGTGGGTCGCATGAATCACGGGCGAGTAACTCAAAACTTTTGGAAACAAACCTGGTTTTCAACAAAACATTTGGTAAACACAGTATTAACGCTCTTGGCGGATATTCTTACCAGGAATTTGTATACACAAATTCATTTATGGAATCTTCAGGTTATATTTCAGATGCAACTTCTTACAACTCGATTAATTCTGGCAATAAATCTACCTGGAATTTGTATTCCGGTAAGGCAAGCAATAAATTGATTTCTTTCTACGCGCGTGCCACCTATGACTTTAACCGAAAATACCTGTTAACAGCCACTTTACGACGCGATGGTTCCTCCCGGTTTGGGGCAAATCAAAAATGGGGTAATTTCCCATCGGCCGCATTGGGATGGAGAGTTTCGGAAGAGGATTTTCTTAAAAACAGTAATTTTATTTCCAATTTGAAATTGCGAATGGGTTATGGTATAACTGGCAATCAAGAAATTGGAAATTATGGTTCCTTACCAATATTAAGTGCTGGCGGTCAGTATATTATTAATGGTAATTTTGTTGGAGCCGTTTTTCCTACTCAATATGCCAATCCAGATCTTAAATGGGAGTCTACTTCACAGGCCAATATTGGCTTAGATTTTGGATTCTTCAAAAATCGATTAACCGGAACAATTGATTTGTACAAGAAAAAAACAAATGATTTATTATTATCCTTTACTGTTCCTCAACCTGCTGAAGCAAGTAATACCATTCTTAATGTAGGTTCTGTTGAAAACAAAGGAATTGAACTTGAACTTAACGGAGTTATATTGAATGAAGGTTCTTTGGCATGGGAAGCATATGCAAATATAGCTCACAATGAGAACAATGTTGTCTCCATTTCAAACAGTGTATGGAAACAAACTGCAATTTATACAGGTTGGCTTCAAGTACCGGGTTTCAGCGGGCAATCCACTCAGATAATCCTACCAGGTGAACCGCTTGGTACTTTCTATGGTTTTAGATATGCCGGCGTTGATGCGACTGGAAAGCAGCAGTTTTATGACATGAATAATAAATTAACGTATACACCAAAAGCTGGTAAACTGGGGGCTGACGACAGGGCTATTATTGGGCACAACCAACCTAAGTTCACCTACGGGTTTGGGAGTAAATTTACGCTAAAGAGACTGAGTTTAGATTTATTCTTTAGGGGAGTGCAAGGTATACAAGTTTTGAATTCTACATTTCTGGATTTGAACGACAAAAGCGGAATTTACAGTGCGATTGCCTCAGGCACTGATAATGCCAGGATTAATATAGCTAAAGGTGCTGTTTCGAATGGAATCGCACATACCGAAACACTGATCTATTCCAGCAAATGGATTCAGGATGCTTCTTTCCTACGACTTGAAAATGTAACGGTGAATTATAATTTTAATGTGAAATCTTTAAAATTGTTATCAAACTTCAACGTCTATGTAACTGGTCAAAATTTATTGGTTCTTACCAAATACAAAGGTTATGACCCCGAAGTGTCAGGAGGTAATGATTCCTATAAATATCCACGGCCAACGACTCTACAGTTAGGTGTTAAGGCTAATTTTTAAACGATATAAACTTTCAGATAGATAGGTCTATCTATAACTCTGAATGAATTTTGATTTAAATCAATAATATTAATTAAAAAAATGAAAAAAATATATCGATCAATCATTGCAGTTTTTGGACTTGCATTCATTATTAGTGCATGCACTAAGCTTGATGAGAAATTATATGACCAAATAGATGCAAGAACCTTCTATAAGACGACCGACGAAATCAATGCAGCTGTGGCAGATGTTTATTATCGCCTTAATGGTGTACATATTTGGTTGAATCACTGGCAGCTGCAGGAGTGTTCCACCGACCATGGTATGTGCTCATGGGGAGATGGCGGAGTTTACAAACAGGACCAATTACATACGTTAACGTCAACTCATGGACCTAATCATGACGTCTATGTAGGTACTTTCCAGGTTATTGCAGCAACAAATTCCTTCCTTGAAAATGTGAAGTTGGCCAACCCAACAAATTTGGCTCAACTTGAAGGTGAAGTGCAGGCCTTGCGTGCATGGTGTTATATGGATCTTATTGATTTATATGGCAATGTTCCAATTGTAACGGCAGCACATGTTGATCCGGCAAATTTGCCGACAACTGCAACGAGAGCAGACGTTTTTAAGTTCATTGAATCTGAATTGAAGGATGCAATTACAAAGCTCCCTGCAGATAAGGATGTAAACAGACAGGCAGTTTATCCACGTATTATTACAAAAGAAGCAGCTGAAGCTTTTTTGGTCAAATTATACCTTAATGCTGAAATTTGGAGTGGTACTGCCCGCTGGCAGGATGCAGTAACTACGGCAGACCTTGTAATTAATTCAGGCGTTTATTCCATTCCTTCGGGATATGGAGATATTTGGAAGACATTTGCACCAGATAACAAAACCGCTCCTAATAATAATGAAATTATTTTTGCCTTATCAAGGTATGCTACCCCGAATTGGGATCCATCCTTGGGCTTATGGGCCAATTGTCTTAGTATACATGGTGAATTAAAGGGAGCAGTACGGGACGGTGTGAGTCTGGGTATTGATCAGAGTTTCTGGGGTGGTCCAAGTGTATTAGACGAGACCTATCAAATATATGACGAGACCGATTATCGGAGAGGGCTTATTTTAAAAGGCAAATTTTACGATGCAAGTGGTAATTTATTAATTGATATTAAGCCTTATACAAATATTGATATTGCTACGTTTCCTGATTCCAAAGCAGGATTGAGTTGCATTAAATATAAACCACAACCTGGAACTCCAAGTGTTTTTAGTGGTAACGACATGATATTATTCCGGTATGCTGACGTATTATATTCAAAAGCAGAAGCACTTTATCGCTTGAACGCCGGCAACAAGGCTGCCGCTGAGACATTAATTACTCAGGTATATACCAGAAATTTCGTTGGAGGCAAATCTTTTACCATTAATTCGTTAGATGATATCCTGAAAGAACGCTCGAGGGAATTTCTTTGGGAAACTTCTTACCGTACCGATCTGGTTAGGTTTGGTAAATTTATTACCATGAGGACCTTATGGCATACCACTGATGATCCCGCTTTCCGGAATCTTTATCCAATACCGCAGAGTGAAATAGATTCTAATCCTAACCTGGTTCAAAATCCGGGATATACAAATTAGTCAATATTTGAATTTATAAGTGTGATGTAAACTGCACAATAACAATCAGTAACATACATGAAATAGCCATGATTGATAAATCACAAACCGGAATGAATATTTGTTCAGGGCTATTCCATACGACCTTTAAAAAACGAATTATACACGTATGAAATTAATAACCACAGGTTCTGATCCTGTGGTTATTTAAACCAATGATCACAAGATATTAAGCTTACAACTCAACAATGTATTGAATTCAGCTTATGAAATTCAATAGACACATCCGTTTACCACCAAAGTGCATGAGTTGACCGGAGATCATAGTACTCCTCTAAATTTTTTTATATCATATTATTGAACCATTTAGTAAGTTCTTTTAGAAGAATTAATGTTGAATTCTTTAAATTAATTACATATTAAATATTTTAATCATGAAAAAATTATTTATAATTAATCGGACAGTTTCTTTGCTATTTTCGATTTTCCTGTTAGCATTAGTTTTTAGTGGATGTTCAAAACAAGATGAATCTAAAAGCGACAATACCCTGAACTCTAATAACACACTTAAAGCGGCGATACTAAATTCGCCACAAATCATTATTGACGACATGACCCTGTCCCCTGATGCACCATTGCATGGAACTGAAGCAATGGATTGGGGTTTAGGAGATCCTTCTCCTCAACCAATGCCGTGTCCTGCAAAAAATTATAAAGGAGAATGGTGGGAGGCAATGACAGCTTGGGGACAAGTTTATATTCCCCGCTCGGGAAGTTCAGCCACAAACACCCGGTGCCAGATACGAAATGTAACCACGAAATTATTAAGAACCAATGGGACGTGGGAAACGGTACAATCTGGTTCTTTTGGCGGCGCTGCATATGTAGAAGACTTTGCAAATAATGAATGTATGGATGCGGGTGCCCGTGACGAATCTTCAAATGGAGGCGGCCAATCTTTTATTGTTGGTGTAGGCGCCTGGGCCGGTCATAACTACCATTTTTATACAAATGGCAGGGCATTTGTCGATGTGAATAATTGTGTTGGAGTTTACACAACCTGTGAAGCCCGACTTATTATGAGTGATACTGGTGGAACGGATGACCGCAATAACTGTAAAAATCTTATGCAAATGGGAGCCGACTGGTGGTTAAATACGACCATTGGTTTTTTACCTGATTGGTCGGCCAATAGTGGTATTGGAGGCATGAGGTCAAAATGGGTTACTAACGATTGGCAATCTTATAGCATGTGTACATTAACACCAGCACAAATCGCTGCAAATCCACCTGTAGGTGCGCCTATTGGTGGAGGTGACTTAGCCCTTAACCATAGCACTAATGCTTCTTCTGTCCAAACAGGATATTCCGCATCAAATGCAGTTGACGGCAATTCAGGTACCAGATGGGGAAGTGCAGAGAGCGACCCGCAGTGGATTTATGTTGATTTAGGCACTACTCAAACTATTAACCAGGTTAAACTATCATGGGAAACTGCTTACGGTCAGTCTTATCAAATACAAGTATCGGATGATGCTACAAATTGGACAGACATTTACAGTACATCTACCGGAAATGGAGGTATTGACGATCTTACCGGATTATCAGGATCCGGAAGGTATGTTCGAATGAATGGAACAGCCAGAGGAACAGCTTGGGGTTATTCACTCTGGAGTTTTGAAGTCTATGGAAATTAGACGTTTTTTTACGAGAAAGTGAATCACAAACAAAGACTAATCTGGTTCAAAATCATAAACACTAAGATATTGTTATAATTTGTAAGGATTAAATAAATTGTACAATTAATAATAATTTACATACTTGAAACTAATAGCCACAGGTTCTAATCCTGTGGTTATTTAAAGTTCATTATTTTAATGTTTTAAGTCCACAACTAAACAAAGTGTTGAATTCAGATTATGAAGATCAATAGCCGCATTCATTTAACTTCAAAGTGCATGAATTGATTGGAGGTCATAGTAGTCCGTTAGTTTATTATATCATCATAATAATAATGAACAATTTGGTAAGTCCTTCACATATATCTGCGGCTGAATTTTTAAAATTAATTACATATTCAAAATTTAATGATGAAAAAATTATTTATATTTAATCGGACAGTTACATTACTAATATCGATTTTCCTGTTAGCAATAGTTTTAAGTAGTTGTAACGAATTTGGTGCAATTTTAAAAGAAAAACTGTTGTCTTCTAAAAACGAACCTGATAAAAAGATATCAAAAGAAGCACAAATTATTATTGAAGATATGACCTTGGCTCCGGATGCACCATTACATGGAACTGAAGGATTGAGCTGGGGTTTAGGGGAAGCTGCACCTCAACCAATGCCTGTTCCAGCTAAAAATTATAAAGGTGAATGGTTTCAGGCTATGACTTGTTGGGGGCAGGTCTATATTCCGCGAACGGGAAGCACAGCTACAAACACCCGGTGCCAGATACGAAATGTAACCACGAAATTATTAAGAACCAATGGGAAGTGGGAAACGGTTCAGTCGGGCGCTTTTGGTGGCTCTGCTTATTTGGAAAACTTTGCAAATAATGAAAATAAAGATGCTGGCGCACGTGACGAATCTTCAAATGAAGGAGGTTTATCGGTAATTGTAGGCGTAGGCAACTGGGCTGGCTATAATTATCATTTTTATACAAATGGAAGAGCTTTAATAGATACGAACACTGTTATTGGAGTTTACACAACCTGTGAAGCCCGACTTATTAAAAACGACCCTAATGGAGTTGATGATCGGGCAAACTGTAAAAATCTTTTGCAAATGGGAGCCGACTGGTGGTTAGATATGACCGTTGGCTGGTTACCTGATTGGTCTGCCAATAGTGGTATTGGTGGTAGTAGATCGAAATGGGTTACTTCTGATTGGCAATCATATAGCATGTGTTCATTATTACCAGAACAGATTATGGTAAAACCTCCTACCGGAGGTAATTCAGCACCGATGATAAAAGTATCTGGTGTAATGTTAAACGACACTTCTGTTACTGTTTCTGTTGACGAAACAATACAATTGACTGCAACAGTAAGTCCTTCAAGCGCTTTCAACAAGGCAGTACTTTGGAGTTCGAACAACTTAACAGTTGCTGGTGTAGATGGTAATGGATTAGTAATACCAAAAACTGTAGGAAATGTAATAATAACAGCTACTACAAAAGACCAGAATAAAACAGCTAATTGTAGTATAAAATTTACAGTTTCGAAAAACCTGGCGCTTAATCATAACGCTTATGCTTCCTCTACTGAGGGATCAAATGTCGCGTCAAATGCTTTTGACGGAAATGCAAGTACCAGATGGGGCAGCGTGTTAGGTAGCGACCCACAGTGGATTTACGTTGATTTAGGATCTTCTATAACCTTTAATCGTGTTAAATTATCTTGGGAGACTGCTTATGGAAAGTCTTATCAAATACAAGTATCGGATGATGCTGTAAATTGGACAGATATTTACAGTACAACTACCGGAGATGGTGGAATTGACGATCTTACCGGATTATCAGGTTCGGGAAGGTATATTCGAATGTATGGAACACAAAGAGGAACAGGATGGGGTTATGCGCTTTGGAGCTTTGAGGTTTATGGAAATTAGGTTTAAAAGTTGACGAATAATGAAGGTTTAAACTAACCTTGATGGTTTAATAAAAATATCTGTTTGAAATCTTAAATTTTCTCCAATTAAACACGCTGTGACAGGGAGTGTTTAATTGGCTTTTATATCCTGGATTATACCTGTATAACATCCATTTATTTTAAACAACACCTACTATTTACTTCGCTATTGTGACAACATGTAAATAATAATTTCACCAATGACTTCAAAACAAATAGAGATGAATGAAAATGCTGCTTGTTCAAGCCGTCGGAACTTTATCAAAGGAACGGCAATGGTAACAAGTGCTTTGGCACTTCAGGGCTGGGTGAGACTGATAAACCAAAAGGTGAAATGATCCGCCGTGCAGATGAGCAATCAATTCATTTGGCTTATTTTGATCCGTCAGAAGGGCCGGTGCCTAATCCGGGTATGGGTGTGAACGGATATGTTTTCAGCGATCATATGCACGTTGGTTATACTGAAGCAGAATGGAACCGAACACAGGGATTACCTCCGCTGCCGCTTGAACGGACAACTTTCGACCAGATGATGAAATTACCATATGTTGATAATCTTTACCTCAGGTTTGAATGGCGGGACGTACAAAAACAACGGGGGAAACTTGAATTGCCCGATGCCTGGAAATGGGTGTTGGAAGCTGCTGAAAAACAGGGTAAACGTTGGAGCTTTCGCATCATGAATTGCTCCCCCCACAGCATGTCGGAGAATGGGTTGCCGGAGTTTTTGCAAGGGAAGCTAAAGATGATTCCTTACTGGCATGCCGATAATGTGCCCGGTCCCCGTCCAAAATATTTTCCCGAGTACAGTAATGAGTACCTCAATTGGTGGGGCGAATTTGTTTCCCTTTTAGGAGCGAAGTTCGATAATCATCCACTTTTGGAATATGCCGATGTTTCGGGATATGGATTCTGGGGCGAAATGCACCATTATGCTCGTTACACGCCCGATGGACCAGTTACAAATTACCAGCCGGGTACTCCTGAGCGAGTGGAAGCTATTGTTGAACGTTTAATCCATGATCACCTGAAAGCATTTCCAAAAACGCCCGCAGCACTGGGATTGCATACAGCTGATTATGTAGCAGGTCAACGGGCATTTGAGCGAGGTTTATGCTGGCCGCGCCGCGATAGTTTCATGACTAATTTTTCAACTGCGGAAACCATTTTGGCCCAGGGGCTAAAACCAGGAAGCGCGATGTTATGGGAAACGATTATTCCAGGTGTTCATAATCCCTCCGATTTACAGAAACCGTCAAAAGAGGTTCTCCCTCTTCCGCAGCGTTATTTTGATATAGCAGCTAACTATATTGCAGTAGGGTTCAATCCATGGGATACCATATGGGCTCATGAGCATTGCCTTGATACCTATGAAATATTGGAACAACGAATCGGCTACCGGTTGCGGCCTTCCATTGTGTGGCGCCGCAGGATCGCAAATGGTCAAGATGAGATTGCAATTGGTTTGCGAAACGATGGCTGTTCTGCACCTCCTGGTCAGTTAACTATTCAGGCAAGTTTCCCCGACGGAAGCAACAGTACAGCAGTGTTGCCAATGGGCGAACCCACACCCGGAGCAATGAAAATATATGCATTGCCTCTTCTGGCAAATGCAGATAAATTCGGTGCAGATAAAATGATTGGTTTGTCAATGAATATCCAGATTAAGGGAAAAAATTACCCGGTACAATGGGCAGTTAACAAAGGACAAACAACTGATCCTTTTATTCTGAAAGTGCCACTGAAAAAATTATAGCAAGTAATGAAATAAGATGGGGGTAAAACAATGAAAAAAAACAATCTGATTATTAGTTGCCTTTTAGTGTTATACCTGATTGGTGCCAATGAAAGTTATGGTCAGAATCCATTGATTTCGCATATTTATGCTGCAGATCCTTCGGCCCATGTCTGGAGGGCGGATACTAACAAATTATGGCTCTATACATCACACGATGTTCCCGGCACAAATCATCATGCTACCATGTTCGATTATCATGTTTTTTCTACCAGTGATCTGGTGACCTGGACAGACTATGGCAGGGTATTATCAGTAGATGATGTTGACTGGGCTATTACATGGGCCTGGGCAATTGATGCAGTTTGCCGGAACGAAAAATATTACCTGATTTTTTGCATGATGGAAAAAGCTACTGGCATTTTCCGAACAGGTTTAGCAGTGAGCGATGTACCACAAGGGCCATTCACCAACATCGGCTTTATACAGGGAGTTGAAAACGGACAAGACCCGGCACTCTTTGTTGATGACGACAATATACCCTATTTGTATTGGGGAGGAGGAGCGCATTGTTATGGTGCACGGCTTACCGATGATTTGAAATCGATTGTTCAGGAGTCGAAAGTCGAATTAACACAACAGCTTTTTGAAGTTTTCGAAGGTCCATGGTTACATAAATATCAGGGGAAGTATTATCTCTCATATCCGGGTTTGCCCAATGGTAAATGGCCGGAAGAGATGTATTATGCAATTTCCGAAAAACCACTTGGTCCATTCAAATACATGGGAAAATACATTCCGGAATTTAAAGGTCAGGCAGGCACCAATCATGGATCAATAGTTCAATACAAAAGCCAATGGATTGCTTTTCACCACAGTGCATGGCTTTCGGACGGAAATGGAGCAAATCGAAATCTTATGGCAGATTACCTGTATTATAAACCGGATGGGACAATAAAGCCAATAATTCCTGATTCATCAGGATTGTCGAAAGGTAAACCCACGAATTGTATTATTTTTCTCGAAGCTGAAAATGGCAAACCCGCAGGTGGCCGGTTGGAAGGGACGCAAGTTGAATCAAGCTTCGACGGTTATTCCGGGAAAGGTTATGTTGCCGGTTTCGATGTGAGGCACGACTATGTTGAAGTATTGGTGCAAGTAGCAAAGGACATGAAAGCTAACCTGAAATTAAGGTATTCGGCCAATGCCGATTTTAAGGCCGATGTTTTAGTTGGAGTTTTAATGCTTGACGGATGGAGCGGTACGAAATTCAAAAAAACCAACGGATGGGAAGAAATCAATTTGGGAGAAGTACAACTGAAAGAAGGTGATAATAAAATACACTTTTCATCCCTTAATAGTGTTGATATTAAAATCGATTACTTTAAATTAGAACCTATTAATAAACTGAAATGAAACAGGAGTCAGGATTTTGGAGAAACAGCCAACTTTGGTTGTGTTTAGTGGTATTTGTGTTTTCAGATACGAATGTACTTTTGGCTCAGGTAAAACTAACCGAAGAAAGCTGGGTACTTCCAACTTACCAGGTACTACCTGCCGAAAAGAATCCAGAGTTTTTCAAGAATGAAGTTTATCAGGGCGCATCAAAGTATATTTACCCATATGCCATGAATGATATGATTTCCAACGAGAAGGCAGATCATCCATGGAAAGCATTAGTTCTTGAAAACGAATATATTAAGTTATGTGTTACTCCTGAAATCGGTGGAAAGCTCTATTATGGAACAGATAAAACTAATGGCGTAAATTTTATTTATAAGAATAATGTTGTAAAACCGTCAAATATCGGAATGACGGGCGCCTGGGTTTCCGGAGGAATTGAATGGTGCGTCATTCACCACCACAGGGCATCTACTTTTTTGCCGGTCAATTATAACATGGCTGAAAATAAAGATGGCAGCAAAACCATCTGGATCGGCGAAACCGAGCCGCGTCACCAAATGAGATGGACCATTGGCATCACCGTTTATCCTGGTAAATCTTATTATCAGACTGAAGTAAAAATTCTTAACTCAACCCCCTATACAAATACCTTTTTGTACTGGGCCAATGTGGCAGCGCATGCAAGTAAGGATTATCAGGTTATATTTCCACCGAGTGTTCAGGAAGCAACCTACCATGCCAAAAACAGTTTTACTAACTGGCCATTTTCAACACAGGTATATAATGGTGAGGACTTTACGAAAGGAGTTGACCTGAGTTATTGGTTAAATTCTGTCAATCAGAATTCCTACTTCGCCTATGATCTGAAAGAAGATTTTATGGGAGGATACGATCACGGTAAAGAGACCGGTACAGTGCATATCGGCGACCATAATATCGTAAAAGGTGCCAAACTCTGGGAATGGGGTTCCGGGCCACGCGGACAGGAAACCGAGGGTCGACTGACCGAAAAAGATGGTCCGTATGTCGAAATCATGGTCGGTGCATTTTCCGATAACCAGCCCGATTACAGCTGGATCAGACCTTACGAGGTGAAATCATTCAAACAATACTGGTATCCTGTAAAAGATATTCAAGGATTTAAATATGCCAACCTGAACGGGGCTGTGAACCTTGAGAAACGGGTTGACAACAAAGTCTTTCTGGGATATTATTCCACACAAAAGATAAACAAAGCTCATATTGTACTAAAGAAGAAAAATGCAATTATTTTCGAAAAAACAGTGGAAATTTCTCCGGAAACTGCTTTCACCACTTCTGTAAGAATTGACGGAACTTTTGATTCGACTGACCTTTTTACCGAAATGATCAATATGGAAAACAACGAAGTATTGGTTTCATATCTGCCTGTTGAAAAAAAGGCAGCCGGAAAACTTCCCGAAGAAGTTAAGAGACCTGCCCCGCCAAAAGATATACAAACTATCGAAGAACTTTATCTGGCAGGTAGCCGGATACTTCAGTTTTATAATCCGACCTTGAATGCGATGGATTACTTCGGAGAAGCATTGAAACGCGATCCAAATGATATTCGTACCAATGTTGCTGTTGGAAATATTCATCTCAAGAATGGGGAATATAACATTGCCAGAAGCTACTTTAACAAAGCAATAAAAAGGCTGACCAAAGATTATACGCGGCCATCGAATTGTGAAGCACTTTACCTTCAGGGCTTAACACTGAAAGAGCTTGAATTATACGATGAAGCTGTTGATACACTTTACCGTGCAACATGGGATTACGCATGGCATTCTGCTGCTTACATCGAATTGGCCAGAATATCCTGCTTAAAAGGCGATTTTCAAAAAGCACTCGGGCAGGTCAATGAATCGCTTACTACAAATTCAATCAACAATAGCGCAATTAACCTCAAAGCCTCTATCCAACGCAAACTTGGAGAGTTTGAATGGGGAATGGCAACTTTGAAAGGTGTTCTGGAAAAAGATCCATTGGATTTCAGAACAGGAAATGAAACCTATCTCCTTGCAAAAGAAATGGGTAATAGTGCTGAAAGTGCCGAATTACTTGCTTCTCTTAACAGAAAAATGAGAGATTTTGACCAGAACTACCTGTACCTTGCTGTCGGATATTTGAATGATGGACTTTATGCTGAAGCTGAAGATGTTCTGCATCGGTTTAATGGAAAGAATCAGGAAATCAGCTATTACCTAGGTTATATTCAGGACAAAAAAGGCCATAAAAAAGAAGCTGAAAATTTTTTTAAACAGGGATCGGACCAATCGGTTGATTACGGATTCCCATTCCGGTTAGAATCAATTAAGGTTTTGAATATGGCCTCGAAATATCATCCTGGTGACGCAAAACCCTGGTATTACCTTGGCAATCTGCTATTCGATAAGCAGCCGGAGAAAGCGATTGAAGATTGGGAAATGGCTGTAAAACTAGATCCCTTGATGGCCATTGCCTGGAGAAATCTGGGCTGGGGTTATTACCGGTATGAAAAAAATATACCCAAAGCGATAAGTGCCTATGAAAGAGCATTTGAGGTTAAAAAAGACGAACCGCTTTACTACGCGGAACTCGATCCGCTTTATGAATTGAACAATACACCGATTGAACGAAGGTCTAAACTGTTTGAATCGAGTAATGAAATTGTCAAAAAACGGGACGATTCGTTTGTCCGTGAAATAATGGTTCTGAATCTTGCCGGAAAACCTGAAGAAGCAGTCGGGTATTTAACTAATAGTATCTTCCATTTTCGTGAGGGAAGCTCAAGGGTTCGGGATATCACTGTTGACGCCCATTTGCTGCTTGGTAAAAAGTATTTTGATGCGAAGAAATATAATCAGGCTTTGGAACAATTCATGTTAACAGTTGAAACGCCGGACAGTACCCTGGCAGCCAGTCAGATGAGCGATACCAGAAGTGCTCAGATCTATTACTTTGTTGGTTCAGCTTATGAAGCACTGGGCAATACAGCCAAAGCCAAAACTTACTACACACTTTCCACCGGACAAACAGTGAAAGAGGAAGATTATACCCGTTACTATCAGGGGCTTTGCTGCCTAAAACTGGGAAATAAAGATAAAGCAACCGAATATTTTAAGGGTTTGATTGAAGAAGGTAACAAACGGATCAGTCAGGGATCCGAGGTCGATTTTTTTGCCAAGTTCGGGGAAAGTGAAGCCAAAAATATACAGATTTCAAATGCGTATATGAACATAGGCCTGGGTTATAAAGGATTAGGTGATGCCAAATCCGCAATCATGTACCTTCAAAAAGCTGTTAATCTTTCAGTCAGTGACTTATGGGCAAATGTTGAAATGCGAAGTAAATAAAACATAGAAATAATAGCCTATAATTATGAAATAGCCATGATAAGAATATCACAAACCGGAACGAATATTTCCTCATGGCTATTCTATATGGCCTTTAAAAAACAAATTATATACAGATGAAAATCTCATCATTATTTCTGTTAGCCATTATATTGAGTTTAATGAGTTTTTCGGCAAGGTCACAAGTCGAAAAAAAGAAACTTGTTACAAAACAAACAAATAATATCAGGAACGAACAACTGGTAACCCTTACAATTCCCTCAAAACTTTCCGGCAAAGTTGTATCTCCTTTGCTCTTTGGGCACAATTTAGAGATCACCAGGAAAGCCAGCTGGCATGGTCTGTCAGTCGAAATGCTGGCAAACCGGAAGTTTGCTGCCGTTGGCGCTAATGGCTTTCCATTGCACTGGCAGGCAATTGGAGGAGGGTCGTCCACTGTAACTATTGATAGTACAACTGCCTATGCAGGGAAGAATTCACTCCGTGTTACCCTGACTAATGATGGAAGGGAGTGTGGCATCCTGTCTCAGGCAAACGACAGTCTGACGATTGAACAAGGTCGTTCTTACAGTACTCATGTATGGGTTCGTACAGATGCCCCCATAACTGCAATCGTTCGTATTAGGAAGTCATTAGACGGACAGCCACTTTTTGAGGTCAGGCGTGATATTTCACCAGGAGGCTGGAAGGATCTTACAGCTAAATTCACTGCTAAGGGCAACGAACCTACCGCATTTTTCGAAGTAGCTGGCAAAGGCTCAGGTGTGTTTAATATAGGATCTGTTTCTCTTCGTGATGCCAACGCTTTTCACGGAATGCGCAGAGATGTTATTGAATGTCTCAAAGCTATGAATGTTAAACTTCTGCGCTTTCCGGGAGGCTGCTTCTCAGAGTTTTACAACTGGAAGGATGGATTGTTGCCAGTGGATGCAAGACCACCAGTCGGTCCGGCCAAAGGCAGATACGAGTTCATACTGCACAATTCAGATGGATACGATATGGACGAATTCGGCATTGACGATTTCATGGCCTTATGTAACGAACTCGGGTGTGAGGCGTCAATAACTGTCAGGATGGGCGAGGGTTCACCTGAAGAGGCTGAAGCCTGGGTAGAGTATTGCAATAGCGGGAAAGAGACTAAGTGGGGAAAATTGCGTATCGCGAGGGGCCATAGCGAACCGTACAATGTAAAGTACTGGTCCCTTGGAAATGAGATCTCGGCCTGGGGCAAAGGCGAGTCCCCGAATGTTGAACGATACGCTGAGATGTGTAAGGCGTTTGCTCAGGCAATCAGAAGAGCAGACCCAACCATCCGGTTAATTGGCAGCGGTATGCATGGCGTGCACAATTTATATCCCTTTAACCAGGCATGGACCGAGAAGATTTTTACACTGGTTGGGAACGATTTTGATGCTTACTCATATCATGAATACATACAACCTGAAGACAACCTGTCACGGACAGCAAATGCACCGTTGAAAGCCACACTGGGTGGATTGGAAGGACTTCATGCGACTATTAACAGGCTGGAACCATCATCGCCACAACCTAAAACCATTTTTTTTGATGAGTGGAATTTATGGAATGCCTGGGAGCGAACCCCGGGTATCCAGGAAGCGCTTTATTCAGCAGTAATGCTACACATGCTCTGCCGTAATGCCGACAGCCTGGGTATTGAGGGCTCATGTTATTTTCAGCCGGTCAATGAAGGAGCAATAAGGGTGCTGCCGACAAGTGCAGAACCTACACCTGTTGGCAAGGTTTTTTCCATGTTAACGGCACATGCCGGTAGACTTCCGGTTAAGGTATCGTCCAGCAACGGTTCGTGCGATATTTTTTCATCCCTTGGTCCGGATGGTCGCTCGCTTATTGTCACGGCCATAAACGTTGAAGAGCATTGTAGCAAAGTTTCGTTGAGAATTGCTGGTGCGAGCGCCAGAAGCAAAGGCTCAGCAACAGACTATGCCGCGATATCGAGTGTGGCTTCTTCGGATGTGGTGAGGTCTGAAATTGAAGTGGCCAGGTCCAACAAAGGAACATACTGCGTCGTGCTTCCCGCACTGAGTTTTACTAAAATTGAATTTCAAATGGCAAAGAGTCAAAAAGAATAATGCCGAACAAATACATTAAACAATTATTATTTATGAGAAACAAATTATTTTTTTTATCGATTCTCTTACTGCTAAACATTCAGGTACTGCTGGGACAGGCTCCATTTAGTCGCGGAGTTAACCTCACAGAATGGTTTCAGACGGCGAATGTCAGTCAGTTGCAGTTTACTAAATATACCAGGCAGGATTTTATCAATATAAAAAGTTTAGGATGTGATGCCATAAGGCTGCCAATAAATATGAACTATATGACTTCCGGGGCGCCCGATTACAAATTCGATCCCGTATTTTTTGCTTTACTCGATTCAGTGATATCATGGTCAGAGAACCTGAAATTATACCTTTTGCTCGATAATCATTCTTTCGATCCTGCTGTTAGTTCCGATGGAGGCGTTGGCCCAATACTGATAAAGGTTTGGGCGCAAATGGCGGCTCACTGTAAAGACAGGTCTAAATACCTGATGTACGAAATTTATAACGAACCTCATGATATACCTACTATAGACTGGGGCGCAATACAACAAAATGTAATAAATGCCATCAGGGCTGAAGACATAAAGCATACCATTATTGTTGGCGGGTCAAATTTCAACCGTTACTCCGAGCTGAAGAATCTTCCGGTTTTTGCCGACACCAACCTTTTATACACGTTTCACTTTTACGATCCTTTCCTGTTTACACACCAGGGGGCAAAATGGACCGGTATGTCGTCAGTTTCGGGCGTGCCATTTCCTTACAATGCCGCGAAAATGTCTTCACTACAGACTTCACTAAATAATAATGCCTGGTTGGACAGCCTGATAAATAACTATAAAACTGATGGAACTGTTGCTAAAGTAAAAATGCTTATCGACGAAGCCGTCAATTTCAGAAAGGCAAGAAATGTAAAAATATTTTGCGGGGAATGGGGCGTTATTATTCCTAACAGCGATGATAACGACAGGGTGTACTGGTACGGAATTGTTAGAAAATACCTTGATGAAAAAGGAATACCATGGACAATTTGGGATTACAAGGGAGGGTTCGGGCTTATGAATGCCAACACAGCCGGGGTGTTTGATTACGACCTTAACATACCTTTATTGCAAGCGCTTGGTTTAAATATCCCATTACAAAAAATAAAGCATCCTTAAACCCTGATATATGAATAACAGAATCTTAAAAATTATTGTCTTTTATTTTATCATAAGCTTTCCACCTGAAAATATTTTTGCTCAACAATCAGGTGATAAAATTTCCCACCTTGTGGCAATTGGCAATATCAAACAATTAGTGGTAAATGGGAAACCATTTATTATGCTGGCCGGAGAATTGAATAATTCAAGCGCTTCAAGTCTTGATTACATGGAAACAGTTTGGTCGCGATTGTCAGCCTTTAACCTGAACACAGTTCTTGCATCAATATCGTGGGAAATGATCGAACCAGAAGAAGGGATATTCGATTTTTCAAATGTTGATGGATTAATCACAAAAGCCCGTGAGAATAAATTGAATTTGGTGTTTCTCTGGTTTGGAACCTGGAAAAATGCTTGTTCTTCATATGCGCCCGGTTGGGTAAAGCAGGATACCAAAAGGTTTTTTCGTTGCGAATCGGCTGATGGTATAAAGCTCAATAACATTTCAAGCTTAAGCGCTGATGCATGCAAGGCTGATGCAAAAGCATTTGCCGCTTTGATGAAGCATATCAAAGAGTTTGATGGAAAAATCAATACGGTTCTGGCAATCCAGGTGGAAAATGAACCAGGTATCAGAGGTGATTCGCGCGATAGATGTCCTGCTGCAAACGAGGCCTTTAATCAAAATGTACCTGCTGAATTGATTGATTATCTGAAGAAAAACAAGGACATTCTTATTCCCGAAATGATGGCGATATGGAACAATTCAAAGTTCAGAACCGAAGGAACCTGGGAGGAAATATTTGGCAGTGATGCCAATTTGATGTTTATGACATGGTTTACTGCAAGTTATATTGATAAAGTCGCTGCTGCCGGAAAAGCCGTTTACCCATTACCCATGTATGCCAATGCCTGGCTTGAATGGGGTGATGACAATAAACCAGGCGATTACCCTAGTGGTGGTCCAATTGCGAGAGCTGTACCTGTTTGGCAGTCCGCAGCACCTAATATTGACATACTCGCGCCTGATATTTATCGAAACGATTTTGCCCGGGTTTGCGAAAATTTTCAGCGCATGGGTAACCCATTATTCATTCCGGAAACACATCCCGGCATTATATCTTCAGCCAATGTTTTTTATGCGATAGGTCAGGGGGCAATTTGTTTCTCGCCATTTGGTATTGATAATCAGAAATGGTTCACTGCCGATGATCCGATTGGAAAAAGTTATAACTTCCTTACCCGATTAATGCCTTATTTACAGCAATTTCAGGGAACGGGTAAAATGGCTGGTTTGATTGGTGCCAAAGGAGAAAAGCAAGAAATACTAGTGGGCAAATACAAATTGTTCATCAATTATACCGGCAATCAAAATCCTGAACTTCCGGGTTTTGGTCTTGTAATTGCTCTGGCTGACAATGAATTTTTAATTGCCGGAAAAGGTTTTACAGTTACCTTTTTATCCAGTAAGGATATGTCCAAACATACCGAGATATTAACAGCTTATGAATTAATTTACAAGAACAATAGCTGGATAAAACAACGTAGATTGAATGGTGATGAAACTGACCACGGCACTCTAGTTAAATTAACAAATGAACAACTCACTGTTATAACCGCTAAGGTATTTTGTTACCAGTAAAAATCAATAACGTTTTGCCGGAGAAAAGTTATCATTAATTGAAACCATCACAAATTATTAATAAGAATGATTAAGAAAAAACATTTATCAAACGTTTTTATTCTTTCTATAATAAGGTCTTTATGTGGAATAGTAATTTTAAGTATGACTATCCAGGTCTCTTTAAAAGGACAAAATAGAAGTAGTGAAGAAAATGCCTTGCAATCTGAATTTTCAAATCCTGTTCCTCAGGGAATCATTAGGAATGGTTTTGATCTGACTTTTTATTCAGATAGAAAACCTAATAAAGAAGGGGGTTTGCTGCATGGCTGGGGACCTCTTGCTTTTGGTGCGCATAATCCATCTGTTGACATGATATTAGTTCAGATTCATTGGAACCAAACACATACAGGGCCAAATCAGGCAGATTTCTCATTCGTGGACCGGCAGATAGATTCCATTTTCAAAGCTGGTAAAAAGGTGTACTTATATCCTCATCCAGCATTTCCGCCAGCCTGGGCAAAAATTAAAATTGCCGATAATGAGTGGGGCTTTATAGACTATTTTGATCCTGCAAGTCATGCCCTGCAACTGCAATGGTACGAATTAATTGCCAAAAAATATGGCAAGGATAACCGGGTAACAGTCATTCGTATGTCTACATTTGATCATGGTGAAACTGCTGTACATGAAACTACTGCTAAAGGACTTAATCAACAGATAGCCAAAAATCATTTATCTGCAATTGAATTTTCCCAACCTTTAGTTCTGGATATTTATAAGGTGTTTTTGAAATATTCTGATCCCAAAAAACTTCTGGCTCACGGTGGAGGATTACAGGGAGACTGCCTGAACTGGGCAGTAAAACAGGGCACCGGACATGAAACAGGTACACACCAACAGGATTTTGCTGGTGTTAACCAGTTTGCACGGCGGAATTCGGCTACTTTGAAAAATGGTCACCTTACCGTAAAGACTATGAAGCAGGAAGGACTTTCTGGTTTATATATTGCCGAAAGTCAGTGTTGGCCTGGATGGGAAAAGAATAGAAATTTAGATTCAATAAAAAGGTATATGTTAACCTTGTTTTGTTCCCATATTGTTCATGGTACTAATTACATTTTGCTGGATGAAATGATATATAACCGACAAAATTACAGAAGATTATCACCCTGGGCACCAATCTCTCCCGATTGGACTGGCCGTTTGATAAGAAGAGGCGATGAATCAGCAAAGGTTTGGAATGACGATTCTGAAGTTTACCAGGCGGCCATGTGGGAAAGAACTTTGCTGGGTACAACCGATGAAACAACCCCTGAAGCCTTTGTTCAAACCAGCAGCCATTATGTTGCTGAATTGAAAGACTCTGTGATGGCGTTTGAACATGGGATGAGGATGGATTTCGATCGAAGCAAGGCAATTCCTGTCATGAAAGGTAATTTGCTTATTGAAGCGGATTACATTAGAGGCATTTTTGGAGACAGAGAATCTCATTTTGCAAAAGCTTCACCGCATTTTTACTTCTCTCTAAATGAAGGTTTTCAGAAAAGCCTTTCACACAGGAGGGGGGAATTATTGGAAGTCCGTGTCAGCTATCGCGATATTGGCAATGGTTCCTTTAACATTTTTTACCAACAACAAGATAATGGATTAGTATCAGCCCGTAAAGTGGCCTTGCAAAATTCCGATACCTGGAGAACAGCCTGTTTCCTCTTAGTTGATCCCGATATTACAGAAAGGAAACCCTTTGATATTGAGGTTAAGACCGCTGATGGGAAAGCATTAATAGTTTGTCTTATCCGGGTAATTAAACAATATGATTAGTTTTTCTGAAAAAAAAAGTAATCAAACTATTTGACATAGCTTAAAAATGAAAATATGATAAAAAAAATAATTTTACAGACTCTTTTTTTAAGCTTGTGCATTGAAGTATCGGCTCAGGCTAAAGATGAAAGTCATCCGGCTTACCTCGATTATACCAAATCAATTGAAATACGTGTTGCCGATTTGGTTTCAAAAATGACACCTGAAGAAAAAGTAAGCCAGATGATGTATAACAGTCCGGCAATCGACAGGTTAGAAATTCCGGAATATAACTGGTGGAATGAGTGTTTACACGGTGTTGCCCGATCGGGGAATGCGAGTGTCTTTCCGGAGCCTATTGGCCTTGCCGCCACTTTCGACGATAATCTGGTTTCCCGAATTGGCACTGCAATTTCGGATGAGGCGCGTGCAATGTATAGTGCCAACCTGAAACAAGGATTCCGTGGACAATATGGAGGCTTAACTTTTTGGACACCCAATGTGAATATTTTCCGTGATCCACGTTGGGGCCGTGGTCAGGAAACTTATGGCGAAGATCCATATCTCACTTCAGTTATGGGTGTTGCTCTGGTAAAATCTTTGCAGGGCGATAATCCGAAATATCTAAAAGTTGCCGCTTGTGCCAAGCATTTTGCAGTTCACAGCGGCCCTGAGCGCTTGCGTCACGAATTTAATGCTATTACCGACAATAAAGATTTATTCGAAACTTACCTGCCTGCATTTAAAGCGCTTGTTGATGCAGGAGTTGCATCGGTAATGTGCGCCTACAATAGAACTAACGACAAAGCCTGCTGTGGCAGCGATGTTTTACTAAAGGAAATATTAAGGGATAAATGGAATTTTAAGGGTTATCTCGTTTCTGATTGCTGGGCATTAAAAGATATTGATGCCGGTCATAAAATTACCAAAACAAGGGCTGAGTCGGCCGCTTTGGCGTTGCATAATACCGTCGATCTCAATTGTGGCGATACCTACAACCCTTTCCTAATAGATGCATTAAAACAAGGACTGGTGACGGAAGATGAAATAAACAAAGCAGTTTCAACGGTATTTACAACCCGGTTTAAATTGGGCATGTTTGATCCGGAAAAGGAGAACCCATACAATAACATTAGTGCCGATGTGATTAATTGTGAAATGCATAGAAACCTGGCACTTGAGGCTGCCGAAAAATCACTGGTCTTGTTAAAAAATGACAAGAACATTCTTCCGTTGAAGAAAAACACAAAATCACTTTTTGTGACTGGTCCAAATGCTTCGAATATTGATGTTTTGATGGGAAATTACTATGGGGTAAACAATAATATGACCACTATACTCGAAGGGATTGTGGGTAAAGTTGAAGCAGGTTGCCAGGTACAATATAAACCTGGAATCATGTTAGACCGAACCAATACAAATCCAATCGACTGGACAACCGGTGATGCAAAAGCCACCGATGCAGTTATTGTGGTAATGGGTATATCAGGACTTATTGAAGGTGAAGAAGGCGAAGCCATTGCCTCTGAACATTTTGGAGACAGGCTGGATTATAACTTACCGCCTAATCAAATTGAGTTTCTTAAGAAAATGCGGAAAGATAATTCAAAGCCTGTAATTGCTGTAATTACCGGTGGAAGTCCAATGAATCTTGCTGAAATTAATGAATTGGCTGATGCAGTTTTATTGGTTTGGTATCCAGGTGAAGAAGGTGGAAAAGCGGTAGCGAACGTTTTGTTTGGAGATGTATCTCCTTCCGGCAAGCTACCCATTACCTTTCCAAAATCTATTGATCAATTGCCTCCCTACGATGATTATAGTATGGCAGGCCGCACCTATCGCTATATGACTGCTGAACCCATGTTCCCATTTGGCTTTGGCATGAGTTTTACGAAATTCTTGTTTAGCCAACCAATTTTTTCAAATAAGGTAATCAAAGAAAATGGTACGATTGAAGTTAGTGTTGAAGTGAAGAATATTGGAAAGATGAAGGCAAGCGAAACAGTGCAGTTCTATCTTACCGCACCATCGAGTGAAAACCTGAAACTTCCTCTTTATTCACTGAAAGGTTTTAAACGTGTTGAACTTTCAGCAGGAGAAAGTCAAACTGTAAATTTTTTACTTGATTCCGAACTATTAGCCTCAATAAATAATGCAGGTGAGCGTGTTATTCTTCCAGGGACTTATCAGGTAAATATTGGAGAATCGAGTCCCGGATCACGAAGCATTCAGCTGGGTGCAGCAATGGCTCCCGTTTGTGAATTTCAAATTAAAAAATAGACGAAGTGAAAAACATCAGTATAAAAGTTTTAATAGTATTCATACTTTTTATAGTTACTTTTTCGTGCAAAAGACATAATAAAACGGATAATAAGATAGAAAACATTATTCAGGAAATGACTCTTCAGGAAAAGCTGAGCTTCATTGGAGGATATGAAAGTTTTAGCATAAGAGGAATCAAGCGGTTGGGGATACCTCAAACCAATATGTCAGATGGACCAGTTGGCGTGCGAAATTATGGATCAATGACGGCTTACCCTGCTCCTATAGCCTTAGCTGCTTCCTTCGACAAAGAAATTGTGTACAACGTAGGTAAAGCCATTGGAAGCGAGTCGAAATCGAAAAATGTACACATGCTTTTGGCTCCGGGAATGAACATTCTTCGTTCACCTTTATGTGGCCGAAATTTCGAATATATGGGCGAAGATCCATATCTGGCGGGTCAGATAGCATCAGCATATATCAGAGGTGTTCAGGTAAATGGTGTGATGGCCGTAGCCAAGCACTATGCCGCGAATAACCAGGAATACGAGAGACATAATGTGTCTTCCGATATGGATGAAAGAACCTTACAGGAAATCTATTTGTCAGCCTTTAAAACTGCTGTTCAGGAAGGACAAGTCGCTTCTGTTATGACTTCATATAATCTCGTTAATGGAATACATTCTTCGCAAAATGATCATCTGATTAATCAGGTACTGAAAAAGGACTGGGGTTTTGAAGGATTTGTTATGACCGATTGGATGTCGACCTACAACGGTTTGGCTTGCGCCAATGCCGGACTTGATTTGGAAATGCCCGAAGCAAGACACATGAACCCCAATACTTTGATGGCAGCTATTACCTGCGGAAAACTTGATGTGAAAGTTATCGACGATAAAATTCGCAGGATTTTAAAATCGTATGAAAGGTTTGGTTATTTTGAAAATCCGGATATCAGCAAAGAGTTTAAAATTGATACGGCATTTGTTCGCAATATGGCTCTGGAAGCCGCACTAGGAGGCACTGTATTATTAAAAAACGACCAGGCTTTCTTGCCCTTTTCAAAAAAACAATTTAAAAAAATTGCGATCATTGGGCCGAATGGGCACCCTGCATCTACTGGTGGAGGAGGCAGTTCTTTTACAACTCCCCTACATTCACTTTCGCTTTATCAGGCCATTAAGCAAATTGCCGGCAAACATACGGAAGTGAACTGGACACAAGGTGTTGATGTTGGAAGACAGCTTCCGGTTGATTTCTTTGAAAACTTTGATTGCTACTACTATAAAAATGGCAAAAAAGAGAAAGGAGCGACAGCTGATTTCTATTCGAACGTAAAATTGGAAGGTCCAATTGCACTATCAACAACCTATAAAAATTTGAATTTGCAAGCTGATGCCATGTTTTTTGATCAACTTCCCAAATATAATTTTTCTGCTAAGTTTACCTGTTATTATCAACCACAAAAAAGTGGAAACTACCTGTTTGGCATTGATGGTGATGATGGATACCGCCTGTTCATCAATGGCAAAAAGGTTATTGAACTTTGGAAAGATCAGGATGCCATTAGTACATATTTGACTCATCTGGAAGCCGAGAAAGAATACAAAATTGAACTGGAATATTACCAGGGATCAGGTCGTGCCCTTTTTCAGTTCTCAACAACTCTTGCTCCTGAAAAACAACCAACACAGGTGGAATATATTCAAGAAGCCGTTGAATTGGCAAAAAAGTCAGATGTAGTTGTTTTGGCTGTTGGATTTGACCCTAATACCGAAAGCGAAGGTTTTGATCGAACATTTGATTTGCCTTACCACCAGAATGATTTAATTAAAGCAGTTGAAGCCGTTAATCCGAATTCAGTAATCGTACTTTTTGGCGGAGGTAATGTAAATATGAATCCTTGGATCGATCAAATTAAAGGACTGATTCATGCCTGGTATCCCGGTCAGGAAGGCGCACTGGCAGTTGCTGAAATTCTGTACGGAATAACTAATCCTTCAGGAAAATTACCTGTTTCATTTGAAATAAATGATAGCGACAATCCTACTTTTAATAATTATAGGGATGATGATAAAGATGGAAAAGTGTTCTATAAGGAAGGCATTTTCATGGGCTATCGCTTCTACGATCAAAGTGACGTGAAACCCCGTTTCCCGTTTGGTTTTGGATTATCGTATACTGCTTTTGCTTATTCAAATCTTAAGATTGAAAAATCGGGTAACAATATTTACAATGTTAGTGTCGATATTAAAAATACCGGTATCAGGGAAGGTGCAGAAGCTGTGCAGTTATATGTTGGACAGGAAAAATGTTCGGTACCACGGCCCAAAAAAGAACTGAAAGACTTTGGAAAGGTTACATTAAAACCCGGCGAAACCAAAACTGTTCAGATGCAATTGAATGAGGGAGCTTTTCAGTTTTTTGATCCGGCTAAAAGAAAGTGGACAATTGAACCCGGTGATTTTAATATTTACATTGGCGCTTCATCTGCCGATATAAAACTTACACAGAAAATAACATTATAGATTTATGGGCATTTCCATATCCCCGTTTTCTGACCTCTGACTAAATAAATAATTCAATAACTAATTGAAGAAACAGAAAATAAAAACAATGAAAACAAACAAACAACGTAAGAGCATGATTATGACTATGGCGATAATCGCTATCATGTCTTACAATCTTTCCGCTCAAAATTGCGCGCAGGTAATTATCAACGATATGACCCTGCCTTGCGATGGCTGTATGCATGGAACCGAGAATTTGAGTTGGGGAGGTAAATGCCACGGTAACCCTGGTTTCTCAGGAACAAAAGTCCCTGCAAAAAATTTCAAGGGAGAAAGTTGGCAGGCCATGACCAGTTGGGGGCAGGTTTATATTCCGTGCGAAGGAAGTACAGCAACAAATACCAGGTGCCAAATGCGCAACGTAACTACAAAATTTTTAAAAAAAGACGGGAAATGGTGCACGGTGCAGTCGGGCGCTTTCGGTGGCGCTGCCTATTTGGAAAACTTTGCAGATAATAAAAATATTGATGCTGGCGCGCGAGACGAATCGGGCAATGGAGGTGGATTATCAGTATTCGTTGGCATAGGTAAGTGGGCCGGTTATAACTACCACTTCTATACTTCAGGCAGGACATCGGTTGATACCAGCAATATTGTTGGCATATATACATCCTGCGAAGCCCGTCTTATTTTGGACGACCCCGGCAAACCCGATGATCGCGCATCATGCAAAAACATTCTCAGTATGGGCGCAGACTGGTGGTTAAATGAAACCGTAGGTTGGTTACCTGACTGGTCGGCCAATAGCGGTATTGGTGGTGGAAGGGGAAAATGGGTAAGCACCGAATGGCAAACATTCAATATGTGTACACTAAAACCAGAGCAGATACTCGCAAACCCGCCTTGCGGCAAATAAAAATAAAATAGAGTATATTACTTGAAACTTATAAAATCATGTACGGAAATTACCTGAGTTTACTATTGGTGTTGTTTATATCCAGTTTAGGTTGCATATCACAACCATCGGATTTGCAAAAACCTAAGTCAGCTGTTAAGCGGCTGGCATTGAAATGCTATGATCGATCATTTTGGTGGACTGGTATTATTGACAATGGTCACCTGATGCCCTTAAAGTCAGGTTATAAGGCTGAAACAGAAAATAATAATTACAATAACCAGATACAACCATTACTGCTTTCGAACAATGGAGAGGTGATCTGGTGCGATCAACCACTTGCGGTACAGTATACCAGCGATAGTCTTATTGTTGAAAGCAGATCCGGGGATATCCGTTATACCAAAGCAGGTGAAAACTTAAAGCAAGCTTATCAGTTTGCCAGCAAAACTTATTTTCCGCCCTCGGGTAAATCTCCTGACAAATTATTATTCTGTAATCCCCAGTACAATACCTGGATTGAACTGATGTACGATCAAAATCAAAAAGATATACTGAAATATGCGAATGCCATTATTTCAAATGGAATGCCGTCCGGTGTTCTAATGATTGATGATAACTGGCAGGAAGATTATGGCAGGTTAAATTTCCATCCCGGAAGATTCCCAACTCCAAAACTGATGATTGATTCACTTCATGCAAAAGGTTTTAAAGTAATGCTTTGGGTTTGTCCATTCATCAGTCCCGATTGCGATGTGTTCAGATATTTGTCGAAGAACAATCTATTATTGAAAGATAGCACTGGAAATTCAGCAATCATCAGGTGGTGGAATGGCGCAAGTGGGTTATTGGATTTCACCAACCCTGATGCAGTGAAGTGGTATAAAGCACAGCTAAACAAGTTAATCGATGAATACCATGTTGATGGGTTTAAGTTTGATGCAGGCGATTTCAACTTTTATAAAGATGTTGTTTCATTTAAGAAAGCTACACCAAGTGAACATGCTGAATTGTATGCTAAAATTGGGTTGGATTATCCATTAAACGAATACAGGGCCATGTGGAAGATGGGTGGGCAACCCATCGTCAACCGTCTTTGCGATAAAAATCACAATTGGGAAGATTTGCAGAAACTGGTACCTAATATGATATCGGAAGGTTTAATGGGCTACACGTTTTGCTGCCCTGATATGATTGGTGGTGGCGAGTTTAAATCATTTCTCAATGCTGCAACCATTGATCAGGATTTGATTGTGCGCTCTGCCCAATGTCACGCTTTAATGCCCATGATGCAATTCTCAGTGGCACCATGGCGGATTTTAGATCAACCACATCTGGATGCAGTTTTAAGCGCCGTAAAACTTCGTGAAAAATTCGCTCAATACATTTTGCGAGTCACGAAAGAATCGGCTTCAACAGGAGAACCAATACTTCGATCGATGGAATACGAATTTCCACATGAAGGTTTTGAACAATTAAACGACCAGTTCATGATCGGTGATTCATTGCTCGTCGCGCCTGTTTTAGAAAAGAATTGTACCCTGAGAAAGATAAAATTACCCAAAGGCAAATGGGAAACACAGGAAGGGAAAAATTGTAATGGTCCGAAAAATCTTGAAATACCGGTCGGAATCAATACGATTCCATATTTCGTAAAAGTGAAATAGTCTAATTAATCAGAAATGAATCATAAATCGAAAATTGGCGCGATACTGTCACTGATTTTATTCTGTTCGGTGCTGACCAAAGCAGAAAATAATTCAAAAGCTACTTTAGAAAAAAAACGTATCGAACAACGCGTTGATTCAGTGATGCGATTGATGACGCTGGAAGAAAAAATCGGTCAGCTGAATCAGCTTTCATCATCAGAAAAAACCGGTCCGGAATTGTCGAAAAGCAATAACATGGATTACGTTCGTAAAGGATTGTGTGGTTCAATGCTCAATGTTGTCGGCGCTGAAATGACCCGAAAAGCTCAGGAGATAGCAGTTAATGAATCCCGGCTTCACATCCCACTTTTATTCGGGTACGATGTCATTCACGGATTTAAGACCATTTTCCCGGTTCCATTGGCCGAAACAGCAAGCTGGGATATGAACCTGATTGAGAAAAGCGCACGGATAGCCGCCATCGAAACATCAGCATCAGGCGTTCACTGGACTTTCGCTCCAATGGTTGATATTTCCCGTGATGCACGCTGGGGACGAATCATGGAAGGTGCCGGAGAGGATCCATACCTGGGTTCATTGGTAGCTGCTGCACGAGTTCGGGGATTTCAGGAACAATTGAATAACAATACTGATATACTGGCTTGCGCTAAGCATTTTGTCGCATATGGCGCTGCCATTGGCGGAAGAGATTACAATAGCACCGACATTTCTGAAAGGACTTTATACGAAACTTATCTTCCTCCATTCAAAGCAGCGGTCGATGCTGGAGCAGCAACCATCATGAGCGCATTTCAGGATTTAAACGGAATTCCTGCATCAGGAAACGAATTTACGCTTCGCAAGATTTTAAAACACGACTGGAATTTTAAGGGTTTTGTAGTTTCCGACTGGGGATCGGTTGGCGAGTTAATTAATCATGGTGTGGCAAAAGACAGGAAAGAGGCTGCAAAAATGGGTTTGAATTCCGGCGTTGACATGGAAATGTGTTCGCTTACTTATGTTGATGAACTTGCCCAACTGATCAGGGAAGGACTGGTGAAAAAAGAATTGATTAGTAATGCCTGCAGGAGGATTCTGCGAATGAAGTTTAAGCTGGGTTTGTTTGATGATCCATATAAATATTGCGACACTGAAAGAGAAAAGAATCTGATTTTTACACCTCAAAACAGGCAGGCTTCTCTCGAAATCGCCCGCAAGAGTATTGTTTTATTAAAGAATGAAAATCATATTCTTCCGCTGGATAAGAATCTGAAATCTATTGCACTGATTGGTCCTTTGGCCGATGCAAAGCCTGAAATGATCGGTCAATGGCCGGGTAAAGGAGAAGAAGACAAAGCGGTCACATTGTTTGCCGGATTGAAATCACATCTTCCCGAGAATACAAAACTGGTTTATGCCAAAGGCTGCCAGATTGATGATGAGAATGAATCGCTTTTTGACGAAGCGATCCAAACGGCAAAAAATGCCGATCTGGTAATTTTGGCGCTTGGTGAAGGGAAAATGATGAGTGGTGAGAATACCAGCCGGTCCAATCTTGAATTGCCGGGTGTGCAATTGGATTTGGCCAAAGCAATTATCAAAACCGGAAAACCGGTTGTGGTAATACTCACCAACGGAAGACCTCTGGCTATTAGCTGGCTTAACAGTCATGCCGGAGCAATCGTTGAAGGATGGATTTTAGGCACCGAAGCCGGAAATGCACTGGCCGATGTACTTGTCGGAAATATTAATCCTTCCGGAAAACTACCGGTTTCCTTTCCGGTAGTAACAGGCCAGGTACCCGTTTATTACAATTACAAAAGCACGGGTCGTCCGTATGTTCCTAACGAGCAGTGGGTAACCAAATACATCGATTGCCCCAATGACGCATTGTTCCCGTTTGGTTTTGGATTAAGCTACACCTCTTTTACCTATAGCGACATCAAACTCTCAGATTCGAAACTTCAACCCAATGGTGAAATTATAGCATCGGTTGATGTTACCAACTCCGGAAGTATTGATGGCGAAGATGTTGTACAGTTTTATATTCACGATATGGTTGCCCAAACGACCCGTCCGGTGAAGGAATTAAAGGATTTTAAAAAAATCCGTTTGTCGGCAGGAGAAACCAAGCAGGTCGTTTTTACCATCAAACCTGATGAACTGCGGTATTACGATGCAAACATGAATTTTATAGCTGAGCCCGGAGATTTCAAAATCTTTATCGGGACCAACTCAAGAGATTGTAAAGAAGCAATTTTCTCACTTGAAAAATAAAATCAAATAAAAACAGATCAGTTACTGAATGAAGAAATTAATAGTTCTATCGATTGTTCTCTTGACTATTTTCTCCTGTAATAACGAGAATGGAACCAGTAAAAGGGTCGAGAGCATTATTAAAAAAATGTCACTTCGGGAAAAAATCGAATTTATTGGCGGATACAAGGATTTCAACATCAGGCCAATGGAAAAGTATGGAATTCCAGAAATTCACATGGCCGATGGACCTGCTGGCATAAGAAATAACGGACTATCGACAGCTTTCCCTGCTTCAATTGCCCTGGCTGCTGCATGGGATACCGCAGTTGCCCAAAATGTTGGTCGGGCAATTGCAATGGAAGCTAAATCGAAAAACATCCACATTGTTTTCGGACCAGGAATGAATATATGCCGCGCTCCGTTTAATGGGCGCAACTTTGAATACATGGGCGAAGACCCTTTTCTGGCAGGACAAATTGCTTCATCTTATATCATTGGAATGCAAAACCAGGGTGTGGTCGCAACAGCAAAGCATTATGCGGCCAACTTCATGGAATACAACAAGCACAAAGTTTCTTCTGATTTGGATGAGAGGACTTTGCAGGAAATTTATCTGCCTGCATTTAAAACTTGTGTGGAGAAAGGACATGTTGGTGCAGTGATGACCGCCTATAACCTGGTGAATGGAGAACATTGCTCACAAAACAGTCACCTTAATAACGATATCCTGAAAAATGACTGGGGTTTCAAAGGAATGATCATTTCCGACTGGGGATCGACTTATAATGGGATTGCGGCTGCAAAATGGGGTATTGATTTGGAAATGCCTTCGGGACAATTTATGAATGTTGACACTCTGATACCTGCCGTTACCAGGGGCGAAATTTCAGAAGAACTAATAAATGATAAAGTTCGCCGAATCCTGAATTTATATGAGCGTTTCCACTTTTTTGAAACCCCCGATATTAGCAAAGGATTTTCGTTAAATGAAAAGGAAGTAAAACAAGCAGCGCTGAATGCCGCCCGTGCTGGAATAGTTTTGCTGAAAAACAGAAACAATGTACTGCCGTTTGACACTTTGCGAAAACTAAAAATTGCAATTATTGGCCCTAATGCAACGCCTGCTGTTATAGGTGGTGGAGGCAGTTCGTATGTGCAAGCTACAAACCCGGTTTCACTGTTGAATGCCTTTCAGAATGAAGCCGGAAAGAATTCGGAAATCAGGTATGCTCGTGGGTTGTACGATGAGTCGGACCTTCCTGATGATTATTTTGTCAGACAAAGGTTTACGACCTTGCTGAATAATAAAAAAACGAAAGGGGTTTTAGCTGAAATATTTGATAATACAGCATGCTCAGGAAATTCCATCCATCAACAGGTGGTCGATAAAATTGATTTCACATTTCCAGATTCAGTTTTTAAAAATCTCCCCAAATCAAACCTGGCGATTCGATTTACTTATTTCGTCAATTGTGCCTCGGCAGGAGACTACAAATTTGCAGTTGCAGGCGACGATAGTTACCGGTTGTTTGTGAATGAAAAACTTACATTAAACCGTTGGGAAAACCAACCAAACACTATCCGGACTTCAATTCTTCATTTCGATGAGGCTACTGAAAACAAAGTCGTTTTAGAATATTTTCAGAAAGGAACCCCGCGATGTATCCGAAGTGGTTTTAATAATAAAATTGATGAAGCTAAAAAGTCAGGAGAAATATTGAAAAAGGGAGTCGAACTAGCTGCTCAAAGTGATGCGGTTATTTTATCTGTTGGTTTTAACAGTGAAACTGAAATGGAAGGTATGGATCGAACCTTTCAATTGCCCGAAGGACAGGATCAGTTAATCGAAGCGATTTCGAAAGCAAATAAAAATTGCATTTTAGTTGTGAATGCCGGTGGGAATATTGCAATGCCCTGGATTAATGAGATTTATGGATTAATATATGCCTGGTATCCCGGTGAGTTGGGAAATATTGCCGTTGCTGAAGCCGTATTCGGAAAACTGAATACTTCAGGAAAACTGCCGGTTTCTTTTGAAAAAGAATGGAATGAAAATCCAACCCGAAATAGTTACTATGACACCGACAATGACCTTCATGTGAAATTTTCGGAAGGCATCTTTTTGGGTTATCGATATTTCGATCAAAGTAATGTTAAACCATTGTTTCCCTTCGGGTTTGGCTTGTCATACACTGATTTTAGCTATTCAAATCTGAAAGTCAGCAAAGAATCGATTAAATCTGGTGAAGGACTTGAAGTGAGTTTTACACTGAAAAATACTGGCATTTACGACGGCGCCGAGGTGTCTCAATTGTATATTAACGATGAAAAATCATCATTGCCCCGTCCTGTAAAGGAATTAAAAGGCTTTGCTAAAACCTATTTGAAAAAAGGTCAGGAAGCTGAAGTCAGGATAAAACTGGACCCATCAGCATTTAGTTACTACACCAAAGAAAAAGGCGACTGGATTACCGAACCGGGTAAGTTTAAAGTTCTGATTGGAAATTCATCTCAGGATATTCGATTGTGGCAGGAATTTGCGATTGAAGAATTAACATGGAAATAAAATCAAAAAATTGAAATGGAGTCGAAAATCTATAAGTGAGTAAATAACCAATAAAAAAATTTAAAAATGAAATGCATATCCAGTATCCGGATATTATTCCTGTTTGTGTTAGGCTTTTATATTTTTCATTCGTGTATAAACGATAGTCCTTTGGAAATTAACCGCAACCGTCTTTTCGATTCGCAATGGAAATTTATGTGCGATAGCATAACCGGTGCAGAACAGCCAACTTTCGATGATTCAAACTGGCGAACACTGGATCTTCCGCACGACTGGAGCATTGAGGACCTTCCAGGAGGAACAAATCCGGAGCAAATCGGTCCGTTCTCGAAAAAGAGTGCTGGTGGTTTTGCTACCGGACAT
>Ga0209386_1000134_pt1 | contig 38297 bp, 33 predicted proteins | sample NGEPertwo_FD_184510 | JGI IMG/M metagenome (GOLD analysis project Ga0209386, IMG submission 184510) | Arctic peat soil microbial communities from the Barrow Environmental Observatory site, Barrow, Alaska, USA - NGEE Permafrost154B-two... | ecosystem: Environmental > Terrestrial > Soil > Wetlands...
ACCTGGAAGTAACCAGCGTTTACCAACTACTCCATCGCAAGGTGCATAGAGTTTTGTGTTATTAAGTAACGATTGAACTACATTGATTTGTGCTTCTGCGCTTGCAACCGCCGCCTGGGTGCTCTTAATCTGCGCATTCGAAACCTTTGCCTGCGAACGTGAAGCGTCGAGTTGTGCCTGCGCCGTTTCGAGAGTTTTCACAGCATGGTCATATTGTTCCTGTGTAATCACATCTCCCTTTACCTGACTCTTTGCACGTGCGAAATCATCCTGCGCTTTGCTCAGCGAGATCTCAGACACCTTATTATTTGTAAGGTCATACTGATATTTGGCTTCAGCCTGTGCAATGGATGCTTCGGCCTGAAGCTTAGCAGCTATTGCCTGGTTCTTTTGAGCAGCAAGGTCAAGACTGTCGAGAACGACCAGCAATTGTCCCTGTTTAACCGAATCACCCTCTTTAATGAATTCTTCGCTGATTCGTCCCATCATCTTCGAACTAATGGCTACATTATCAGCTTCAACATGTGCATCATCGGTTTTGATGTACTTCATAAAGTCGACGTACCAGTGAATACCGCCCGCAAGTATCAGAACAATAATCAGGATCACCGGGATATACACTTTTTTGTTTTTTTTATTTTTAACGTTCTCCATAAGATAATTATGCTTTCTAGAAATTTGAATGTTGATATGATTGCTTTGTATTTACTCTTTCGATAATATTGAGATCAGGATATCTTTTACCTGCTGTGATGCAGCAGCAAGAATTGCAAGCTCATCCTCGCTGAGTAAGATTAGTCTATTCTTCAGCGTTTCACTAATCACCAGTTTGATCTCTTCAAAGTCTTTTAACCCTTTTTCGGTGATTAAAATATTGACAATCCGGCGGTCGTTCGGATCACTCTGACGTTCGACATACCCTTCCTCTATCAGTTTATCGACAATCACGGTGATATGTGGTTTTGGCATAGCGAGGTATTTACCAATTTCAGACATTGAGAGCATTCCGTGTCGCTTCAGTCTTCCTAAGACAAACATTCCTGCCGGGGTGATCGAGGTTTCGGTGCGTAAAGGTTTCGATATACTTTTGTACAACAGCGGATGAATGGAAAGAAGGTTTTCGGCGATAATATCTATTTTTAACTTTGGCATCTTAAAAATTACCTTTTAGTAATGGTTACAAAAGTATAACTAATATTCAAATGGGAATTGAAAGAAAAAACGGATTTTGAAATGATAACCTTGTGTTAATGTATTGAGATATTTATACAGCGCTTCATTCCCCCTGTAAATTGGAGATAATGCAAGAATGAAAATAGGAAAGAGGTGGCTAAATATCTGAAGTAAAGGCTTATTTGGTAAGAAAAGTGAGCACCGTTTCATTAAATAATTTGGGATGTTGCTGACAAACCCCATGATTCGAATCGGGGAAAATGCAAAGCGAGGCGCCAGGTATCGACTGAAATATCTTCAATGTATGTTCAGGTTTTATCATATCATGATCACCGGCCATTACCAAAACCGGACAATGAATTTGTTTCAGGGATGTATATGGGATATTGGGCTGATCGATCATCATTTGAGTCAAGGCAATCTCTTTTTTCGAGGCCGTTTTATTATTAGCAACAAAATCTTTCATGCCAAGAATATCGGCATAACTCATCGCAGTTGAATCGGGAACAATGTTTGCGCCCGAAATAGCTAACCTTTTTACCTTTTGCGGACAGTTCATTGCCATAACGATTCCATCAATGCCACCATCGCTCCACCCTAAAACATTGGCCGACCTGATATGAAGATAATCTAACAGTGCGCAGAAATCCGAAGCCATCAGATCATATGTAATACGATCTGGTGAACCGCCTGATTTACCCTGAAGCCGGCTGTCAATCGCGATTACCAGGTAATACTTTTCAAAAAATGGTATTTGTTTACTAAAAGCTTCTATAGAGCCACCATTGCCGTGTAACAAAATTAATGGTTCACCACTTCCATAGGTTTCGTAATACATTCGGATGCCGTTGATTGAAGCATAATGCCCTGCCTTCGGGTTGCTACCGTAAACGATCGGATCTGTTTGTGCTAGAGAGGCTGTTGTATAGAAAAACAGTAAAAAGAAAATGGAGATAATGCTTTTCATTTTTGTTGAATTTGACTTTTTTAAATGAGCCCTGCCCTTCGAGGATCTTCGACCGCTCGAAGGGTTACTTTACAAGTTTCGAAATTGCCTTGAACGCTTCGTCTTTGGCCGAACGGGTGAGTTCGAAAAGGATTGATTCGACGGTAGCTGTCATGATATTTTCAAAACGGAACCGATCAATGGCGCTCTCTTTACTGGATGCAGTGCGTGATGTAATACAATCTGTTACAACAATGGGGTGGTATCCTGCCTCTTTCAAATCAACGGCTGTCTGCAGCACGCAAACATGCGCTTCAATTCCGCACAGGATGATTGTCCTACATTGATGATGCTGAAGAAAATCGGTGTATTCTTTGGCGCCAAAGCAACTGAAATCAGTCTTTTCGATGGCGGCAAAACCTGGTACAAGTGACTTGATCTCTTCTATTGTTTCACCCAATCCTTTGGTATATTGTTGCGTAAATACTGTAGGGATTCCAAGTAACGTTAATCCCTCAACTAGCATCTTCGTGTTTTTCAATAAAGTCTCTTTTTCATTCATCGCCGGAAAAAGCCTTTCCTGGAAGTCGATGAATAATGCTGTTGTATTCTCTTTGGTAATGCGCATTATAATTATGAATTAAAAATTACGAATTATGAATTGATGAAAGTCTGAACTCCGGAAACAGAAGAATAGCTAACAGTTATTAATTGCAAGCTGTTAATTATTTGCATTTACCGGAAAATTTAAAGATGAAAACTTTCTTTTTTTGAGGATAAAGAAATCAAAAATAAGACTGCCTTTATAGATTTCAGGATGATGATTGGTAACTGTTTTCGAAAGCAGATCGTTTCTTTTCTTCCTGAGTTTTCCAAGGCTTCTGTAGAAATCGCGGTGTGCACCAAGTACTTTTGAAACGGCCTTAAATTGCCCTGTGACGAGAAACTGGACCATAGCAACTCCGTCGAGTACCATACGGATAAAGAGCGTTTTATATAATTTACCCTTCGGGAGATTTTTAAACAGCAGAAACAGGTTATTCCGGAAGTTGAGGTAAATTTTTTGCGGACTTCCATATGAGAGACTACCACCACCAAGATGAAATACTTTAGACTGAGGACAAACAATCACTTTGAAACCTCGGTTTTTCATTCTCCAGCACAAATCGATCTCTTCCATATGCGCCCAGAAATCGGAATCAAATCCGTTAAATTCATGCCACAACTTTCCACTTACAAGCATTGCTGCACCGCTTGCCCAGAAAACGGAAATAGGTTCATCATATTGACCATAGTCTTGCTCCTGAAAATTTATCATCCTGCCCCTGCAAAACGGGTAACCGTATTTGTCTATAAATCCTCCCGATGCACCTGCATATTCAAACATTTCGGGATGATCAAGTTGCATGATTTTAGGTTGACAAGCTGCAATTAAAGGATTGGAATCCATCATTTGAATCATTGGCTCCAGCCAGTTTTCGGTTACTTCCACATCGGAATTAAGCAGCAGGATGTATTCAGCATTGTTGTCTTTTAATACCCGATTATACCCTTCGGCAAAACCGTAGTTCTCGTCCAGTTGAAGATACTTCACAACGGGAAACTCCTTCTCAATGACTTCACGGCTATCATCGCTGGAATGATTATCAGCCACAACGATCTCAGTCCAACCGTAATTGGAATACTTCACGACTGACGGGAGGAATTTCCTCAGGTGGTGACTTCCGTTCCAGTTTAAAATTACGATGGAGAGTCTCATATGCTTATAATATACTGTATAATAATCAATCAGGTTACTTTCAATTTTTACGGGAAATAAATTGCTTAGCTATTTTTCAGAAGTTTATCCTGCTCAATTTTAGCATGGTCGTGTTTCCATCTTTTATGAGACCAAAGCCAGAATTCGGGTTGGTTTATAATTTGCTGTTCCAGTAACCCCATACATTTATCAGTAATCTCAAATTTGGGACATGCTCCGGCATGATCGGTTACTAAATGGTAAGTAGCTTCATACTGCCCTCGTTTTATTTTTCGCGAATGAAGGAAAACGACAACTGAATCAAGTTTTTGTGCAACTTTTTCTGCACCTAGCACCGTTGGTGTATCCTGATTCAGAAAAGTAATCCAATGTTGAATTTCGTTGATTCGTGGTACCTGATCAAAAATAAAAGCTGCGAGTGATGAAATTCCCTTTTGATGATCATTATACAGTTGCCTGAATGTATCAGCCCTTTCCAACGGAATTGTTCCGAATTTACTTCGAAGGTTGATGTAGAAAAGCTCGAAATCCTTATTTTTCAATTTTTTGTAAATAGCATAAAACCTGTGCTTTGAATACAAGGGCCAATTGGCGAACCATTCCCAATTATTGTAATGTCCCAGAAAAACAAGAACTTCCCGGCCCTGATCGAGATAACTGTTTGGCAACTCCGGGTTCAAATATTTTACACAATTCGTACCTTCACTGACAGAAATCCGGTCAAAATATAACGTTTCGAGGAAGGTGTCGCAGAAATGATGATAAAATCCTTTCGCGATTGTGTACCGCTCATTGATCGTTTTTTCGGGAAAGGAGTTTGCCAGATTTTTATCTACCACACCACGACGGTAACGAACAAGGTAAAAAACAACGATAAAGAATATATCAGAATGAAAATAAAGTACCCTACGAGGCATTTTATGTATTAACCAGGAACATGTACGAAGCAGGTAATATCCAATCATTAATGTTGAATGCTGTTAATGAGATCAATATGAAAATAATAAAGTCTGTATTTCTTCAAAATTAACAGTTTTAATCGGTTAAGACAATTTGTTGATCCAAAGAATGAACTTCCTTTCCATTTTTGACAAGCAATTCTCTTTTATGCTTCCATCGTTTATGCGACCAAAGCCAGCATTCGGGATTGGCTTTAATTTGTTGTTCCAATAACATCATACACTTATCGGTTATCTCAAATTTGGGACATGCACCGGCATGATCTGTAACTAATATGAATTTAACTTCATAGCTGCCTCGCTTTATTTTCCGGGAATGAAGAAAAAGAACAATGGTGTCGAGTTTTTGAGCAATCTTCTCTGCGCCAAGCACAACAGGTGTATCCTGGTTAAGAAACCTTACCCAATGATGAAGTTCTGAGCCGCGAGGTGTTTGATCGAACAGAAATGATGAAAACGATGGAACTCCTTTTTGGTGATCGTTTACCAATTGCCGGAATATGGCTGCTCTTTCTACAAGTATAAGTCCAAATCTGCTTCTTAGATTTAGGAAAAACCGCTCGAAAGCGTTATTTGTTAGTGTTTTATAGACTCCATAACATCGTTCACTTGCATATAATGGTAAATTACAGGACCATTCCCAATTATTGCAATGGCCCAAAAAAGTAACGACTTGCCTGCCCTGATCAAGATAAAAGTTGAGTAATTCCGGATTAACGTATTTCGTACAGTTTTTTCCTTCAGAGAGCGTCATTCGATCGAGATACAAAGTCTCGACAAAAATATCACAGATGTTTTTATAATATTTTTTTGCAATACTGGCGCGTTCATTCTGTGTCTTTTCGGGAAATGAGTTGGCCAGATTTTTAGCCACGACCGTTCGTCGATACCGAAAAATGTAGTACACAAAAAAGTAAAATAAATCTGAAACCAAATAACTTACCCGAAGAGGAAATAGATGAATGATCCAGGTAATTGACTTAAGCAGATAGTATCCTTTTTTTTTCATAGTACGCAATAATTTTAACGGGAATTATGCGAAAAAAGATTGATTGGTTGCGGCTAATTAAATATTCAAAAGTAAATCGATCAGGACGGACCGAAGCATTTTTTTATCCCTGTCGTTCAGAAAGGATTTCAATGCCTGGCGCTTCTCAACTTCATTTAAGAGAAGAATCCTTTCTATATCCTGCATCTCTTTCCCTGTTAATTCCTTGCGGAATGAATCCAACACACCTGAAGCAGTATTAACGGGAGGTGGAGAGCCCAAGTTCAGAAGCTCTGAAATAGCAGCTTCAAGAATTTCTTTGGCCCTAACACGTACAGGATCGGTCAGTTGTCCTCCGCCGGAGGTATCCCTTAATGTCCAGCTCGAATAATCGTATTTAAGCTCCCTGATTTGCCTGACGTGTTCGCTTGTAATTCCAAAGATCCGTGAAACAAACACCAGCGTAGGGGCTTTCCAGGCCTCCAGATCGAATTTTTTTGTATCGATCGAAGCAATTTGTTGCCTTAACAGTTCAATTTCATTTTCAGACATGGCTATCTACAAAATATTTGTGCACAATATCGTAAAATTCATCGAAATAAGCACTATTTGCAGCGACCATCTCTCCATTAAACAAAAATTTATCACCGCCGTTAAAATCCGCAACTTTCCCGCCGGCCTGTTGAAGTATAATGGTTCCCGCAGCAACATCCCAAGGCTTAAGTCCATGTTCATAAAAAGCTTCGAACCTTCCGGCTGCAACATAACATATATCAGTAGCCGCTGAACCTAATCTTCGTAAGCCATGTGAATGAACCATGAAGTATCGCATTGATTCGACATAATTCTTCAGTTTTTCGAATGCAGAATATGGGAAACCTGTTGCAATCAATGCATCGCTGGTTGCAGCGGCAGTTGAAACATTAATCTCATTACCATTCAGATAAGCCCTGCTCCCTTTCCATGCATAGAAGCACTCATCTTGAGTGACTTCATAAACAACTCCTATGACTAATTCTTTATCTTCCATCAATGCAATGCTTACGGCAAATGGCGGAAGCCCATGAATAAAATTTGTCGTTCCGTCGAGCGGATCAATAATCCATTTATATTTTTCATCAGTACTTGTAGCAGTTCCTTCTTCCGCGATAAAACCTGACCCCGGCAACAACTTGCGAAGTCCGTCAACGATCAACTTCTCAGCTTGCTTGTCAACATATGAAACAAAATCAGCTTTTCCCTTAACGATAACATCTTCAAGGTTGAATTTTTCGCGTTCGTCGGCAATAAAAAGACCGGCTATTTTAGCAAGTCCCTGAACATCAAAGCAAAGTTTTTCGAGATTCATATTTTCTTTTTTTGTAAAAATAATGATAGTTTCAATTCTTACAGTTCATTTTGAGAATGGCACATAAAATATATGTTTGACTCCCACACATCTTAATATTTGGTTTCCACATGAACTTTAACTTCATAAAACAAAATCTCAATTTTTTATAAAACATATTGAGAATTTGTACCTGGCCTAAGGTAAAGAACAACAAGGTAAATGCACTGTTTATGATGGTTCTTTTCTTTGATTTTACAAGTTCTCCATTAGCCTTGAAAACTGAAGAGCGTCCTGGTATTTTTTTATTTACATCGATGCTCTCTGGGGTATAGTTATTTTTGTAAAAATCAGCAAAATCCAAAAATGAAACACTCAAGCCTAATTGATTCGATAAATATTTTATTGATTCTTCGCTAAGCCACCAGCAATGAATTGGCGGTAAATCTGAAACCCAAATTGTATCAAGCGGGTAAAATGATTTATTGGGGGTTGTCATTACTATTTGTCCGTTGGGCTTAAGCAATTTTGACAATGCTAAAATAAAATTAGATATATCGTCTATATGTTCTATTACTTCAGTTAACAAAACGATATCAAATGATTCGGCATTTTCAATTGAGTATTTGAATAAATCACCACTAATATAAAAATCGCCATATCGTTGATTTGCCATTGCAACGGCTGTCTCAGAGATGTCTAACCCAGATATATTATAGCCAGCCTTCCTAAACGAATAGGTAAGATAACCCAAACCACTTCCGATCTCCAAAATTCGGGGGTTCTTGTTTTCATTTGCAAATTCAAGAACCGCTTTTCGGGCTGCCCAATAAGTATTTTCTTTTTCAGCAAGATATTTTAAAGGGTCCTTTACCTTTTTCACATCTTCCATGTATTTCCAGTAACGGTGATAACCAGGAACAGCGTTTCCCTTTTCATAAATCAACTCATAAATTGAATCCGGCTCATATCGTGGCAAAGAATAGGCAGTATTACAATTTGGACAACGGTATATTTCAAATGTTTGAGCTTCTTGATATCCAGGAAGTTTTGAATACATCAATTCAACATCAACTTTACACAATGGACAAATTTTATTTTCTTTCATTTTAGAGATTGATCATTTAATTATTTGGTTGCATTCAATTATTTTAGTCAAAGCGGATGCCCATCGTTCCTTTTTCGTTGAGTCCGCGAAGGTTCACTGCACGGAATTCATTCAATAATTCAAGTCTGTATTGCGTTTCAACTTTTATGTAATTCGAAGTCCAACCTTGCATAAATCCTTTCGATTTTTCGTTTTCAAAAAGCACTGTTTCTGTTTTGCCGACATTTCGCTCACAAAATCCTTTATGCTTTTGCTCCGAAAGCTGGATCAGCCGCTGGGCACGATGACGACGCTCTTCAACTGGCACAACGAATGCAATTTTAAGTGCCTTTGTATTCTTTCTTTCCGAATACGGAAAAACATGAAGCGCCGAAATATCGAGACTATCAATAAATTGATATGCTTTTTCGAAGAGTTCGGGCGTCTCGCCATTCATACCCGCAATCAGATCAACACCAATAAAGGCATCAGGAAGAAGTTCACGAATCCGTGAAACCCGCTGCGCAAACAAACCCGTTGTATATCTCCGTTTCATCAATTGAAGCATTTCGTCGGTACCTGCTTGCAACGGAATATGGAAATGGGGAGCAATCCTTTTTGATTCAGCCATAAAGGTGATGATCTCATCTGTCAAAAGATTTGGTTCAACCGAACCAATACGAATCCGCCCTAGCGTTTCGACTTCATCAAGCGCTTTGATCAACTCAAGGAATGTTTCGCCGGTACTATGCCCGAAATCGCCAATATTGACTCCTGTAAGGATGATTTCCCGGATGCCTTGTTCAGAGACCTTACGTGCCTCATTCACAAGGCTCTCAATCGACGGATTACGACTTTTGCCTCTTGCCATCGGAATGGTACAATACGTACAGAAATAATTGCAGCCATCCTGAACCTTCAGAAAACTCCGGGTACGGTCACCAAATGAAAAAGCATGTTGAAATTCAGTGATTTCACCAAAAGCGCAGGTGTGAACTTCACCCTCCTGATGCTTATTGAGGTTTTCGAGGTATTTTGTAATGTTGAATTTATCATTTGCTCCAATCACCAGATCCACTCCATCAATGCTTGCCGCCTCTTCTGGTTTAAGTTGTGCATAACAACCGGTTACGACAATAAAGGCGGCAGGATTTAGTTTGGCTACCTGACGTATGACCGTCTTACTTTTTTTATCAGCAGTATCCGTTACCGAACAGGTATTGATCACATAAACATCAGCTTTCTCTTTGGAATTGACCCTTTTAAATCCCTTTTCTTCAAAAGACCGGGCGATGGTCGAAGTTTCCGAAAAATTCAATTTACATCCCAATGTCGCAAAAGCTACTGTTTTATCTTTAAAATCCATTCGAGTATTTTCAAGGTGGCAAAGGTACAAATTTAATGAAGCTGGCAGACCAATGCCGGAGGACAGAAGATAGCAGAAGTCGGGAGATTTCTTTCTTAGAGTTGTTTAGGGCAAAGCAGAAAAATTCATGATTGGACTTTTACCGGATTCCGGACGTGTAAACCAACTGTTGATCTCCGCTTTTTCGTTGAAGAATCCACAGTTTTTCAGGAAAAAACCACCATTCTCAATGCCACCGCAATAATCCAGACGTGCCTCTTTTCTGGCAGTGGCATCTGCCGCAAACCTGGCCTTATTCAATTCAAACCATTTACCGGAAGTGTTGCAAACCCATTGATTTGAATAGATTGCCATCCGCTTAATATTTCCATTTTCGGGGATAAAATTCTCAAGGAAAGAGTGGGGCCGTTTCAGATAGGTGGTTGTCTTTGGACGCCTGAAACTGGCAATTAACTCCCACTTACCGCGTTCGGGAGCAAAAAAGTAGGCAGTATAGTCAGTTGAATTATTTCCCGAGGGTGCGCCCTTCAACAGAAAACGGTAGGTAACTCCTGATTTCCAACCAAATATGCGATAACTTTGGCCACCTGAACCTTCATTTCCAAATGCTCCTGCGCTGACATCCACTCCCTTTTTTAGCAATATGATTCTTTGATCTTCAGGTATTTCGCCCGGCTGATCTGTTTTGAAAGGACTCCATACCGAGAATAAAATCCTGCGCTCCATTGATGAATTTACCTGCATTCCAAAATAACCTTCCCCAAATCCATTGGCCATAAAATATGAACCCTCAACATCGTTGCCTTCGGGAACTGTAATTTCATTATAAAACCACTCCACATCACCAGCATCTGCAGGTATTTCGTAATTCAGGTGAACCGACGGACCACGGCGACCCCAATAAAAATCATCTTTCACAAAATGGGTCTTACTGTCAACCGCTTCGCCGCTAATCAACAGATCAGATATTTCAGCAAAACTCTCCGAAGTTTTATCGATACCACTCAAAATCAAGGCTTGATATCCGGCATTATCTATTGTAAAAGATCCGACATTTAAGGTATCGACTGAATTATTGTTTATTGAAAGTTCCCTGGTCTCTATACCGAGTTGAAATTTAATCTTCGAACTTCCAGATTTTACGAGTGCCCTGATTGCCAACTGTATTTTACCGGGTCGTTCCGTCCAAAAGTAAGTGCGAATCTGAATTGAAGGATTTTTCCAACCTTCGACGCCTGAATCAGTGATGATATCGTCCCGGGTTTCCCATTTACCAACAGCCCAGCTATTCCCGGCCATTGGAACCGACAAATAATTCGAAAATCGCGCACGAATACTGCCATTTAACGTTGATTGACAGTACGATGAAGGCATAAAAACACTCATTGCAAGGACCAGGACAGTCAGATGGCTATATTTTTTCATTTCTTAAGATCATAGTTTTTCAATAAAACCAAGGCCCAAAACGCTGGTTAAAATCTGAAGTTGCGCAAATATAACCAGACCAATGTATTTTGTAAAACCTTTTCGAAACAGATTTCGTTTAAATGCTTTTAACCAATAAATTCAGCAGATATGTATATTTTAAAATTTGTTTTAATTGGCATAATTGGACTGGTTGTACTTTTACTAATCGTGGCATTGTTCACAAAAAAAGAGTATGGTGTAATACGTGAAGTGACGATCAATAAGCCAAAATCAGAAGTTTTTGATTATGTGAAGCTTCTGAAGAACCAGGAGAATTTCAGCGTCTGGGCAAACAGAGATCCACAAATGAAAAAGGATTACCGGGGTTCTGATGGCACAGTTGGCTACGTTTCAGCATGGGACAGCAAAATGAAAGATGTAGGTAAAGGGGAACAGGAGACTAAAAAGGTAACTGATGGTGAACGTATTGATTACGAACTCAGGTTTATTGAACCATTTGCATCAACGAGCTCAGCCTATATGGTATTTGAAGGTGTTTCCGACACACAAACCAAAGTTAAATGGGGTTTTACCGGCAAAATGAAATATCCAATGAACCTTTTATTACTTACAATGGATATGGAAGGGATGATTGGAAAAGATTTTCAGGATGGATTAAACAAGCTGAAAGCAATTCTTGAAAAGTAAACTTTAAATCAGCGAGATCTGCGGGATAACTATATTCCCAGCAGATCTCGCCATTAATTTGTTATTGACAATGTTAAAAATGCAATAAATTGAGAGGATCAAATTTCAAAAATTCAACATTCTGATTAGTCAAACTTCCGTTGTGTAAACCAATGTTCCCATAAAGTAAAACTGCAATTTAGTTTTACGTAAGTCTCCCTTATCAATTGATTATTCATCGTTCCTTGCCTCCCAGCTTCAACAGCAAGATTAATCGATTTCCGATCCTTCATAATAGGAAATGAAGCTCCGCATGTAGCAGCATAACTACTGATCTGTGTCCCGTAAATATTTAAATAGCCTGTTTGGTATAACGCTCCTATTCTGTATCTTGCACGCTGTCCTTTCCTCTCATTATCATATTTTGGAGCAATCTCCATACCTAAATGATAACTGTTATTGACATTCAGTTTATTTGAACTTAAATTGAGATCAGCGCTTTTCCAATCACTCCGGTTATAGTCAAGCGTCAAAAGATATTTGTTTTTGAACTCCAGCGCCATTCCCAAACCTGCTTTAAATGGTAATCTGATCTGACTTTCTTGTTTCGATTCACTCACGACCGTCTCAGAACCAGAGTTAATCGTCAGATCAGTTGTCCCATTGAGATAACTACTGTATTCAGCAATACCACCCATCGTAAAGACTGTTTTTTTATTCAATTTGGTTTGATATTGGAACCCTGATTTAAGATAAATGCCAGCGTAATGGGTTTCATCGATCCTCGTAATTGTTGATCCTATCGAAGGTGTCTCCTCACTGTTTTTCGTCATACTCCCCCATAACATTGATCCCCTGACTCCTAATGATAATTTTTTGGTAACCAGGGCTCCCAATGAAACAGCAGCTTCGCTTAGTCCTCCCTCCCCCTTATAGGTAACCGGATAACTGGCATCTGTTCCTTCGATACCTTTCGTACTATAGATTGTATAACCCACACTACTTTTGGGACTTAGTGACAGGCTTGCAGCAAGCCTGCTGTTTATTGGAAACGCCAGCGTTGCCCAACTGATATTTCCGTTCAGTACATTGGCCGATTTATACTGGTTTTTTAGATTGGTAAATTTGAAATTAATACCCAAATCAGTGATCAGGCTTTGCTGAGGTATAGCTGTAAGGGATGCAGGGTTGGTTGAGTTCAGAAAAAGATCTGATCTCAGGGCGATTCCACTTCCTCCCATGCCCATGTTCTGGCCCCCGCCTGTATATTCAAGCTCTCCTATTCCATAAACAGAATAGGGGGAGTTTGTATTATTTTGACCGGAAGCGACTAAAACTGAAAGTGAAAATATAAATATCGATACAAGTCGTCTCATCCAAATATTGTATTATTAATGAATTGATTTTAAAATATTTAATTATATCACCTAACACCTTATTTACTTTTATCCAGGTAACAATAAACATGCATCTTAACAATCTCTTTACCCGAACCTGTTCTTGCGAATACGATCGGGTTGATCGTAGTACCAGCTTTAGATGCAACAGAACCAATAAGAAGGGAATTGTCTGAAAGGCCAGTTGCAATTTCAGTAGTAAAGAAGGAGGAAATATCAACCTCATAATAAGGCAGTTTATCGAAAGCAGCCGGAACGATTTTGTTCGCATAAATATATCCTGTCGTACTTGACAATTGGGAGGTTATCCTGTTTTGGCGGTCGGCAACATAAACCGAAAGGCTATCCGGCAGTGAATTCAAATCTGAGTAAGAATCTTTAAGCGGTGTTAGCTGAATCGTGGAACCAATAAATACTACATTTTTGCCATATCCTTTCAAATAGTCAGCACCGGGAATTGCAATTTTAGTATAGATACCATTACCTGCTTGAATCATTGTTTGGTCCATGGTTTGGGTACTTTGCAGTTCATTTTTATGCTGACTGATCGTCTCAAGAAGACCCCCTGTCGTATTATGGATAATTTGATTAAACCATATGCCTGATGCATCAACCGGAAAAGAGAAATAGGTTTTTTCCTTTACCGGGGCGGCCGTCACTTCTTCGTGATAATAAACCCTTAATGCAATCGAATCGTGCGCAAAACCAATAGCTGCCGCGTTTTGATTTTCATTGGACACCAATGCAATTCCTTTAAAATACTCTTTAAAGTAGGAAGAAGTCTGCATTGTATCAATCTTGTTGATAATATTATTAAAAAACTCTTTCCCAAAACTGTCAGAAAGTCGGACATTAAAATCAATTGTGGAACGAGGTTTTGGATAAAACCGGGCTTCGCCTAAATTTTTATCATACAGTTGGAACGAAGATGAGTTGTATAAATAACCATCGTCGTTAAGCTCCAAATTTTCGGCCAATTGCTTCACGTTGAACGAAAATAGCTTTGTTGTATCCCCTATGAAGTAACCGTCATATTTCATTTTGATCACCAATGAATCGTATACGAGGTCATCATCAATAATCGTAAAGGAACCACTTGTCATTTCAAAGTGGGGGCTACATGTTACAGTTCCGGTAGCGCCATTCATATATCCGCCTACTAACAAACTACTTAATCCACTTGTAATTACAGAATCGAAGCGGACTGTTGAAGTATAAATATTCATGGTATCGATCAGCACAACACCTGAGCTTGAATCGACGAAATCCTGACCAAGCTCAAATTCTTCAATTTTGGAGAGATTGCATGAAAAAAGAAAAGCAATCAAAAATAATCCACCTATAAACCGCAAACACCTTTCCATATTTTTTTTTACGAAAGTATTTCAAGTTTATAATTGACCTTGAATTAATATACCAACGCCCCATTTCAACCGACGAATAAATCGGGATTGAAATCTCAAAAATATGTTGCAATTTAATTTTCAGACACTTAACCCAATTGTTAGGTATTCGGGAATAATCCATCATCCTACAAAACCGGTTTGTCGGTCAGAAATGGCTTTATGTCGGCAAAGAAGGTGTGTTTATGTAGTTTCATTTTTAGGAGTCCTAATGCAAATATAGTTTTGTGGCAGTCTTTCAGAAAAAAGGAAGCAAACACAAGTTGGAGTCTGGTATTATAAAAGTTGATATTTATTAAAATGTAAATTGATGAAAAAATTATTTTTGGTAGTAATGGTTATTGTATTATTCCTGGGATGTAAAAAAGATTCGACAGAGTATATTGGGAATTGGATTAAAAAGTCCGATTTTGAAGGTATTCCGAGGGGAAATGCAGTCTCTTTTGTGTTGGGCGACAAGGTTTATTTTGGTACAGGGTACAACAGTAGCGAAGATGACGAGTATCTGAAAGATTTCTGGATGTACGATACCACACGCGATTTTTGGACAAAATTAACCGAATTTCCTGGTGAAGCCAGGATTGGAGGAGTCGCTTTCACGATAAATGGAAAGGGCTATATGGGATTAGGATATAACGGTAAGGTAAAACTTAAAGATTTTTGGGAATTTGATCCGGCTACCAATTTATGGACGAGAAAGGCCGATTTTGGGGGATCCGCACGATATGGCGCCGTAGGATTTTCGCTTGCCAACAAAGGGTACCTTGGAACAGGATATGACGACAACGACAACCGCGACTTCTGGGAGTATGATCCAACCACCAATCAATGGGTACAGATCGCAAGTATGGGCGGTTCGAAACGCCAGGATGCGGTTGCATTTACAATTAATGAGAAAGCTTACGTCTGTACCGGTATAAATAACGGCTCAAATCTAACCGATTTATGGCAGTTTGATCCGGCAACAGGTGCATGGATTCAGAAAGCGGACATTGATTATGATGACTCATGGACGATTACACGTAGCAACGGAACCGCCTTTACCCTTGGAAGTAAATCATATGTTGGTCTGGGTTATAGTTCAGGGGTTCGCAATGATTTTTGGGAGTACGATCCTACTGCTGACACATGGACAAATAAGACCGCTTTTGAAGGTTCTGCCCGACAAGATGCTGTCAGCTTTGTTGTGAACAGTCGTGCCTATGTTGCATCCGGAAGAAGCGGAAGTTACTATTTTGATGACATCTGGGAATTCAAACCAAATGACGAAGTCGATACTGACGATTAATTTGATTCGGCAATATATCATTCTAATTATCCAACCGGTTGTTATCGTCTAACGATAAAAGCCGGTTGTTTTTATTTATTACAACAATTCACACAAACAACCACAAACCTTTTGATGTAAAAACACCCCAAACGTCGATAAAAACTGCCCAAACGTCTATTGTATTTTTGAAGATATTGAAACGGATATAGTTTTGATTCAAATTAGCAACAGAAGTTATGAAAACAAGTTTATTAATTATGGGATTTTTGATCATCTTCACCGGTTTAGAAAGCCGGGCTCAGGGAAAAACCTGGAAACTGGAGGAATGTATCAATTATGCTTTGGACAAAAACATCCAGGTTAAGAAGTCAAACCTTACAAGCGATCAGGATCTGCTCTATTCCAATCAGGCAAAATCAAACCGTTTGCCCTCAGTGAATGCATCTGTCAGCGAAAATCTTAACTGGTATAAAGGATTCGATTCCGCAACTGGTCAATACGGAAGCAGCAATGGTTCGAACAGTACCAATTATGGGGTTAACTCAAGCGTTTCGCTTTACAATGGCGATAAGCTCAACACAAGAATCAAACAAGCCGAACTTAATCTTCAAAGTAGTAGGTATTATTCCGAGTCAGTAAAAGAATCGGTAGGATTAAATATCCTCAACGCCTATTTGCAGGTACTCTACTCTTACGAAAGCGTAAAAAATGCCGAAAAGCAAATTGAATCGACTACTGAACAGCTGGCTTTGGCCAAAGAGCGGATGGACCTGGGTGTCATTGCATCGTCAGATTATTTGCAGATCAAGTCTGAATTGTCAACTGAAAAATCAACCCTGGCAACGGCTCAAAGCCAGCTAGCAATCGACAATGTTACACTGGAACAATTAATGGAATTGCCGGTCGATCCCAATTTTGCAATCAGTTCTCCAAATCTCGAAAGCTTATTGGTAGAATTTGTTCAGCCCGACGCCCAGGAAATTTACAATCTTGCTCTAGGGATAAAACCTGAAATAAAGAATATTGAACTGACCAAAGAAAGCACGGCCCTCAATGTGAAAATTGCAAAGGCTGATTATATGCCAATCATTTCGGCGAATGCCGGATTATCAACAGGTTATTCAAGCCTTAATACTGGTTCTGGTTATACCACTCAGTTAAATGATAAAGTAAATCCATCGATCGGGCTTACGCTTTCAATACCAATTTTCCAGAAAAAACAGGTGAAGACAAATGTTGGAATTGCCACTATTGCTGTAACCAATGCCGAACTTGATGTGCTTAATACAAAAAATCAGCTTCGCAAAGAGATCGAGCAGGCTTGCGTAAATGTGGCTTCAGCAAAGAGCCAATACACCGCCAGTCTCGAACAAAATCAGTCATCAAAAGAATCGTATGATGTGACAAACGAAAAATTCAAAGTCGGATTGCTTAACTCTGTTGATTTCCTGGTTCAGAAAACGAGCTTAATCACCTCTGAAAGCAAGTTATTGCAATCAAAATTCAACCTTATCTTCAGTTATAAGGTGCTTGATTTCTACAAAGGAGTTCCGTTAACACTTTAGACTTTACAAATAGAAATACTTAGAAATACAAAAAAAATCATACTATCATGAAAAAGAATCTTTTATACATTGGATCAGCAATAGTCCTGGTCGCTATTGGTTTCTTCGTTTACAAATCGTTCGCAGGCACGGAAAAAACAATTTCGTTCGAAACAGCGAAAATCGGTAAAGGAACCATCAGTAATACCGTTACAGCAACGGGAACGCTCGAAGCTATTAAAACCGTTGAAGTTGGTACGCAGGTTTCAGGGGTTATCGAGAAAATCTACGTTGACTTTAATTCGCAGGTTAAAAAAGGTCAATTACTGGCACAGTTAGATGAAACACCCCTTCTGACACAGCTTGAACAAAGTAAGGCAAGTGTCGATCAGTCGGATGCTGAAGTTAAATATCAGAAAGCAACGTACGACCGTTATAAAATATTGGCAGAAAAGAAACTGATTGCACAATCAGATTTTGATCTTGCTGAATACAACTACAACAAAGCAGTCGCAACATTGAACAATGTAAAATCGGTATACGAAAGATCAAGGATTAACCTGTCATACGCCAGGATTTATTCGCCCATCGACGGTATCATTATTGAAAGAGCAGTTGATGAAGGGCAAACAGTGGCTGCAAGTTTCAGTACACCTACCCTTTTTACGATTGCCAACGACCTTACCCAAATGCGTGTGGAAGCTAAAGTAGATGAGGCCGATATCGGTAAGGTTCGTAACGGACAAAGGGTTGAATTTACAGTTGATGCATATCCGTTGAAGAAATTCGCCGGAGAGGTAACCGAAATCAGGCTTAAACCGGTTGCATCGGCAAATGTAATCACCTATACAGTAGTCATTAATGCGCCGAACCCCGACAAAATATTGATGCCAGGAATGACCGCTAATGCCTCTTTCTTTGTTACTGAACGAAAAAACATATTAGTTGTTCCGTCAAAAGCTGTTCAATTTACGCCTGACCAGGCAGAATTGGCAACATATAATCAAAGAACAGCTGGTGGTAATCCATCAATACCACTAAATGGTGAAGGGATGTCTAAAAGCAAGCAAAACGACAGCGTGAAAACAGTTTGGGTAAAAAACGGATTATTGATTCATCCTCAAATAGTTAAAGTTGGTGTTACCGATGAAATTCATTACGAATTGTTGTCCGGATTGAACGAAGGTGATGAGGTCGTTACCTCGATGAGTGAAGGCGCAAGTACTGCGAAGGCTAAAACAGCGGCAGCCAAAAGCCCATTTATGCCAACCAGACCGGGAAGCAACCGTAAAACAACCACTACCACAAAGCCATCGGAACAACAACCACCACAACCATGAAACGAGACATGGAAAGAATTTTTGTACACAAAAGGATAATTTTCAGGACAAATTCCATCTGAAAATTAAAAAAATATAACAGATGAAAAAAACAATAATAGAGGTTAAGGAACTGAAAAAGGATTTCTATATTGGTGAAATCACAGTTCATGCGCTAAGAGGCGTTGACCTCGAAATAAAAGAAGGAGAGTTTGTTGCGATAATGGGAACCAGTGGTTCCGGAAAATCAACAATGCTAAACATCCTGGGCTGCCTGGATAAACCAACTTCCGGCAGTTACTTTCTCGATGGAATCAGCATGGGAGAACTTTCGAAAAATGAACTTGCAAATTTGCGCAACATCAAATTAGGTTTTGTCTTTCAGTCGTACAACCTGCTGTCAAGAACCACAGCCCTCGAAAATGTTGAATTGCCATTGTTCTACAACTCGAAGATCAGATCAAAAGAACGCCGCGAACGGGCTGAAGCAGCCCTCGAAGCTGTTGGTCTGTCAGATCGTATGCACCATATGCCGAATCAATTGTCAGGTGGACAACAACAACGTGTAGCCATTGCCCGCTCACTTGTAAATGATCCGGTCGTAATTCTGGCCGACGAAGCAACCGGTAATCTTGACACACGGACCTCTTACGAAATTATGGCACTACTCCAGGACTTGAACCAAAAAGGAAAAACAATCGTGTTTGTAACCCATGAAGCAGACATTGCAAAGTTTATGACCCGTCAAGTGATGTTCCGTGATGGTCATATTATCCGTGAAGAGTTTGTAACAAACCGGAATAATGCCGTCGAGTTACTGAAAAACCTTCCAATAGAAGAATCCGTTTAAACGTAAAAATTACGCATCATGAACTATATAAATTCAATAAAAATAGCCTTGAACGCGCTGAAAAGAAATAAATTCAGAGCATTCTTAACCATGCTGGGGATCATCATCGGGGTCGCTTCTGTGATCGTGATGCTGGCCATCGGACAAGGCTCGAAAAAAAGTATCCAAGATACAATGTCGAGTATGGGAACCAACCTGATTTTTGCGATGCCGGGAGCCGAACAAAAAGGTGGTGTGCGGATGGGTAACAGCGATGCACAAACCATGAAACTTAGCGATGTGGAGGCGATTGAAAAAAATTGTCCTGCCATCAGTGACGTTTCTCCCGAAGTGCGCTCAAGCGGACAAGCAGTTTTAGGCAATCAAAACTGGCCGACTTCAATATATGGCGTTAACAATAAGTATTTCAACATTAAAAAATATACAATTGGCAGGGGACGTACTTTCACTGAAACCGAAATTCAAACATATGCAAAGGTATGTCTTGTTGGTCAAACAGTCGTTGAAAATTTATTTGGGAAAGAGGATCCCATCGGACAATCCATCCGTTTTAAAAATATTCCACTCCTGATTATTGGTATTTTGGGTGAAAAAGGTGAAAACGGGATGGGACAAGATCAGGATGACCTGATTATGGCTCCTTACACAACAGTTCAGAAACGGATCCTGGCCATTACCCATATTCAGAGTATTGCAGCTTCGGCAGCAAGTGAAAGCCAGAATGAAGCGGCCATTGAGCAAATGACCGAATCGCTCCGGCGTAGCCACAAACTAAAAACGGGCGATGCGAATGATTTTCAGGTCAGATCGCAATCCGAAATGGTGCAAATGTTTAGTTCCATCAGCAACATCATGACCATTTTACTGGGGGCCATTTCAGGAATATCGCTGCTTGTGGGCGGAATCGGAATTATGAATATCATGTATGTATCGGTAACCGAACGTACTCGTGAAATCGGTCTTCGCCTTTCGGTTGGCGGACGTGGAAACGATATTCTGCTTCAATTCCTTATCGAATCAATTCTGTTAAGCGTTTTTGGAGGAGTCATCGGAATTTCGCTGGGAATTGTAGCAACACAGATTATGGCATCAATTATGAGTTGGCCCGTAGTTATTACAACTCTTTCTGTTGTAATGTCATTCCTGGTTTGCTCGGCTATCGGTATCTTTTTCGGATGGTATCCCGCACGCAAAGCGGCCAGTCTGAATCCGATCGATGCATTACGTTACGAATAGTTAGTAGATTAGTAAATAAGAAGTCGGAAGTGCCGGATCCATTCATGAAATGCAGAACCCAATATTCGGCAAATCTAATAATGGGGATGGCAAATCCAACGTTGGAATTGGCAAATTCAAAGTTGGAGACGGCAAATCCAATATTGAAAACACCAAATCCAAAGTCGGAGACGACAAATTCAGTATTGAAAACGATAACTTCAACTTTGGGAAAGTCAGATTAAACATTTAAAACACTTCAGACTTTCGATTCTCTTAAAAATTTAAAGCCATGATGGACTGGATTAAAAAAAACCGGGGTTGGATGACCGTAATTTTCATTGGAATACTACCATTAATAGGCATATTGAAGAGGATCAACATCGATTTTAACGGAACAGGTGAAACGTGGATCTCAATGGACACATTCACGCAGCAAGGAAGGCGGCCAGGAGAATTGTCCAAAGAAATTTCAGGAGCCCATATGGCGGTTAAAGAAACCGGCGAATGGGCCATTCGATGGTTGGTTGCCATATTAAGTTTAACGCCTATCGCCATCCTTACCGGTATTAAATCGCGCTTACCTGTCCGGCAGGCAATTGGTGTAACGGCCTTTATTTATGCATTTTTGCATTTGATATTCTTTTGTATCGACAAAGGGTTAATGGAAACCTTTAAAGAATTTGGGAATATACTGGGATTGGTTGCAACTATTGTGATGCTTGTATTGGCCATTACTTCAAATAAACGATCCATGAAATTCCTGCGAAAGAGTTGGAAAAGAGTTCATCGATTCGCCTACCTGGCTGGAATTCTGGCAATTTTACACATGGTTCTGCTCGAACACGGCGATTGGGCTCCTTATACCGTCCTGCTTACTATCGTTTTTTTGGTTCGTACAAACGCGATCAAAAGTATGATCAACAAATTTCGAATTCGCAAGAACCCCGTTCCTGTTATATCCTAAAATATTGCTCACTGAAATAATTATCTTTGAGAAAAATGACAATCATATGCTAAAGTCTATATCAATTCCTCACAACAAGATCACATTATCTCTTCATGCACTTGCATGGATTATTGTTACAATTATCCCGCTTTACCTCAACAACGCTTTTGGCGGTGGCAACCTGCATAGGCTTTATGAATTTTATCTTCACACATTTTCTGCAGCAGTCATTTTTTATCTTGGCTACCTGTGGCTTGTCCCTAAATATTTTCTTCAGGATAAAAAATTCACCTATGTTATCATCGTAATCGGATTAATCCTGGCGACCCATTACATCACAAATTTCATCGAAGAGTCTTACCTTTTTGACCCAATTCAGGATGAAAAATTCCGTGAAGCGATGAAAAGTGTAACAGGTAAAGAAGAAAATTTCCGCCCTCCGATGAAGGCATTTGGGTTTTTTAACCATTTTATTTCCTCCGTATTACTCTCCGGTTTTGCCATTGGACTTGGTGTAATGGAAAAACTAAAGCAAAACGAGAAAAAGCAAAAGGAACTCGAAAAAGAGAAACTCAATTCAGAGCTGGCATTTCTAAAAAATCAGATCAGTCCCCATTTTTTCTTCAATACGCTGAATAACATCTACTCACTGATCGGAATTGATGGCCCTACAGCACAGGATTCGGTGCTAAAATTGTCAAAACTGATGCGATACCTTCTGTACGAATCAGAACATGGAGAAACAATGATCAGCAGTGAGTTAGACTTCATGAATAACTACATCGATCTGATGAAGTTACGACTAAGTTCCAGGGTTGAATTAAACATCGATTTCCCCAAAGAGTTTTCAGATTTTTCGATTCCTCCGCTGCTATTCATCCCGTTTATCGAGAATGCTTTTAAACATGGAATCAATTCCCGCGATCGGTCATTCATCAATATCAGCATGAAAATCGAAAACGATAAAATCAGTTTTAATGCAGAAAATAGCATTGGGAAAAGCAGTCAGACTGGTGACCTCCAACATTCAGGCATCGGTCTCGAAAATGTGCGGAAACGTTTGGGGCTATTGTTTCCCGACAACCACGAATTGAAGATTGAACAGAATGAGACAATTTTCCATGTTCAACTTTCCATTCAAAAAAAGAAATCCCAGGTATGAAACTAAGAACTATCGCCATCGACGACGAACCGCTTGCCCTCAGGTTGGTGAGCGATTACGTGAGCAAAACACCCTTTCTTGAATTGGTGGGGGCATTCGATAATCCACTTGATGCCATCGACTTCCTTTCCACACAATCTGCCGACCTTATTCTTGTTGATATCCAGATGCCCGATTTAACCGGCATTGAATTTACCCGAAGCCTGGAAGATGCACCGAAAATCATTTTCACGACAGCATACGAGAAGTACGCACTCGAAGGGTTTAAACTAAATGCAATCGATTACCTGTTAAAGCCATTTAGCTATGAGGAATTCCTGAAGGCAGCTGGCAAAGCCCGCAAACAGGTAGAACTTGAGACCAACGCATTACCCTCGATTGAAGCAAATAACCAGTTTCTTTTTTTGAAATCAGAATATAAAATCCGGCGTATTAATTTCAATGATATACTATATATTGAAGGATTAAAGGACTATATCAAAGTCTATATTGCCGGAGATGACAAGCCCGTTTTATCGCTCAATTCCATTAAATCGCTCGAACAAAAATTGCCCGAAGAGAAGTTTATGCGTGTACACCGGTCGTTTATCGTTAACCTCGATAAAATTGATACGATTGAGCGTAGCCGTATTATCTTCGGAAAAGTTTATATCCCTGTCAGCGATCAATACAAAGAAAAATTTCAGGAGTACCTGGATAAAAATTTCCTGTAATTCTGTAAGTTAAATATCCATACCACTACTGAAATAGCCATATATTGGTTGATTATTGTGAATATTAGTTAAAAGAATGAGAACTCCCTGTTCTGCTTTTTTTTCAACGCAACCATCATAATAGAAAACCATCTTAATTTTAGTAATCCCTGAGACCGATGTTTCTGATGCCGGTTTTTATGCCCCGGATACGCACGACCATTTATCATTTGTCTTATTTCCTTCGGCGAAGGAATCATTTAAAACTTTGAATTGTGAACTGTATAATTATTGATGATGAGAATCCAGCCATTGAAATTTTAACAGCGATGATCGGACGGCTGCCCTTTTTAAATTTATTAGAAAGCTTCACGAATCCTTTCGAAGGTCTTGAGTTCATTCAAAAGAACAATGTTGATCTTGTTTTCCAGGATGTAGAAATGCCTATGATAAACGGCATCGAGCTGATGAAAAGTATTCTGATCCGTCCGCAGGTCATATTTATGGCAGTCAATAATCAGTATGCAATATCCGGATATGACCTTGATGCTACTGACTATTTATTAAAACCACTCACATTCGACCGGCTCCTAAAAGCTGTCAATAAAGCGAATCAAATCCATCGGTTTGCTGAATTTACCAGTAATAAGTCTGCCAGTCATGATAAGAATACAAATCTTGATTTCATCCTGGTCAAAACCGGCTACAATACAATTCGGATTAATCTGGATGAAATTCTCTTTTGCGAAGGGTTGAAGGATTACATCAAAATTCATATTGCGGGTAAGATAATCGTAACCCAAAACAGCCTTAAAAAGTATGAGGAAATTCTTCCCGATGACAGGTTTGTAAGAATTCATAAGTCATTTATAATCCCATTGGCAAAAATTGATGCCATTCAGAACAACCGAATTATAATTGGCAAATCATTAATACCGATCGGTGATAGCTACAAAACAAATTTCAACCACAAAATACTTACGGTCAACATATAATTAATTTTCAAAAGAATTACCCATCCCCCAAAAGGAATAGGATTGTGTATTGTATTATACAGAATTAAACCATAAAAAAAGGCTGCCCGATCGGACAGCCTTTATCTATTTGCTGAAAATAATTGTTTAGTAGCCTGGGTTTTGTGTAAGAACTTTTTTACCCGTAGCATCAACCGACATATCAATCTGTTGTTGCGGAATAGGCCATATTTCGTGTTGACCGGCAACAAATGCTTTACCCACAAGCGCGCCAACTTGTGTCCCATCTACCGGCAAATATTTATTCAGGACAGTCTCAGCATCGCCCCAACGTACCAATTCAAAGAATCGCAAACCTTCCATAGCAAATTCCATACGGTTCTCGGCTTTGATAGCCTTGAGTGCATATTCTTTAGAAGCAAAATCAGTTGTATAAGGTTCTACTTTGTAATTAGCAGCCGGTGTTCCATCGGCAAGCTTAACCACATTTGAAGCTTTAGCCCTGTTACGGATCTCATTAACCAAAGAGGTAGCTCTGGCAAGGTTTCCAGCCTGAGCCTCACACTCTGCTAACCATAGAATAACATGTGCCTTGCGGAATTTACGGAAGTTATTGGCATTTACACCTGTCGCCCAACCAGTCGAAGTTGCCATAGATTTTTCTGCCTGTTTGAACATATTCTTCTTATTAAGATAAGGTCCACCGTTCGAGAGATCGCGTACCCATGTAGCACCGTCTTGTACTCCCCAATCCAAATAAGGTATACCTGGACGTCCTACAGTATGATCAAGACGTGGATCAACTGGTTTAGCGTAAGTTTTAACGGTAGCACCGGTTGGATCATATGGCAAAATTGATGCTGTAGTGTATACTTCATCCAAAAGCGGAAGTCCCGTCGTTGCATCAGTGCGATAAGAGGCTACCAAACTATGTGAAGGTTGGTAGAAACCGCAACATGTACCAGTATGACCATAAGGAAAATTCAATGCATCACCCCAGCCACCATTTCCTGAGCCGTCTGAACCGTCATTAACTGCATATTGAATCTCAAAAATTGATTCGGCGTTATTTCTGTCAGCGATCATGAAATTCTGTTCAAAACTCGGCATCAGTGTAAAACCACCATTGGTATAAACATCTTCTAACAGAGGCTGAGCATCGGTATATTTCTTTTGAAACAAGTAAACATAGGCTAAATAAGTCTTTGCAGCCCATTTTGTTGCGCGACCTTTATCACTCCAGGATGCAGGAAGATTAGCAGCAGCAAATGTCAAATCGGCTTCAATTTCAGGGAAAACCATGTGATCATTAGGAACAACAGAAGGATTTTCAGTGTTTTCATCTATATAAGGAACCTTACCGTGAACCTTGGTCAACTCAAAATAGAAATGTGCCCGAAGGAATTTAGCTTGGGCTTCAGCCAGCTTTTTATCTGCATCTGCCATATCAGTTGCAAGAGGAATAGCTTTAAGAACATCATTTGCCCTGAGGATACCATCATATAATGGAAACCAATGGTTGATTACATACCCATTATTTGCGTCTGAATAGAATCCTTCAATAGGATTAATAGTAGATTGGTCACCATAGTTTGATCCTTTATAAGCGTCATCGGATGCAACGCCACCCCAGACCCAGTTGGAAACAGCACTGGCCCAAACGGCTCCATCACCGAAGTTCCTGTGAGTACCATCAACAACTGCATAAGCCCCGATCAATAAAACATTGACACCGTTCGCGGATGAAAATGTTGAGATATCCGCCTGCCCTTTTGGTTTTACGTCTAACCAATCGCTCTTACAGGCAAACACCATGCTTGCCAGAATTACAAGTGTGCTATAAATTATTTTTTTCATATTCGACATTTTTTCAATTAATTACAGATTTAAATTAATACCAACCATAAAGATCTGCGATGTTGGATATACACCTTCGTCAATACCCATTCCACGGTCAGCATTTGACTGAGTCATGCGAATTTCAGGATCAAGACCTGAATACTTGGTAATGGTGAAAAGATTGGTAGCCTGTACGTAAATTCTTAAATGGTCTATTTTTAATCTTGAAGTAAGCGCAGCAGGCAATGAGTAACCAATTTGAAGGTTTTTCATACGTAGATATGAACCGTCTTCAACAAAGAAAGTAGAGTTTTGTTGCATAACTGCATCGTCCAGGATAGCCATAGGCATCGTAATTTTGCTTCCATTTGCATACCTTTCAGCAGTCCACGATTCAGTAAGACGTGTGACATCCCTGTTTCCTGAGAAATTATTAAATTTAGTCCAACGATTTACATAGTTGATTAAATCATTGCCCTGAGAACCCTGGAAGAACATCGTCATATCGAAGTTTTTATAGGCAAAGTCAATGTTCAAACCATAGGTGAAATCAGGATGGGGGCTACCAATAATCGTACGGTCATCGGAAGTTATTTTACCGTCGCCGTTCACATCTTTATACATAAATACACCCGGTTTACTATAAGAATCATTTCCGTTTATATCAGGATTATATTTAGGATGAGCTGCAACTTCTGCTGGAGTGTTGAATATTCCTTCAACAACATATCCGTAGAAAGAAGAAATAGGTTGACCTGCCATACTGACGGTATAATCAATCTGCCTCAGCTGTGGACCATAAAGTTTCTCATTTGGATTGGTATTAAGTTTTACAACTTCGTTTTTGTAATGAGAAATATTGCCCCTTACATCAAATTTGAAATCATTACCAACTTTTCCATGATATGTAACCATCAAATCAAGACCCGTATTCTTCATCTCACCAATATTCACTGCTGGAAGTACCAAATATCCCCAGGTTGATGGCAATTGTTGATTATATAACATGTCGGTAGTTACCTTCTGGTATAAGTCAAGGTTGACTTCCAAACTTTTACCTAAAAATGTCGCATCAATACCTAAGTTAGTTGTTGCATTGGCTTCCCATTTACCGTCAGGATTACCTAATTTATATTTATGGAACCCAGCATCCGTTTTGGCTGCAGAACCTGACATTGAATAAAATGATTCATCAACACTGGCACGGTAGGTACTGTAGGAGTTGTAATAACCTCCAACATTATCGTTACCGGTTTTACCCCAGCCAGCACGTAACTTTAAATCATTAATCCACGTAACATTCTGCATAAAGGCCTCTTCAGATACCCTCCATCCTGCAGAAAATGCAGGGAATGTACCCCAACGGTTCGCTTTATTGAAACGGGAAGAAGCGTCACGACGGACAACACCTTCTAATAGATACTTACCTTTATAATCGTAATTCAATCTGCCAAAATATGAGAATGTTTTCGATTCATCAAAATAACCAGATGATGCCTGAGAAGCCTCGCCCGAATTTAAGATCATATAATCTGTATTCGTGAAGGCATAAGTAGACCTGCTACCTACAAGGTTGTCGTAATTATAACTCACCGCTTCGGAACCTACAAGAACATTAACATTATGGACATCAGCAAATTTCTTCTTGAAATTAAGCGTATTTGACCAGTTCCACTGCAAGGTTCCGTTATAGGTCTGAGAAAGAGCATCAGCAGCAATTGCTTCAGCGAATTCAGGGTTTCTTAAATTACGATCCTGAATTCTTGAACTGATATAGTCAGCGCCAAAAAGCGTTTTAAGACTGAAGTTTTTCATAAAGTCGACCTGGGCATAAGCAGTGCCGAGAATTCTTAAATCACGCTGGTAATCATCTTTATTACGGACAAGATTTGCAAGTGGGTTCGCACCATTACCCGTACCCTTTGCCTGTGTTCCGGCGAAGTTTCCCTTTATGTCATATACCGGGACAATTGGTTGCATACGATATAGCTGAGAAATAGGGTTACCCTCATCATTGTTGGTAAATCCTAAAACGCGATCTGAATAAGTTGCTCCAATGCTTTCGCCCACCTGAAGCCAATCACCAATTTTAGCATCGGCATTTGAACGAAGAGAGAAACGCTCATAATCAGTCATTTTCAAGACACCGTCCTGTTTCATGTAGCCTGCAGAAAAAGCATAATTTCCTTTTTCAGAACCGCCGCTCATTGCAAGATTGTATTCCTGGATTGGAGCCGGGTGAAAAATTTCATTACTCCAGTTAGTCCCTGTTTTATTGGCTTTGGTAATTCCATTATAAGGACTTGGGTAGGAATATTTGCTCTCATCAATAGTACCAGATACACCAGTAGGAAAGATGTAATCAGGAATTACAGGTGTAGCGCCTGAGCCATATTGTTGGCTTGTCCAGCCTGCATCACCTTGTTTAAGTCCTGCGTTTGTGAATTCCAACCAGGTCATATCGCCATACTGTTGTGTATTCATCAGTTTAAGCTGGTTGGTATTACTCTGAATACCATAACGGGCATCAAAACTGATTTTAGTTTTACCCGCACTACCACGTTTTGTTGTAACGATGATAACACCGTTTGCGGCACGTACACCATAAATAGCCGAAGACGATGCATCTTTCAATACAGTCATCGTTTCAATATCATTTGAATTGAGGCTCGTCATTCCTCCTGCTGAAGGGACACCATCAATAATGTACAACGGATCATTGTTGTTGACCGAACCAATACCACGAACCCTTACGGTTGCATCACCACCCGGTGAATTATCAGTGGTAATCGTTACACCAGCAACACGTCCCTGCATCCTTGAAGCGGCATTGGCCGAAGGAGTTCCACGAAGTTCGCTATCGCCTACTGTAGCAACAGCTCCTGTCAGTGTCTTTTTCTGTTGTGTGCCATATCCAACAACAACAACTTCCTCAACTCCGACCACATCAGATTTCATCATTGTGTTGATTGTTGTTTTGCCGGCAATTTCAATGTCCTGGGGCACCATACCAACGAATGAAAAATTCAACACCTTGGCATCGGCAGGTACAGAAAGTGTGTATTTTCCATCAAAATCGGTAACCACACCAATCGAAGTACCTTTCACAATAACTGTTACTCCGGGAATGGGAGAACCAGTTTGGTCTGTAACCGCACCAGTAATCGCCTTCTTTTGTGCAAAGGCCATTCCGGTCATCAATACCATAAGAAGTACCAGAGAACTTAGCATCCTGGTCCAATTCCCATTAGGCAGAAAAATCAGATTTTTTTGTTTCATAAATACATAAACTTAATGATTAGTAATAAAAAATATAAGAACGCGAATTTGATTATCTTATTATCAATTTATTGGAGCGAAAAATAAATTCAAACGGATCCAATATATGTACAATTTCATACAAAAACTCTGGAAGCCTCAACACATTTTAACACTTTTAAACGTATTTTATAATACTATATTCAAGCAAGCAATACAATCAGATCGCGAAATTACCAGAGTACAAAAAGAAAATCGAGAAAGTGAAATCTAAAAATTTAGTTGTTTCGTTTAATGGCTGTAAAAATAGAAATAAATAAAATCAATTCAAAAAAAACTTATCGATTTTTTTACATTTTTTTAACATTGAAAGATAACAAACACAGGAGAAAAACCAAATTTCTAAAATATATTTTTAAAAAAAAGAAGAATAGTAGTACTATCATTAAACCTTTATTGTGAAAAAACATTAAATCACACGAAACAAATTTACACTTCCGCTTTTCTCTTTTACCCACTTCTCTTTAACCAATCACATACTTTAGGTTCCTCTCTGAATTAAGCTTTTTTTTCCGATCTTAATTATATTATTACCTTCGTCAGATAAATTCAAAACAAACTTAATGCGACTTTCACTGATGAAAAAGACCAATATCTATCTTCTACTGGTGACATTATTATTCACGCTATCATGTCAGAACAATGATTTAAAAGTAATTACAGTTCTGGGCGAAATACCTGCATCAGAAATGGGTATTACACTCACGCATGAGCATGTTCTGGTCGATTTTGCGATGATCGATTCAATAACTCCGAACCGATACAATAAAGATTCTGTAATCATGAAGGTTTTACCCTATTTTGAAGAGTTAAAGCCTTTCAAAGTTGCAACTTTTGTCGATTGCACGCCGGAATTTATGGGCAAAGATCCTCAATTGCTTGCAGAGCTATCGCGGAAAACAGGGATTAATATTCTTACAAATACAGGATGGTACGCAGCTGACAATCAGAGACACATACCTCATGAAATCAATGATATGAGCGCTGAAGATATTGCCAAAATCTGGATTGAAGAAGCTAAAAACGGCATTGGCAACACCGGTATTAAACCCGGTTTTATTAAAATTGGCATTAATGATTCTCAATTAACCGAAGCCGATAAAAAGCTGGTAGCTGCAGCTTGTCTTACCCATCTGGAAACAGGTCTTACCATAATGTCGCATACCGGGCGTGCCTCGGCGGCTTTGGCGCAGCTGCAAATTCTGAAACAGTATGGTGTCGATCCTTCCGCATTTATCTGGGCACATGCCATGGTAGAATCCTCAAAAGATAATATCCTGGCAATCTCTCAGATGGGCTGCTGGGTTGCTTTCGATGGCATTCACGAAGAAATGGTTACCATCATCCGGTTTACTGATTTATTACACTTTATGAAATCCACGCGCCAGCTCAACCATGTTTTGCTCTCTCACGATGCCGGTTGGTATCAGCCAGGGAAGCCAAATGGTGGCGAAATTCGTCCTTATACGGCCCTTTTCAATTTTCTGATTCCATATGTAATGAGTGAAGGCTTTACACAAAAAGATATAGACCAGATCATCATAAAAAACCCGGCAGAAGCTTTTGCGGTAAGGGTCAGGAAGACTGTGAAATAAAGGCTGGCAACTGGTGACAGGCAACTTGTTCAATGTACTTGGCTTATGGTTTAGAGGCGAAATGAGACAAAAAAAAAATCAAATCTGATTACAACTCAACTGGACCTTGGTCGTATCTCGGTTGTATCGCGTTCGGTACACACCAGAATTACAAACTTATAATTCGCTCCTTATCGCCTCGGATCACCTTTTACGGGCAATTTGGCCAGTTTCTCGACTTCAATAGACGGATGGCCAAATTCAGCAACCACTTTTCCAAGGATCAGGTACACGCCATGTCCGGCAAATGGCCAGTTTTTCAGGCTCTGCGGGAAGTGAACCGTCTCGAAGAATTCACCGGAAAGATCCAGAAAACTTCCGAAATGCATCAACTCCCGCTTCGAAGTACTCACGTATTTAATTGTCACCAGCAACCCCACCATACGCACGGTTTTTCCGACATAGGCAGTCAGATCGTTCGCCATCACTTCACCCCTGAAACTGGTTTGCAGCAAATCCAACCACGACATCGTCACCGGAAAACCAAGCAGTTCAATCTCGTCGTAGGCTGCCTCAACCACCGACTGCTCCATACCCGGCAATTCCCATTTTTTCGATGGAATATCAAATAACCGGTTTGGGATGCTTTTAACATGCTTGCTTAGCAACATATGGGCTTCCCACAACAATTGCATTTTCGGTTTGCCGATAAACCGAAATGAGCCCAACCGGATCAACAGCACAAGATGTTCGATCCCGATCGAAACACGGTGCAAAAAATCTTCGAGCGACCGGAATTCCCCGCCACGCATTCGTTCACTCACCAACTCACGTTGAAAATCGTGCTCAAGATTGGCGACCAAATTAAATCCAAGGTAAATTCGGTCATCATAAATCGTTGTTTCTTCGAGGCTTTTATTAACACAGGGCAGTTCAATACGGCCGCCACACCGCCGCGCTTCGTTCACATACACCCAGGTACGGTAAAATCCGCCAAAATTATTAATCACCGCCACCATAAACTCAAGCGGATAATGGGCTTTCAAATAGAGGCTCTGAAAACTCTCTACCGCGTACGAAGCTGAGTGGGCTTTTGAAAAGGAGTATCCTGCAAAACTCTCGATCTGTCGCCAGACTTCCTTTGCCGTCTCATCGGGGCGCCCCAATGTGCGGCAATTTTCAAAAAACCGGTCAATGATGCGCTGAAACTCGCTCTTCGAACGGAATTTGCCACTCATGGCCCGACGCAACACATCGGCATCAGCCAGATCGAGCCCGGCAAAATGGTGGCACACTTTAAGTACATCCTCCTGAAAAACCATCACACCGTAAGTCTCTTCCAACTGCTCCTTCATCACGGGGTGGAGGTAGGTGAAACTCTCTGGATGGTGAAACCGGTTGATGTACTCACGCATCATCCCACTCTTGGCAACCCCGGGACGGATAATAGAACTGGCTGCCACCAACGAAATATAGTTGTCGCAATGCAGTTTCTTGAGCAAACCACGCATGGCCGGACTCTCAATGTAAAAACAGCCGATCGTTTCACCAATCTTGAGCTGATGCTTCACCTGAGGATCATCTTTCAGCCCTTGGACCCGATGAATATCAATCTTCACCTGCCGGTTTTGCCGAATGATTTCAACACTGTCGTTGATATGGCCGATGCCGCGCTGACTCAGGATATCAAGTTTATCAAATCTGAAATCTTCAGCGACATACATATCCCATTGGGTCGTCGGAAACCCCTTAGGCGGAAGATCAAGGGCCGTATAACAGGTAATTGGTTCCTCCGAAATCATCACACCACCCGCATGAATGGTGCGCAGATTGGGAAAATCCTCCATCAATGCACCCACCGCGAAAATCTGCCTGTACAGCTCACTCCCCTCAATCTCAGCAACCGGATCCTCTGCCAGCGTGTCGATCTCCGCTTTCGGTAGTCCGTACACCTTTCCCAGTTCGCGCACGATCGACTTTCCCTTGAAGGTATTCATTGCCCCTAGAAGCGCCGTATTTTTGGTTCCGTACCGTTTAAAAATATATTCGTGAATATCGTCGCGGTTGCGCCACGAGAAATCGATGTCAAAATCGGGTGGCGAACTCCGTTTGGGATTCAGAAAGCGCTCGAAATAGAGATTGAGTTCAATCGGATCTACATCGGTTATTTTCAAACAATAAGCAACAATAGAATTGGCTCCGGAACCACGCCCCACGTGATAAAAACCACGACTCATCGAATAGCGGACAATGTCCCATGTAATAAGAAAATAGGCCGAAAATCCCTGTTTGTCAATAATTTCAAGTTCATAATGTACGCGCCTCAATGCTTCGGGATCGTTACCATAGCGGTATTTCCATCCGTCAAGCGCCAGCTTTTCAAGAAGAAGTTTATCATCATAAAGACTTTCTGTATAGGTATTCTTATTCTTGCTTGTTGTGAAATCGAATGTAATGGAACAATCTTCGATCAGTTTTTTAGTCGTCTGAAGAATCTCCGGAAAATCGGCAAACGCCACGAGCAGATCATCGAAAGTCCGGAAGATATCCGACTCATTGCCCATCTGCTCCGGGGTAATCTTACTCAGCAACGTGTTGTGATGGATGGCGCGCAGGTGCTTATGCAGGATAAAATCATGCTTCCCATAGAATGTAACTGTTTGAAAAACAATTAATTTATGAAAATATTTTTTAGCCGTGATATAGCGAAGCCGATTGATATCCTGCGGCTGAACCCCGACAAATTCGTTGTCGCGCAGGTCCGTTAGATCCTTCTCCCCGAAAGGATAAATGACATAAGCCTGGTTAAAAGGTTCGGGGACTACCGGAAATGCCTTCTTTTTCAACAGGTGGAGGCTCAGAAATTCGTTCAGTTCGCGGAAGCCATCATTGTTCCGGGCAATGGCGGTGTAAAGATGACGGTCGCCATTTCGGAAATCGATCCCGGCAATGGGCTTAATGCCCAGCGCCTGTGCTTCTTTCACGAAAGTAATCACTCCCGAGGTGTTGTTGATATCAGCCATTACAACCACTGGGAGGTGATTTTCAACCGCCTTTTGCAACAACGTTTCGGGCTTCATTGTCCCGTAACGCAAACTATAATAAGAATGACATGTAAACAACATAGAACAAATGATAAAATTCGTAGAGACGCACGGCAGTATTACATCAAAATCATATTAAAAATCATCAATAAAACCCCCGTTTAATTACCAGTTTTCCCTCCGGAATCTGTAGCGGAACCATTTTCATCGCTTCGATCGTTTTGCGGGCGGCCAATCCCGAAGCGCGATAAATCGCAGATGCACCAAACCGTTTCCGGATCCCATCCATACTTGTATAAAGATTTACCCGTGCGGAGGTATCTTCAAAAAGGTCGAGCTGCTGCGTACCACTCACCAAATAACTAAACCGGACACCAATCAGCCGGATCAGCATTCGTCGTTGATAAAGTTTCCGGAAAAGCTCTTTGGCCACCCCAAGCAACGTATGATCGAACTGTGTGTAAGGAATCCGCAACTGCTGACTAAAGGTATCGAAATTCGAATACTTGATTTTTATCGTGACGCACGAAGTCATCTTCTGTTGCTTCCGAAGCTGAAAGGCCAGTTTTTCGGTCATACTGACAATCAGTTGTTCCAGAAAAAGCACATCCGTGGTATCCTTCTCGAAAGTGCGCTCAGTACTGATCGATTTTTGTTCTGAATAAGGCTTAACCGGCGTATTGTCAACCCCATGCGCCTTTTTCCAGATCATCATCCCGTTATCGCCAAGCACCTGCTGCATCATTTCGCCCGGAACAGCTGCCAGCGAATGAATCGTTTCGATCCCCATCGAACGAAGCAGGTAATAAGTCTTAGGGCCGATCATCGGGATTTTCCGGATTGAAAGCGGATCGAGAAACGGCTGAACATTGTATTGAGATACCTCCTTCTCTCCGTTCGGTTTCGCTTCGCCCGTGGCAATTTTGGAAACCGTTTTATTGACCGATAGCCCAAACGAAATAGGCAGACCACTCTCCTTTATAATTGTATGACGGAGTTCATGAGCCCATTTCATACAACCGAAAAAACGGTCCATCCCCGTAATATCGAGGTAATGCTCATCAATCGATGCTTTTTCGTAAACGGGTGCCCGCTCCGCAATAATCTGCGTAACAACATCCGAATGACGGCTGTAACTCTCCATGTCGCCACGGATAAGGACAGACTCGGGACAAAGTCGCCGGGCCAGTTTCATGGGCATCCCCGAGCGGACACCAAACAGCCGTGTTTCGTAGCTGCAACTCGCCACCACACCGCGATCGGAAGTGCCACCAATGATGATAGGCTTCCCGATTAGTTCACTGTGATGCAGCCGTTCGACAGAGACAAAAAAAGTGTCGAGATCGTAGTGAACGACCGTTTTATTCGATATTTGACTGATCTCCTGCATGGCTGAACCTTTTTTTGCTAAAAAATTTTATTTTTTCAGAAAAATGAACTATTTTTGATTAGTATTTAATCATTAATCCGGTTATAATATAATCATCTTTCCGGGAAATTGTTATGCGAAGGACAAAAAAAATAGACGATGAGACAATTTTGGAATGTGACAATTAGCTGCACTGAACTTCGTTTCAACGATTTAAAAATGAGGAAATGTATCCTCACGAAAATTTCTTTGCCACTGTACTGGCAATCCTGCGTGATTGCCCCTTTTATCCATCTCATTCCGTGATTGCCCCTTTTATCATCTCATTCATAATTTATAACTACTCTCATGTATTTCAACTCGAATATTAAATTAATGAGGAAACGGCGTGGACGGACGCAGGACGAAGTTGCTTTTACGCTGAAGATGAAGCGTCCCACGCTGAGTGGTTACGAAAACGGGGTGGCACAACCTGGCATCCAGCAACTGATTGCCTATTCGGAATATTTCGGAATTTCGATCGACACTTTAATCAAGGTTGATTTATCGAAACTCCGTGAAAGCGATCTGCGACAGTTAGAGAGTGGGTTCGACGTATTTGTAAAAGGGTCTAAATTGCGGGTGCTCACCACAACAGTTGACAGCACCAATACCGAAAATATCGAACTGGTGCCCGAAAAAGCAAAAGCCGGTTATATGCGTGGTTTTGCCGATCCGGAATTTGTGCGCGAGCTTCCTGTATTTCAGCTTCCTTTCCTTTCACCCGAACGGAAATACCGCACTTTTCAGATCAGCGGCGATTCGATGTCGCCCATACCTGACGGATCGTGGGTGACCGGCGAATTTGTTCAGGACTGGAGCACACTGAAAAACGGTGAAGCCTGCATTGTTCTTACACTCGACGAAGGGATTGTCTTTAAGATTGTAGAAAACAGCATCGAAAAAGAGGGGAAAATTGGACTATTCTCTCTGAATCCCCTTTATAAACCCTACGACCTGGCCGTGGTTGAAATTCGTGAGATCTGGCGGTTTATCCATTACATCAGCGAAGAGTTGCCTTCGGGCGAAGTTTCACCTGCTGATCTTGCTTACACACTGAACCAACTCAAACAGGATGTTGCATTGATTAAGGACAAAATAGTCACAAATGAAAATTAGGGTTGAATCCTAATAAAATCTTTAATTGATGATTCGTAATTTTGAAAAACGATGTAAGTTTACGACTGGTTTAATACGAAGCAGAGTTACGGTAGACAGAAAAAACAAATTATAAAAATGGACTTGGACAATTCGTTATTTTGGGACGTCGAATATGAGAACGTGAACTATGAAAAATACTCGCAGTTCATTATTAACCGTGTATTATTAAGGGGGAATCTTAAAGATTGGCACGAAATCAAGGCTTATTATGGATTAGGGAGAATAAGGCAAGAAATAACTCAGATGAAATATTTAGATGATAAAACTTTAAATTTCTGTAGTTTCTATTTTAACTTACCAAAAACAGATTTCAAATGCTACAATACTCCGCAATCGACAAAGGAACTCTGGAATTACTAAAGAGTTTAACCTTTCAGATTTTAATTTGGTAGGAGGAACAGCATTAGCCCTACATATTGGACATAGAATATCAATTGACATAGATTTATTCACTGATAAAGAATTTAATCCAAGTGAAATAAGGACTCAATTAGAACAAAAATACAAATTGGCAGATGTAGTAGAAAACAAAGCCGGATTAACACAAAAAATTGAGTATCCTGGAAACTCAAATAATTTCATTAAAGTAGACGTTGTAAAATATCCCTACAAACTAATAAACCCACCAATTACTTCTGAGGGCATTCGACTGTTATCTAAAGAGGACATAATTCCCATGAAATTAGCTGCTGTTGCAAACAGAGGATCAAAAAAAGATTTTTACGACATTTATTTTCTACTCCACGAATACTCGTTAAATGAAATGGTTTCATTCTTTGAGAAAAAATTCTCTAATTACAATAATTTTTACGTAATGAAGAGTCTTACATACTTTGAGGATGCAGAGAAAGACTTAAATCCTAAAGTATTAAGAAAGTGTACCTGGGACGAAGTAAAGCAATTTATACAATCGAAGGTGCAGGAATTTGTATAACCAAAATAAACATATGAAACGAGTATGGTCTGACAAACACAAAATAGAATGTTTAAATTTTTCATGCGAGTTCCACACCGGTGGTATTGTCGAAAAAGTGATGCTGCTAATACGAATTGAATATTAATATCTTACAGAAATTTAAACGTGTGAAATAGCCATGACCGTAAAGTCACAAACCGAAAATGAGAATTTAATCAGAGCTATTAGCTTATCTGATCTTCGATTCCATCCGACCTTTAAAAATCAAATTATTCACAGATGAATTACCTGATTCGATTGTCATCTTTAAAATATCGAAGAATAGCAATCTAATCTATGAGTTCCGCAAGCTAATGATCATCATCACCACCCCTAAGATGATATAAACGCCACTCATTAGCCGCGAAAGTGATTTCTCGCTTATCTTGCTTGTATACCGGGCACAATAAATACCTGTTGGTATTGCGCTAAAGGCAAGTGTTATTCCTGTCAGAATATTTACATTGCCAAAAGATGCATGACCGATAACACCCGACAAGGCAGTAAACGACATGATCAAAATC
>Ga0209386_1000135_pt1 | contig 38265 bp, 33 predicted proteins | sample NGEPertwo_FD_184510 | JGI IMG/M metagenome (GOLD analysis project Ga0209386, IMG submission 184510) | Arctic peat soil microbial communities from the Barrow Environmental Observatory site, Barrow, Alaska, USA - NGEE Permafrost154B-two... | ecosystem: Environmental > Terrestrial > Soil > Wetlands...
GCTCTCAGGACGACGCGGGTGAGTTGGGCAACCTCATGCTCCTGTTGCTCGCTACCTATCTGGCGGGCTACGTTGCGCTTTGGGGTCAGTTTCGGGTCATCGGCCGGGTGGCCCAACAGACTCTGGCCCGCTTCCGCAGCGAGATCTTCGGCGCGCTTCAGAGGTTGGACAAGCGTTTCTTCGACCGGCACGACGCGGGCGACCTGATGAGTCGCCTGGTCAATGATGTCGAGGCGCTCAACCAACTCTTCACCCAGGGCGCGGTGCAGACAGTGGGCAGCGTGGTGGGCCTGGTGGCCATAGTCATCGCCATGCTGGCGTTGGAGTGGCGTCTGGCGCTGGCCTCCTTCGTGGTGATCCCGCTGATGTTCCTGACCACGAGCGTCTTTGCCCGCCTGGCCCGTCGCGCCTTCCGCCGCACCCGGGAAGCCATCGGGGACGTCAGCGCCGATCTGCAGGAAGATCTGGCGGGAGTAAAGGTGGCGCAGTCCTTCAACCGTACCGCCGCCAATACCGAGCGCTTTCGTGCCCGCAACGCGGCCAATCGGGACGCCAACGTGGGCGCCGTGGGGGTGACCAGCGCCTTCACCCCGGTGATGGACGTGCTCAGTACGCTGGCCATGGCCATCGTGGCCCTCTATGGCGGCTGGCTGGCTTTGCGCCAGCCGCCGGTGGTGACGGTGGGCGTGGTGGTTGCCTTTCTCACTTACGTCCAGCAGTTCTTCCGCCCGGTCCAGCTGGTGTCGACCTTCTACGCCCAGGCCCAGGCGGCTTTGGCTGCCGCCGAACGCATCTACGACCTGCTCGACATGCAACCCCAGGTGTTCGATGCGCCTGACGCGCGGCCGCTCGAGGAATTGCTCGAAGCTTCGGGATCAGCGACAGGGTCGGGGTACGTTTCTGCGGCCGGTGGAATGCGCGGGAGGGTCACTTTCCGGGACGTGCACTTCTCCTACATCGACGGGCAGGAGGTGCTCCGCGGGGTGAGCTTCGAGGCCGAGCCCGGCCAGACCGTGGCCATCGTCGGACCGACGGGATCCGGGAAGACCACTCTGCTCAGCCTGCTGCTGCGTTACTACGACGTGGAGCGCGGAGACGTCCTTGTCGACGGGGTCGACGTGCGGAGGGTGACTCAGGCCTCGCTGCGCAAGCACATGGGCCTCGTTCTGCAGGAGCCCTTTCTCTTTTCGGGCACGGTGTTCGACAACATCGCCTACGGCCGGCCGGGAGCCTCGCAGGAGGAGGTCGAAGCCGCCGCCCGCGTGGTGGGCGCGCACGACTTCATCTTGGGCTTTGACCAGGGCTACGGCCACGAAGTCGGCGAGCGGGGCGGCGGATTGAGCCAGGGCCAGAGACAGTTGGTCGCGCTGGCCCGGGCGGTGGTGCGTGACCCCCGCATCCTCCTGCTTGACGAGGCCACCGCCAGCGTCGACACCCGCACCGAGGCCTTGATCCAGCGGGCGCTCGAGCATCTGACCAACGAGCGCACCACCCTGGTGGTGGCCCACCGTCTCTCTACCGTGCGCCGCGCCGACCTCATCGTGGTACTCGAAGACGGGTCCATCGTGGAGCGGGGCACCCATGCGCAACTGTTGGCGGCCGACGGAGCCTACGCCGGCCTCTATCGACGGCAGTTCCTAGCTCAGGGTGCGGAGACCGAAGCGGACGTGCATGGGGACGCCGAGGCCGGCGGGCCGGATACGGGCGGGCAAGGGGACGCTGACACGGCGCCTCGTGGGGAGGCGGAGCCGGTGAGTGCGGGCAAGAACCCTAGCTGACTAATAGCCGGCTACGAGGCGGTTCGACGGACGACTCTGTTTTATACCGCCGCGCCGCAGCAGAGCTTCGATCAGGCCACCATAGGGAAGGTTGGCAGGCGGGGCAGGTAAGCGGACGGGAGGATATGCGATCGTGGACCCCCTAGGCGGGCTAGAGGACCTTCGGGAAAGACTCAAATCGAGTCTCTGGTTTCTTCCCGGTGTAATGGTTCTCGCGACCGTCGGTCTCGCGGTCGCCATCACGATTGTAGATCGGTGGGTGGAGGGTGCCGCTCAGGTCGAGCTCGTCTTCGGGGGAAGCGCGGACGCCGGCCGCTCGGTGCTCTCGGTGATCGCCGGCTCGATGGTCAGCCTCACTGCTTTGGTCTTCTCGATCCTCATCGTGGTGTTTCAGCTGACCAGTTCTCAGTTCACCCCTAGGGCGCTCAGGACTTTTCTCCAGGATCGTGTCAGCAAGATAACCCTCGGCGCCTTCCTTGCCACCTTCGCTTATTCGCTTACGGTGATGAGGGTGACCCGGGGCGCGAATGGACAACTGGACGAGTTCGTTCCCCGCATTTCGATCAGCCTCGCGTTTCTGTTTTCTCTGGCGACCATGGGGGTCTTTGTCTACTACATCCACCACGTTTCGCTCTCGATCAGGGTGAGCTCGATCTTGGAGAGAATCCACGCAGACGCGGCCTCCTTGATCGAGCGGATTCTGACCGAGGGCGAAGAAAGGCTCGAGACGGCTTCGCCGGCCAATCCACCCTCGATGGAGGCGGTGTTGAATTCGGAGCCGCGCACTGTTCGCTCGCGGGGATCCGGTTACATCACCTCTGTCCGCTCGCGCGCTCTCCTCAGCGAGGCCAAGGAAAAGGGCGTCTTTGTGCGGTTGGTAGGTCCCGTCGGTACCTTCATCTCGCTGGGCCGTCCTCTGCTGGAAGTGTGGCCCGCGGAGACCGAGGTCGATGAGCACGCCTTGCTGGGCGCCGTCCACTTGGGCAGCGAGCGCACCACTGAGCAAGACCTCGGCTACGGTTTTCGCCAACTGGCCGACATCGCCGTGCGCGCCCTTTCTCCGGGCGTCAACGATCCGACACCGGCGTCAATGGCGATCGATCGCATCGAAGACCTGCTGCTGCGGCTGGATCGAATGGTAATCGTCGACGACGTGCGCCGGGACGAGGAGGGTTGGCCGCGCCTGAGGGTTCCGCGGCAAAGCTGGGAAAGCGTGCTTCACGAGGGGCTTCACGAGGCCTTTTACTACGGGAGAGATAGCCCTCAGGTCGCCGAGCGTCTGCGCGCCTTGGTAGCGGTCCTCAGAGAAGAGGTCTCGAATGAGCGGATGGAGCCGGTCGGGCTCCTGCTGCGGCGGCTGGACGGAGCTCTTTGAGCGAGAGCAAGTAAACCGAAGCATCTCCGCACCCCTTGCTTCAGCCGCCCAGCCTCGCCTCCACTAGCCGAGGGCCTGTCCCAGGTCCTCCAGCAGATCCTCGGGGTGCTCGATACCCACCGAGAGCCGCACGGTGCCCTCGCTGATCCCGGCGTCCCGGCGGGCGCGCTCGGGCATGGAGGCGTGACTCATGGTCCAGGGCTGCTCGGCCAGGGACTCGACTCCGCCCAGGGACTCCGCCAAGGCGAAGTAACGCAGGCGCCCGAAGAAATCGGTGGGCTCGATCTGGTCAGTGTCCAGGTCGAGGGAAACCATTCCGCCGAACCCGGACTGCTGGCGGCGGGCGAGCTCGTGGTCGGGATGATCCTCGAAGCCGGGGTAGTAGACGCGGGCCACCTTGGGATGCTCCCGCAGGAAAGCGGCGACCGCCGCGGCATTTCGCTCGTGAGCCTCCATCCGGGGTCCCAAGGTCTTCACGCCGCGCAGCACCAGCCAGGCGTCGAAGGGAGAGCCCGCCAGCCCCGCGGTATTGACCACGAAGCCCAGGCGCTCGGCCATATCTTCTCGTGAGGCGATCACCGCGCCTCCCACCACGTCGCTGTGGCCGTTCAGGTACTTGGTGGTCGAGTGGACCACGATGTCGACTCCCAAATCCAAGGGGCGCTGGAAGTAGGGGCTGAGGAAGGTGTTGTCCGCAGCGGTGAGCAGGCCGGACTCGCGCGCCAAATCTGCCACCGCCGCGATGTCGACGATGTTGAGCAGGGGGTTGGAGGGAGTCTCGATCCAGATGAGCCGGGTTTCGGGACGGATGGCGGCGCGGACTTGGTTCAGATTCCGCATGTCGACAAAGGAGAACGAAACCCCGAAGCGGGGCAGCAGGCTGTCGAAGAGCCGATAAGTTCCGCCGTAGATGTCGTGACCGGCAATGATGTGCGCGCCCTGCTCAAGCATTAGGGGGACCGCGGTGACGGCCGCCATCCCCGTCGCGGTGGCACGCGCCCAGCTGCCTCCCTCGAGCGCGGCCAGGTTCTCCTCCAGCGCCGCCCGAGTGGGATTGCCGCTGCGGGTGTAGTCGTACTCGGGAACGCGCCCGATCTCCTCGAAGCGGAAGGTAGAACTCGGATAAATTGGCGTGGTAACGGAGCGGTAGTGCGCGTCCTTGTCCACGCCGGTGTGAACGGCGGAGGTCTCTCTCCTCATGATCTCGTCCTCCCGGTGGGATTTCCGTCGGCTTCAGATGGAAGAGCGCACTATAACATTGGCGCGAACCGGTTCGGGCTTCGCGCCCCCGTCCCTGCTTCGCGCCCTGGAGGTCTCAGAGTGCGGGCCGCGGCTTTTGCAGGCACAGGTCGACCAGATCATCGATCACGGCAGTGCCCGCGCACATCACCGTGTCCGCCCCGCCCCAGTAGAGCTTCACCGTCCCGTCGGCCTCGGGGATGGCGCCGCAGGTGAAGACCACGTTGGGTACGTAACCCACGCGTTCCCAGGGATCTTCGGGTTCAAGAATCCACTCGTCGGCCACGCCCAGCAGCACGGCCGGGTCGGTCAGGTCGTGCAGGGCCGCGCCCAGGCGGTAGACGGCTCCGGCCATGGTGGGATAGACGCCGTGGTAGATGTGGAGCCATCCCCGCGAAGTCTTGATGGGCGTCGCGCCCGGCCCGATTTTCTGTTCGTCCCAGTGGTAGGTGAGCGGTTGCATTACCACGCGCGAGTCGCCCCAGTGGACCAGGTCGGGAGAGTAGGTGACCCAGATGCCCCAGGGAGAGATTTCCGAATGAGGCCGGTCCAGCCGCACGTAACGGCCGCCGATGCGTTCCGGGAAGATCACGACGTTCCGGCTGTCCGCCGGGGTGATCAGCGCCACTCGCTCGACCGAGCGAAAGTCGGTCGTGCGGGCCAGGCCGACCCGCACACCGTGTCGGGAGTAGGCGCTGTAGGTCAACAGGTACTGGCCCTCCAGCGGGCAGATGCGCATGTCTTCGACGCCCCACTCCTCGTACTCGGCGAAGACCCCCTCGCTTTCGGGTACGAGAAAAGGCTCGGGACGCACGGTGAAGCGGAAGCCGTCCTCGCTCTCGGCCAGGCCGATGATCGAGCGGCCGTTCAGCCGATGGGAGCGGAAGAGGAGCAGGTAGCGGCCCTCGTGCATCACCGCCCCCGCGTTGTGCACGGTCGCCACGGGGTAGGGAACGTCGGCCTTCGTCAAAATGGGGTTGCCGGGATGTCGGGTGATCATGGTCATGGGCTCTCGAAGCTAGGTGGTGAGGGCCAGTCGCCCGGCCTGCTCGAGCACGCCCTGGTAGACCTCCAGGTAGCCGTCGACCATCCGTTCCACGCTGAAATTCTGCTCGACCCAACGTCGGCAGGCTCGGCGGTCGAGGGCGGCCAAGGGGCCGGCGGAACCCTGCGGGCCGATGGCGGCGACGGCTTCCTCCACCGAATGAACCAGGAACCCGGTTTCTCCGTCGGCGATGACCTCGCGCATGCTGCCCCGTTCGAAGGCCACCACCGGAGTCCCGCAGGCCATGGCTTCAACGACCGAAAGACCGAAGGGCTCGGCGAAGGCGATGGGGTGGAGCAGCGCCAGGGCGCCGCCCAAAAGCTCGTCGCGGCGGGCGGGATTCGCGGAGCCCACGTACTTCACTCGGTCGCCGTCGAGGTAGGGCTCGACCGAGGTGCGAAAATATTCTTCGTCCTGAATGACCCCGGCCAGGATCAGCCGGTGCCCCGCCCGGCGGGCGATTTGGATTGCCTCGTAAGCCCCTTTGTCGGGGTGGATGCGGCCGAAGAAAAGCAGGTAGTCCTCCGGCTCGCTGCGGAAGGTGAAGCCCGAGAGGTCGATGCCGTGGTGCACCGTGGCCGCGTAGCGCAGCCCCGGAGCCCGGTCGGCGTCACTGATGGCGACGTAATGGGCGGTCTGGTCATACTTGCGGTAGACGGGCAGAATGCGCTCCGAGGAGAACCCGTGAATGGTGACCACCAGGGGCGTGTCTGTGAGCCGCGAGTAGGTCAGCGGCAGGAAGTCGAAATGATTGTGGATGAGGTCGAATTCGTCGGCCCGCTCGAAGGCCTCCGAGATGTGCAGACCCTCCCAGACCTTGGCGTCCAGCGTGCGGTCCTCCTCGTAGCCGGTGGGACACACCGCGTGCAGGCGGGCGCTGGTCAGTGATTCCGCGGTGGCAAACAGCGTCACATCCACCCCGCGGCGAACGAGTCCCTCGGTAAGCAGGGATACCACCTGTTCCCAGGGCCCGTAGTGACGGGGCGGTGTGCGCCAGGCGATGGGCGCCAGCATGGCTACGCGCAATGGGGAAGAGAGCACTAGTCTTCTTCTCCCGGCGCCGGCGGGGAGTGCAACTCGAGCCACTCCAGCACCTCCGGCAACTGCGCGGTGGCCAGCGCCATACTGCTGTCGGCGGCGCCGTAGTACATCCGCAGTTCGTCTCCATCCAGCACCCAGCCGCAGGGGAAAACCACGTTGCCCACGTCTCCGTAGCGCTCGTAGGGCTCCTCGGGACCGAAGACCCATTCGTCCGCCCGGCGCAGCACCTTACTGGGGTTGTCCCGGTCCAGCAGGGCCAGTCCAAGCCGGTAAATGCCCCCGGCGATGGTGTGGCGGACGCCGTGGTACATGAGGAGCCAGCCCTCGTCGGTGAGTAGCGGCGGGGGGGAGAGGCCGATCTTATTGGCGTCCCACCAGCCTCCCTGCCGGCACGGAAGCAGGATTTGGTGGTCTCCCCAGTGGAGAAGGTCGGGGGAGAACGAAATCCAGACGTGCGCTCCCGCCGGCGTCGAAGGCGAGGGCCGGTTGAGCATGGCGTAGCGCCCACCGAAGCGGACGGGAAACAACGCGGCGTCCTTGTTCTCGGGCATCGTCACCGGTCCCAGGCGGGTGAGCGTGACGAAGTCCCGAGTGGTGGCGAGCGAGACCAAGGGTCCTGCCTCCGAGAAGGCGGTGTACGCCACCAGATAGGCCTTCAGATCTTCCATCCAGGTGATCCGGGGGTCCTCGATGCCCCAGAGTTCCTCCGGGTGACCCACAGGGTCGGCGGGCAGGGTGGGAGCCGGGTCGACCCGCCAGTCCCCGCGTCCGTCTGCGCTGCGGGCGACGGTCAGATGCGAGAGGCCGCGGTGGTCCTCCACCCGCAAGAGCAGAAGGGTCTCGCCGTCCACCAGAGCCGCTGCCGCGTTGAAAACCGAGTTGGCCGGATAGGGAATGTCGGCCGCCGTCAGGATCGGGTTGTCGCCGTGTCTTTGGAACGGTCCGTCTACGACCGTCGTCGTTCCTCGCGCGATATTCCGAAGCGGGGTCATCGGACGGACCCCGCGGTCGGGACGGCCATGATTGCGGCGCTATCCACCGTCTCCAGGCGGGGGAGGTGGGCGAGGCTGCGGTCGGCCCTCAGCATGTGCATCTGGATCAAGGAGAGCAACCAGGCCAGGGTGGACTCCGCTCCCTGATTCAAATTCACCCCATCGGGTTGCAGGCCGTCGTAGCAGCCGCCTCCGCGCGGGTCGTAGAGCGGCGCCCCGATATCGTTTTGGCCGAGGAACCACTGGAAGGCCAGCATGGCGGACTCCACCCACTGCTCGCCGCCGGTGACGGCGTTTGCGGTGATGCAGGCGTCGATCAGGGAATGGGCTTCCAGCGGCTGTTGATCGTAGCGGGCCCGATGCCCGTCTCGGGCGTACCAGCCGTTACTGCCCACCGGTACGAAGTAGCCGTTCTCGGTTTGCAGGTCGACGAGCCATTGCAGGGCCCTCAGGCCGGTCTCCAGCATGTCTTCGCGTTCCATGGAATGACCGGCGAGCAGCAGTGCGTGCGGAATCTTGCCGTTGTCGTAGGTGACGATGTCCTCGGGCCACGGCCAAGCCGGCGTGGCATGAGAGGAGAAGGAGTGCAGCAGTCGTTCCGCCAGGTGGTTTCGCAGGCGCTTGGCTTCGCTGTCGCCCGAGAAGCGCTCGAGGTAGGCCTCGAGGCCCAAAAGTGCCATGGCTTGGGTGCGCAGGTCGGTGAACCGTTCGGCGTTGGGCATGGCCTGGTTGAACATGGAGGTGGCCAGGCCGAGCTGGCCCCGGTCCGTGCTTTCTCGGATGGTTACGCCCAGGCCCCAGAGGGCCCTCCCCTGGCTGTCCTCGGACCCCGTCTCTTCCACGAAGTGGCGGTCGTAGGGGAGGAAGTTGCGGAACCGGCTGGTTTCTTCCACCAGGGCGTACTGCAGGAACGCCAGGTAGGTCCCACGCAGAGACGAGATGGTGGTGTCCCCAGGGGTCACTTTCTCGGCCAGGGCGGCGACGATGAGCGCGCGGGCATTGTCGTCGGTGCAGTAGCCATGGCGTAGGTCGGGCACATTGAAGGTGGCGTGTTGCAGAATGCCGGTATGGTCGGTCAGCCGGCGCAGGTGATCCAGGTTGAGTTCGGGCACGTCGGCGAACTCGGCCTGCAGGGTGCGCAGGTTGAAGGTGTTGCCCGATTGAAGATTGCGCTCCTCTTTGGCTTCTGCGAAAACCCGCAGGTACTGCTGCGCGACCTCGGGCCAAACCGCGTTTCGGCCGAAAAGGTAAGCCCGCTTGCGCATGGAATTGGCCTCGACGGGGTTGTCGAACAGGTCGAGCACCTGATGGGAGATCGCTTCCGAGTCGTTGAAGGGAACCAGGCGGCCTCGCTCCACGGACAGCATCTCGGCGGCGTACCAGTAGGGGGTGGAGACGATGGCCTTACCGCTGCCCATGGCGTAAGCGAGAGTCCCCGACGAGATCTGTGCCTCCTTGACGTATGGGGTGACGTAGACGTCGGCGGCCCCCAGAAATTCCCTGAGCTCCTGCGGATCGACGAACCGGTTCTGGAAGATGATGTTGCCGTCGACGCCCAGACTCTTGGCGAGCTGCTGGAGCGAGAGCCGGTAGGCTTCGCCCTCGTTCCGCAATACGTGCGGGTGGGTCACGCCCAGGACGATGTATACGGTGTCGGGATAGCGCTCGACGATCGCGGGGAGTGCCCGGACCATGTGCTCTATGCCCTTGTTCGGGGAGAGCAGGCCGAATGTGAGAACCACCCGGCGTCCCTCGACCCCAAACTGGTCTTTATAGTAGTTGGGGTCGACGAAGGCGACATCGGGGATGCCGTGGTGAATGAAGGCGATCTTCTCTTCCGGTACTCCATAGATGTCCTGGAGTAACTGCCCCGCCGTGTGGCTAAGGACGATCAGGCGGTCGGAGAGATCGGCGAGCCTGCGCAGCGTATCCAGCTGTCCCGGCGTGGGCTCCTTGAGCACGGTATGTAGGGTGGTAACCACCGGCATCCGGAGTTCGCCCAGCAGGCCGAGAATGTAGCGGCCGTCGGCTCCGCCGAAGATGCCGTATTCGTGCTGCAGGCAGACGACGTCCACCTGGTTCATATTGAGGTACTCTGCGGCCAGGCGATAGTCGGTTAGCCGCGACTCGTCGAGCTCGAAGCGCACCCGCTGCGGGTAGTCGTAGCCGCCGGGTACGTCGTTCATCGCGATCGTCCAGAAGTCGGACGTGGGCGCCTGTTCGGTGAGAGCGTCGGTCAGATCGGCGGTGAAGGTGGCGATGCCGCAGCGCCGCGGCGTGTGATTACCGATGAGGGCGACCTTGTTGAGGCCTGCGCCTAGCGACGGGTTCACGAAATTCTTCGAGTTGATGTTCATTTTCCTTCGTTGCAGAAAAGCCTTACGGCAAGCGATCGAAGCTGACTGCAAACGGGGCGGAGAGAACGGCGAAGAGCTCGGCGCGGCGCCTGGAGAGTATCCAAATCGGATGCTTAGGTTCACTCTAACACAGCAAGCCATCGGCTCTACCGGGCTGTACCGGAGTCGGGTGGCCAAGCCTCCTCGAACAACTTCCTGGCCGGCGGAGAGGGAGGGATTCGAAAAACCACAGGGACGCAAATGGCTTCGGGCCGTGCACCTCTTCGCCGTGGGCGCCATCCTCTTCGGGACGTTCTGGCTGGGACCCTGGGTCAACGGCATGGAATCTCTGAAGCGGGAGGCCTTCCGGCTGATCACGACCATGACGGCAAACGCCATGCGGGCATCGATCAACCCGGGACCATAGGGGCCGCCGGCCGACGGGTGGCGCCTGGGCTCAGAGGACTTGCTCGGCAGTCGTCGTATGGAGGGCTACCCCGCTCCTTCGGCTGTCTCCAGGCGGATCTCCCACGACTCCCGCACTCGCCACTGCCGGCTTGGGCGCTCCCCCGGCCGATGTCCCGCGGAGCGCGCGCGTGGAGTCGGTGCGTATGGCATACAGGGCCGAGCCACTTCCCCACAGTAGTCCGGCGCGGAAGCCGGTCTTTGTCTTCACCGTTGCTGACGCTGCCGAGAAGGCGCGTTCGACTCCCACCCAGGAATGGGTCGTTTCGACCCTCGCTGGGAGCTGATGCTTGCCCGGAACTCGTGCATGTGGGAGGCTCGTGGTATGCACCACCTTGTGAGGAGGCGGAGTTGCCAATTCTGCGTACGGTGCGCTACCTAACGCCAGGATCAGGCCAACTCTCTCGCGCATTTCCCCGTACGTTTCTGCCATGGTGTCGCCTTTGTCCTTATCCAGAGCTTCGTCACCATTGTGTCGCCAGGGAGAAGTAGCCCATGTTGGCCCGACTGTGCTTCAGGGGCGACGCCCCCCCGGGAAGCTCCGGCCGCTCGGCGGGGCGTCTGGCTGATTGGTTGCCGATTCGCTACGACACGAGGCTATCCACCTCGTCGAGGAACTCGATCTTCGGCGGAGTCGTCACCCCAGCCCTTTGCGTTGCCTCCCGGAATTCGTCGGACTGGAACATCCTCCGAGCTTCCTGCTCGTCGCGGAACTCGGTGAGGATAACGGCCTCGTTCGGATGGTCGTCCGCCCGGAAGATCCGGGTGCCTTGGGAGCCGTACCTGCCCCGCAGGGAGGCGAGCTCTTCGAACACCGGTTTCCATTCGTCGTAGTCGCGGAACTCGGCGTGGATCAATGCATGCGCCATCTCGGACCAACTCCTCTTCCGTCTCGATAGCGTTTGTCCCGGCTCGAGCCCAGGCAGGACCGTCGCGGGTCTACCCGTATCCTTCCCGCGAGGGGGTGGAAGGAAGCGCTTCTTTTCCATGTCCTGGAGTTCCGGCCCTTCGACTGTGATTATGGGCATTTTAGGCTCCTTGGATTCGGCTGCTTCAAGGTGTTTCTTACCAATCACGTGCGCTGAATGATGTATTCGAAGCAGGCGAGTGCGGCCCGCGCTCCCTGGGGGGCGGCCATGATTACCTGCTTGTCGTGCATGTCGATGACGTCGCCGGCGGCGAAGAGCCCGGGGATACCCGTCCGGCCATGGCCATCGACCACGATTTCTCCGCGTTCATTCGTCTCCACGAGATCGAGGACGAAATCAGAGTGGGCGCGCAGGCCGATTTCGACAAAGACGCCCTCGACGTCGAGAGTGGTCTCCGCTCCGGTTGCCTGCTCCCGAAGCACCAGGCCGGTGACGGAATCATTGCCGAGAATCTTCACCGGTTCATAGCCTTCGAGTACGATGGTCGGCGAGGCCGCGACCTTGTCCTGGAGAACCTGATCGCCGGAAAGACCCGATCGAGACACCAGGTGCACATTGTCCGCGATTCCCTCCATTTCGAGGGCGGCCTCCAGCCCGGAGTTGCCTCCTCCCACGATGGCTATGCTCAGGCGCCGAAAGAGGGGACCATCGCAGGTCGAGCAGTAGACCACGCCCCGGCCCGTGAGTTCGTGCTCGGCGGGGATTCCCAGGCGCCGTTTCTGAGCCCCGGTTGCGATGACCACCGTCCGGCCGCACACTTCCTTGTCGGATTCCGTATCGCAGGTCACGATTCCCGGCATCAGGCGGAGGCCGACGACGCGTTCACCCACCACCTCGTCGACGTCGTACTCCCGCAGTTGCTTCCGGTCGAGCCTCCATCATGCGTTGGCGGAGTCCGGTCCGTCAAATCTGCCGCGCCGCCTAGGCTCGCGGAGCCTGCCAACCGGGCTTACAGAGAGATCATGTTCGTGGGCGCACACGGACAAGGAGGCAGCGATGCCGTGCAGATCATGTACGGGGTGGAAGGCGAGCGCTGGCTGCTCGAGGGCGAACTCAGCCATATGCGTGGCTTTGCCGACAGCCGACCGGTCCGTACGGGCAACGCGGCCTGGGAACAAAAGCAGTTGGACGTGCTGGGCGAGCTGCTCGACGCCGCCTACGTGCTGCGCGTGATGACCGAGCAAAGCGCCGGCCTCCGCGGGACCCCCGGCTGCCCTGGCCGAGAAGCGGTTTGCCCGGCTGCTCACCGAATTCGCCCAGGCGCCGAACTCCTACGACGGGGGCTCCGATTGGCCGTCCTCTTACCCGGCAAGGTCGCGGGAGCCACCACGTTCGCCTTAGGACGCGCCCGGTGCCTTCGCGTCCGAAGGTGCCGAGAGCGTGCCGAACAGATTATTCATGGCCTCAGCCAGGGTTGGATGAGCGAAGATGGCCTCGCGGAGCACGCCCGCCGGTAGCTTGCCCAGCATGGCGGTTTCCAGAATCGCCATGATCTCCCCGCCCTCGAGACCGAGGACGGCCGCACCGAGGATCTCATCGGTCTCGGCGTCGACGATGACCTTCATCAAGCCCCGAGTTTCGTCCGTCTCGAGAGCGCGGGCGACAGAGGACATAGGCATCTGTCCCACCAGGAATCTGTGACCGCGGTCGACGGCCTGCCGCTCGTTGAGCCCTACCCGGCCCAACTGAGGGTCGATGAAGACCACGTAGGGCACCAGCCGTCCCTCGGTGCCCGCCTGGCCTCCCTCGAGAAGATTGGTCTTGAGGATGCGGTAGTCGTCGTAGGAAATATGGGTGAAGGCGGGCCCGCCATTGATGTCACCGATGGCGTACACGCCGGACACGTTGGACTCTAGCCGGTCGTCGACGGTCACGAAGCCGCGGTGATCGGCCAGAATCCCGGCGCTCTCCAAGTTGAGGCCCTCGGTATTCGGGGTGCGCCCGGTGGCGACGAGCAGGTGGGAGCCGCTCAACACCCGCGTACCGCTCGATGTCTCCACCTCCAATTCGACGCCGGCCTGCCCGGTTTGCCTCACCTGCTGCGCAGTGGACTCGGTGAGTACCTCCAAGCCGTCCTCTCGCAGGATCTCGGCGACCGCTTCGGAGACGTCCTCATCCTCCTGTGAGAGCAGGCGCGGGCCCCTCTCTACGATCGTCACGCGGCTGCCGAAACGGCGGAACATCTGGCCGAATTCGACGGCCACATAGCCCCCGCCCAGGATGAGAAGGTGCTCGGGAACTTCGGCCAACTCCATGATCGAGGTCGAGGTCAGATAGGGGACGTCCTCGAGCCCGGGCAGCGGCGGGATCGAGGGCCGCGTGCCGGCATCGATCACGATGATCGGGGCCGATAGCTCTAGTTCCTCTTCGGGCGGTTCCTCTGACTGTCTCCCGTTCTCGCTGCTGGCTGGGGTCACCGCGAGCGAGTGGGGGGCGGTGAAGCGGGCGTCACCCCTGATCAGGGTAAGACCGTCGGTGGCTTCGATCCTGTCCTCGGAACCGGCCCGCCACGATTCGACGATATCGCGCTTACGCTGACGGACCCGTTCAAGGTCCACCTCCACGGTGCCGGTGCGGACGCCGTAGTCGGGCCCTCGTTGGGCGAGGTGGGCCACCCGGGCGCTTGCGATCATCGTCTTTGTGGGCGTGCAGCCCTCGTTGATGCAGGTTCCCCCCACGTGCTTGCGCTCGATCAAAGCCGTCTTGCGCCCATTGGCTGCAGCCTCCCTCGCAAAAGGAATGCCCCCCTGGCCGGCCCCGATAACGATGACGTCGTAGTCTTGCATTCTGAGGCACCTCATGATCTCCGCGGCCGCTTCCTTAGGCTCCGGATACGACCAAACTGCGTTCTGATTCAGGCTCTCTCCCACCTTGACGTGGTAGTAAACGGCCTCGCCTTTCCACGGGCAGACGGTCCGATGCTCGCTCGGGACGAAGTATTCCCAGCGTATCGCTTCGGTCGGGAAGGGGTTACCCTCGATCTCGACGGTGTGGTCGCTATCAGCCGGGTCGAGGGCAGGGCCATCCAGATCCACGGTAGCATTGCAGAGGAACACGAGCCGGATCACCGGACCCAGGGGGACAAGGTCATGGAGCAGTTGGAAGAACGAATCGTCGAAGTCGCGATCTCGACCGGCGCGGCCGACGTCGGCATCGCAGATTTGACGACGGTTGGGGCCGGCGATCTAATTGCCCGTCAGGGCGGTCGGTGGTTGGCCGCCTTTCCCCGGGCGGTCAGTTTCACCTATCGGCTCCAGGACGCATTGGTCGATCCTCTCCCTGAGGCCCACCAGCAGACGGTTCCCGCCCGCCTCTACGATCGGCACGTGTACCGAGGCGCAAATGACACCCTGGACGACATCGCCCACGCGGTGGCAGCGGAGCTGCAAGGGGCCGGCTACAAGGCACTGCCGCTACCGGCGTCCATGTACATCGACGAAGAAGACCTGCTCGGCCCGTTGCCCCACAAGCTGCCCGCCCACCTGGCCGGCCTCGGCTGGATCGGCAGGAGCTGTCTGCTGATCACACGGCGGCACGGTCCCCGGGTGCGCCTGGGCACGGTGCTGACCGACGCCGCCCTCAGCGCCGGCGAACCCGGCAAGAATTTCTGCGGCTCCTGCGAGGACTGCGTGGAGGCCTGCCCGGCGGGCGCCTTTACCGGCCGGCCATTCGACCCTGAAGAACCGGTGGAGGAGCGCATGGACGTGCGCGCCTGCCGCGGCTATCGGGAGGGCGTGAAGAAGCAGACCGGTGTCATGGTCTGCGGCGTGTGTGTGGCCGTTTGCCCCCACGGGCGGTAGCCAGAGCCGTGTTGCTATCAACCTGGGGCCCGAGGAACTCCTGGAGAGATAGTTCTTTAGAGAACGTTTGCTACCACACGATCTTTGGTAGAATCACCCAGGCTCTTTGAGCTGCGGCCGGCCTTCAGCCGGCCTGTTTTGTTGTCGCGACGCAGGGCGAGAGGTTGCATGCACGAGGCAGATGCGGCCCGACTGGCGGAACTCTTGGGAGACGTCCGCCGGTTATTCAAGGAAAAGGTGACGACATGGGCCAACTCCCCGGGCGTGCCCCTGACCACGGTGGTGATGTTGCGGGAGGTGGCCCGCGACCCCGGCGTGGGCGTGAGCACACTGGGGAGGAGGACAGGATTCTCCAAGGGCTACGTGTCCTCCACGGTGGAACAGATGGAGGAGGAGGGTCTGCTGCACAAAACCGCGCACCCCAAGGATCAACGCTGCCTGCAGATACGCCTGACTCAGTCGGGCAGAGAGTTGCTCGATCGCCTGGAGGGGCAGTACGGCGCCTTCTGGGCGGAACTGTTGCACGAAGTGCCCGACGACGAAGCGGCGCAGATCATCGCCGCGCTCGAGAAGTTGCGCGCTCGGCTAACGAATGAGAGAGAGGATGCCGGTGACTGAACCCGCGCAGGCGCTTCCCGCCCCCGCTTCCCCCGCCCCCGAGCGCAATCCCTGGCTGGTTCTGTTCAGTGTGGCCCTGGGCCTGTTCATGGTCGTGGTGGACATGTCCATCCTGAACATCGCTCTGCCGCAGATCGCCGGCAGCCTGAACGCCAGCATGGGCAGCATCCAATGGACCCTGATCGCCTACACCTTGCTGATGACGGCGCTGGTCCCCTTGTTCGGTCGGATCAGCGACGTGATCGGGCGCAAACGCCTCTTCATGCTGGGCATGGCCATCTTCACCCTGGGCAGCTTGTTCGCCGGCCTCGCAACTTCGATCCTCTGGCTGATCGGGGCCCGCCTGGTCCAGGCCGTGGGCGGGGCCCTGATCAGCACGAACACCCTCGCCATCATCACTGACACCTTTCCCGAAGGGAAGCGGGGTGTGGCCATGGGCGCCCAGGCTATCTTGATCAGCGGGGGGGCCGCGATCGGCCCCACGTTGGGCGGATTTCTGGTCACCAACTTTGGCTGGGAGTGGGTCTTCTTCGTCAATCTGCCCGTGGGCTTGGTGGCGGTGACCATGGCCTGGCGTATCCTGCCGCCGCTCAAGAGCAACCGGACGGCCGAACCGCTTGACTGGGTGGGGGCCGGACTGATGATGACCGGTCTCGCCTCGACTCTGCTCGCGATCACTCAGGGTACGGCCTGGGGCTGGACCTCGGACGCGATCCTCGGTTTGGCCGCGCTGGGCGTCGCCGCGCTTTCCTTATTCGTGTGGTGGGAGCTCAGGGCACGCTTTCCCTTGGTCGACCTCTCGCTGTTTCGCATACGTTCCTTCACCGCGGGCCAGCTGGCCGGACTCTTCGGGACGGTGGCCTTTGCCGCGATGATGTTCCTGCTGCCCTTCTACTGGCAGGGACTCCGCGGCTTGAGCGCGCAGGAGGCGGGGGTGATGATGCTGCCCCTGCCCGCGGTGCTCATGGTGGTCGCGCCCTTGTCCGGACGCCTCTCCGACAAACACGGAGCGCGAATTATCGCTTCGAGCGGCCTCCTGGTAGTGGCGCTTGCCCTCTTGCTCATCTCGTGGATCGACGCTCAGACCGCGGTGTGGAGCGTTCTTCTCCGGGTGGCCGTGATGGGGCTGGGGCTGGGAATGTTCATGGCTCCGAACAACAACGCGGTTATGTCGAGTGCTCCCGCCCAGCGCCGGGGAATTGCCTCCGGCCTGCTGGCCACCTCCCGCTTCACCGGGCAAAGCCTGGGCATAGCCTTCGTCGGCGCGGTGGTCGCGGGGGTGATGCGGACCGATCCCGATGTCACCAGCAATACTCTGCCCTCGCCCGAGCAGTTCCACCGGCTGGCCGACAATCCCGCCGCGCTGCAGGCCTTCAGCGACACCTTCGTGCACGCCATGCACGTGGCCACCCTGGCTGCGATTCCCTTCGCCTTGCTGGGCGTTGCCTTCTCCTTGAGCCGGAAGGGATCACCTGGAGGTCCGGAAGGCCCGGAGCGGATTGCCGAGGAGCCGGAGCCGAGGGAGGGGGCCTTGCGGGCGAAGATCGGGTCCCCGGAACTGCAGCCAGGCTCCGAGCACTAGTTCTCACTTCTCTTTGGGTATCGGGGAAGCGAGCGGCGTCACCTGCCGGGAGTGAATGCGGTCGATGTGCGCGAGCGGGGAACCTCTCTAGCGGGAGGTGCTATCCTGCCCCCGAAGAACAAGCGGAAACGTGTCGGTTTTACCCTATGTTCCGGCCCCGCGAAGGAGCCTTCCACCCGTGTTCTCACCCCTCCCAGCCATCGCCGACATCCTATTTGGCACGCGGACGGATATAGGCGATCTGCTGTTCGTGACCTCGGTCTTGCTCTGGCTGGGTTACGTGGGCCTGCGTCTGTCGGGACGTTTTCGCGTCCCGGTGGTAACCACTTTTCTGCTACTGGGCGTGGCCGCCGGGCCGAGCGGCCTCAACCTGATCTCGGCCTCGATGCTGGATTCGCTCAGGTTCATCGAGCCGGTTGCCCTCGGGCTGATCACCTTCTCTGCTGGAGAGCAGCTCCTTGTGGGGGACGTCCTCAAGCTCTCACGGCGATCCTTCCTTGCGGTTGGCCTGGAAACCGTCCTCCCTATTCTGCTAGTGGGGACCGCCGTCTACTTGCTGACCGGGGAAGCGGTGACGGCGCTCCTCCTGGGTGCGATCGCCGGGACCACCGGCATCGCCACCGTGATGGCCACTCTGCGCGAGCAGGGAGCTCGCGGCTCCTTCACGCGCCTGATTAGCGTGGCGGTGGCGACGGACAATTTTCTCGCGATCCTCCTCTTCAGTCTCATCTTGCCCCTGGCAGTCGCGCTGACGCAGGAGGGTGGCGTGCTCTCCCTCTATGCCTCCTCGCTGTTGGGCATCGCGGCCTCGATTCTCGTGGGCTCCCTGGCCGGTCTGCAGCTCGGGCGGCTGATTCGCACCATCAAATCGCCCAGTGAACTCTCGATGATGGTCCTCGCCCACCTGCTGCTCGCCATCGGCTTTGCGTACATGCTCGGATATTCCGTGCTGTTGACCGGGCTGACCATGGGGGTCGTGGCGGTTAACCTGTCTGGGTCAGGACGGGAGCGGGAGCGGCTGTTCACCAGCCTCAAGCCCTTGGAGGACCCAATTATCTCGTTCTTCTTCCTTTGGGCAGGGGCCGGTCTAAACCTGCGGGCGCTGGCCGAAGTCGGCTTGCTCGCCCTGGTCTATATGCTCGCTCGCTTGGCAGGAAAAGGTTTCGGTCCGCTGCTCTCGGTGTTTCGCGTGACCGATCCGCAGGGGCAGGAGGCGACGCAGCTGCGCGTGTTGGGGGTGGCCCTGGTGCCTCAGGCGGGCGCGACCATCGGCCTGGCTATCTTGGCCGCGGACACTCTGCCCGCGTTGGGGCAGGATGTGCTGACCGTGGTTCTGGCGGCGGTCGTTCTGTTCGAGTTGACCGGACCTCTGGCTGTGCAACGGGCGGTAAAGCGCGTTGGCGAGGCTAATGCCCCGCCCGCGGACCTGCCCTTCACGCTGGACGAGGCGATTCGCACGCTCGAGGAGAGCAAGGGCGTTTTGATGGTGGCCACCGACCGGGGCACCACGCTCTGGCAACTCGCGAGCGCCGTGGCCCTCTCGGGCCGGCTACAGGCGGAGTTGTTGGTCGTGCCAACCGAAGCTCCGCCCGATGTACCCGCCTCCATCGACTACGAGGCTGCCCTGCTCGACCGTTCTCCCGTCGAGTTGCTGGACGAGCACCTGGACTTTCACGAACACCGCGTGAGCGTGCAACCGGAGATATCGGGCGACGTCGTGGACGACCTGCTCAAACGGACTGCCGACAGCGGGGCCGACCTGTTGATTCTGGCCTGGGGACCCCACCAGCGCCGCCGATTTGCTCCACGGGTGGTGGAGCTTTCCGCAATACCGGTGGTCGAGCTGCCCGGGCCCAGGGTGCCGCAGCGGCGTGGCCTGGAAAAGGTAGCTGAAGGGGCGGGACGGCTCGCGGCGGCGAGCGCGCGCCGAGTGTTTCGCCGTCTTCGGGGGGGGCGATCAGGGCTCTCGCGCCGACTAGGCTGCGCGGCCGGGCCGGAAGGTGGATCCGCGGCCGGCTGATCGCTCAGCCCGGCTGCGGGCCCGAACCGGTCGGCCGGCCGTGCAACTCAACTCGTGCGCAGCTCAGCGGTGCTGTGGCGTCTCCTCCTGGTCCAGAGTCTCCCGGACCTTCTGCCGGAGGGCGTTCGCGGTGAAAGGCTTCTCCAGGAAGGCGATGCCCTCTTTCAGCCGGCCATCCTGGACGATGGTGTTGCGGGGGTGGCCCGACATGTAGATGACCGGCGGGTCCAAGTCCAGCCGTTCCGATAGCGTTTGCACCAGGTCCGGCCCGCTCATCTCGGGCAGTACCACATCGGTGAGGATCAGATCGATGGATTCGCCGTGTTGCTCTGCGAGCCGAAGCGCTTCGCCGGGGACTTGGGCCCCGAGGATCCGGTAGCCCCAGGCTTTGAGTACACGCGTGACCAGCGCGAGCACTGTGGCCTCGTCTTCCACCACGAGAAAGGTCTCGGTGCCGACACCCGCCAAATCCGCGCTCCTCTCTTTGTCGCTCGGAGCCCAGTCCGCCGGCCTTTTAGCCCGGGGAAGGTAGATGGAGAAGACCGAACCGGCGCCGGGAGTACTGGAAACCGCGAGGCCGCCCCCACTCTGGCGCACAATGCCATAGGCGGTGGACAGCCCCAGCCCGGTCCCCTTCCCCTGCTCCTTGGTGGTGAAGAAGGGTTCAAAGGCGCGTCTCAGCACTTCTTCACTCATCCCGTGGCCCGTGTCGCTAACCCGCAGGAGTACGTGGGGACCGGAGAGGCGCTTCTCGTCGCCCACCACGTCGGCTTCGTTCAATTCCACGTTGTCGGTTTCGAGGGTCAGGGTTCCTCCCTGCGGCATCGAGTCCCTGGAGTTGACCGCCAGGTTCATGATGACCTGTTGGATCTGGCCCGGATCGGCTTCGACCGACCAGAGCGGCGCGCCCTCGCGGAGGATCAGTTGGATGTGCTCGCCCATCACCCGCTTGAGCAGTCCGATCACGGAACGGGCCACCTCGTTGAGGTCTAGGAAGCGTGGTTGCAGCGCCTGCTGGCGGGAAAAGGCCAGGAGTTGGCGGGTGAGTTGCGCGGCGCGCTCGGCTGCGGTTTCGATCTGGACGAGCCCTTCCTGGTACTCGGCGGGTATGTCGGGAAGGCTTCGGAGCAGCTCGGTCTCCCCGATGATGGCGGTGAGCAGGTTGTTGAAATCGTGGGCGATCCCGCCGGCCAGGTGGTCGAAGCTGGTGGATACTACCTCGATGGCCTCTTGATTCAGTTGCAGCAGGCTATCGATCAGATCGGGGCACGCCGGGTCTCTCTCGACACACTCGATATACTCTACTCCTCTCTCTCGAACACTCAGGTCATCCGCGGCGAAATTGGCCGTCTCTTCGATTGGCTGCGGGAGAAGGGAGTCACTGCCATCATCACCGGCGAGCGGGGCAAGGAGGACCTGACCCGCTACGGTTTCGAGGAGTATATCTCCGACTGCGTGGTCTTCCTCGATCATCGCATCGACGGCCAGATCTCCAAGCGTCGCCTGCGTGTCGTCAAGTATCGCGGCTCGGCGCATGGCGCCGATGAGTACCCCTTCCTGATAGGCAGCGACGGGATCTCCGTCTTTCCCATCACCTCGGTTCGCCTCGAGCACGAGGTGGGCTTGGGGCGGGTGAGCAGCGGAGTGCCCGACATAGATGGCATGCTCGGTGGCGTGGGGTATTTTCGGGCGTCCACCGTTCTTGTTACCGGGAAGGCGGGCACCGGCAAGAGTTCGCTTTCGGCCGCCTTCGCTCGAGCAGCGTGTGCGCGGGGTGAGCGCACGCTCTATTTGGCGCTGGAGGAGTCGCCAGGGCAGTTGGTGCGCAACATGAAATCAATTGGCGTCGACCTCCAGCCACAAGTCGACGCGGGCCTTCTGAGGGTGGAGGCTTACCGCCCTACGTTGAGCGGGCTGGAAGAGCATCTGGTCTCTATCCTGAAGATGGTGGAAGAGTTCGAGCCGGCGAGCGTGGTGGTCGACCCGATCACCAACTTCGTTACCGTGGGCTCTTCCCATGAGGTGCACAGCATGCTCATGCGCCTACTCGATTATCTGAAGGGCCAGGGCATTACGCTGTTTCTCACGGCGCTCGTCCAAGGCGCCGGGCAGACCGACCATACTGAGACGAGCGTCTCCTCGCTGGTCGACACCTGGTTGGCGCTGGAGCAAGCTTTCATAGGCCACTATCGCCTGCGGCAACTGCACATCATCAAGTCGCGGGGCATGGAGCACTCCCACGAGGCGCGGGAACTGGTGATGTCCTCGGAGGGGCTCTCGCTCAGGGAACTGCCCGAGTTTGTCGCCGCCGCCAACTCCGGCTCCACCTTTGTCGGGCCCTACCGATGATTGCCAGGTCGGGGGTGCAGGGGCACTGGCAGTTCTCTCTGTACGTGGCGGGGATGACTCCTGTGGCCATGCGCGCTCTGGCCAATCTCGAGAAGATCGGTGACCGGTTCTTGGACGGCCGGTACTCGGTAGACGTGATCGATCTCCTGGAACATCCGGATCGAGCCGAGAGCGACCAGATCATTGCGGTACCCACACTCGTCCGCACCTTTCCCGAGGGTAAGCGTCGCGTTCTGGGGGATCTTTCGGACCTGAAGAAAGTAATGGAGGGGCTCGATCTGGAGGGTGGGTCTTGAGTTCTGCGGAACCATTCAAGCGGCGGGGTGGCGGGCGCGGGCAGCACACCCTCGTTGCAAAGGCCACACCCCCTTGGCTCGAGCAGACCAACGATTTCTTCAGCGCTGTGGTCGAGCAGTCCAGCGACGGGCTGCTGGTCATAGATGCCGAGGGGATAGTGCAGTTTGCCAACCCGGCCGCCGAAGCTCTTCTTGCGGGTAGGACCGCGAACCTGGTCGGTTCTCATCTGGGCTGTCCCGCCATTGCCGAACCTGTGGAGATGCTCCTGCCCTCGCCTCAAGGGGCGCGTTACGTCGAGCTCCGCGCGTGCGACATCCAGTGGGAGGGGCGCAAGGCCAGTCTGGCCGGCCTGCGCGAGGTCACCGAGCGCAAGCGGACAGAGAGGGACCTGCGTGAGCGGGTCAAGGAGATGCGCTGCCTGTCCGAATTGGGACGGGTGCTGGAGGAGAAGTCTCCGGTTCTGGAGGAGATTCTCGCCGCAGCAGTCGAGCTCTTGCCCCCGGGTTTCCAGTATCCGGAGCGGGCGGTCGCACGTATTCATTTCGCCGGACAGAACTTCAGCACCGGGGAGATTGAGGCCTGCGAATCCCGCCTTGACGAGAATCTTGTGGCGGGCGGCGAGCCGACCGGCTCCGTGACGGTCGGCTATCTCCCGGCGGGGACTAGTGAGGCGGACAGTTCTTTCCTGGGCGAGGAGCGTGAACTGTTACGCATGGTCTCGACGCGGCTGGAGCACGTGATCGAGCGTACCTGGGGCGAAGACGGCCTGCGGCAGAGTGAGGAGAAGTATCGCTCGCTGTTCGAGACCATGGTCCAAGGCGTGGTGCATCACGACGCCTCCGGGGCCATCGTCTCGGCCAATCCCGCGGCCGCGCGCATCCTCGGCCTGGCCGTGGACGAATTGCGCGGCCTGAAGCTGACCGATCCCCGCTGGCACGTGGTGCGCGAGGACAGATCTCCTCTACCGCCGCTGGAGCATCCGGTCACCGTCTCTCTGCATACCGGGGAGGAGGTGCACGCAGTGGTAATGGGCATTCACAATCCGGCCGAAGATGTGGTGCGCTGGGTCAAGGTTAACGCGGTCCCGCGCGTGCCGGATGGGGATGAGGCGAACAAAGTGGTCTACACCACGATGGACGACATCACCGAGTTGCGGCTGGCCGAGCAGCGGCGCCGCGAAGCCCAAGCCCAATTCCGCCAGGCACAGAAGATGGAGTCGGTGGGCAGGCTGGCCGGGGGTGTGGCGCACGATTTCAACAACATGCTGAGCGTGATTCTGGGGAGCAGCGAATTGGCCCTGGAGGCCGTGGATCCCGAAAGCACGGTCGCGGAGGACCTGCGGGAGATACGCAAGGCCGCGAAGCGTTCCGCTGCACTGACGCGACAGCTGCTTACCTTCGCCCGTCAGCAGCCGGTCGATCCGCGAACGGTCGATCTCAACGAAGTCGTGCCCGTCGCGCTCAAGATGCTGGGCCGCCTGATCGGTGAAGACATCACCCTCCGCTGGAAGCCCGGTCGCAATCTTTGCCCGGTCACCATCGACCCCGCTCAGGTCGAACAGGTGCTCACCAATCTTGCGGTCAACGCGCGCGATTCGATTGACGGCGTCGGCGGCATAGTGATAGAGACCTCTCGGGCTGGCCTGAACGAAATCGATTGGTCGCGGCACCCCGAGGCGAGCCCCGGCGATTACGTTGTCCTCTCGGTGAGCGACGACGGTCAGGGAATGGACAAGCGTCTGTTGGGCAAAATCTTTGAACCCTTCTTCACGACGAAGCTGGAGAGTGAGGGGACGGGGCTGGGCCTAGCCATGGTGCATGGAATAGCCGAGCAGAACGGCGGCTTCGTCGACGTCGCCAGCCGGCCGGGCGAAGGCGCCACCTTTAGCGTGTACCTGCCCCGGGCCGCCCCGGTGCGCAAATCCGAGGGTCAGAGCGGGGAGGGCAAGAATGTCGAGCGGGGTAGCGAGGTGATCCTCTTGGTGGAGGACGAACCGGCTCTGCTCGGTCTGGCCCGCCGGCTGCTCGAGCACCTGGGCTACCGGGTTATTGCGGCCGGCTCTCCCGGAAAGGCGCTCGAACTGCTCGAGAACGAGTCCCTGCCGACTCCCGACCTCGTTGTGACCGACGTGGTGATGCCCGGTATGAACGGGCGGGATTTGGCCGAGCAAGTGGTGGCCGCGCACCCCGGCATGAAGTGCCTATTCATGTCCGGTTATAGCGCGGACACCATCGCTCACCGCAACGTCTCTTCCGGTGACTTTGCCTTCATCCAGAAGCCCTTCACCCGGGAGGGGCTGGCGACCAAGGTGCGCGAGATCCTGGACAGCTGATCGCCCCGGCGTCGCGCGGGCGCCTGGCCTAGAGATCCTGCCGATTGAAGAGATAGGCGGTCAGCGACACCAAACCGATGACCCAGAAGCTCAGCACGGTAGCGGAAAACAGCCGGCCGTCGACGATCACCTCGCCGGAGGGCAGTTCGAAGCCTTCCGGGGTCTCACCCGCTAGCCAGCCGAAGAGACTGATCAAATTGTAGCCGGGCAGGAAGCGATAGAGGTGGAGGATGGCCTCGGTGCGGGTCAGTACGGCCAGCAGGTAGAGAGGGAAGAGGAGCAGGGTCTCACCGATGGCGATCAGGATGCTGATGAGAGCGCTCGCCAGGATGGAGCGGGTGATCATCGCCACCAGTGCGGCGATCCCGGAGGCGATCACCGTGGTCAGAAAGGCGTAGAACACCTCGAGGCCGTAGTCTTCGCCGAACTCCGCCAGGGCCGAACCGTCGGGGGTTGGACCGTAGCCCGCACCGGCGGCGAGCGAGATCAGGCCCACTCCCAAGGTCAGGAGCACGGAGGTGAGGGCGAAGGTGAGCAGGACGAAGGCCGCGACCGCCGCGAACTTCACCAGGACCAGGGGAACCCGCCGGCTGCGGGGCACGATCGCCTTCCAAGTGTTCCACTGATACTCCCCGGCGAAGAGCACCGCAGCGAATCCCAGCAGTAGCGCCCGCCCCAGAGGATTGTTGGGGACCAGCCAAGGCAGGATGGCCACCTCGGTCCAGACCGCGGGGTCGGCCTGCAGGCCCTCGCGGAAGGCCACGGAGAATAAGGCCAGCAGCAGTCCGATGATGGTGGCGAGCACGGCCAGACCGGGAAAGATCCAGATCAGACCGGCCGTCACCCGGCGGTTACCTATGATCTTGGTCCACTCAGCGCGGAATAGGCTAACCCACATCGCCGCCCCGCTCCTCGGCCATCGAGTCGTCTTCGCCTCGTTCCTCGGTAACCGCCAAGAAATAGTCTTCCAGGGTCTGCTTCTGGGTGGAGACTGCGAACACCCGCACGCCCTGCTCCACCAGTTGCCGGATGATAGCGGGAACCTGGGCGCGGGGCGCGTCGACCAGCAGAGCGCCTTGGCCGTCCGGCGCACAGTCCCAGCTTGGTTCGAGCACGGCGACGGCCTGCGTCAGCGGCTCGGCCTCGATCCGCAGCCGTGAGCGTTCGTGGATCAGCTCCTGCACGGTGCCTTCACGCAGCAGCCTTCCTTGGTGGACGATGGCGACCCGGTCACAGACCTGTTCTACTTCTCCGAGCTGGTGGCTCGAGAGGAAGACGGTCTTGCCGAGCTCGTCCACGAGCCTCCGGGTCAGTCTGCGCATGGCGCTGATTCCCCGGGGATCAAGGCCGTTTACCGGTTCGTCCAGGATGACCAGGTCGGGGTCGCCCAGGAGGGCGGCGGCGATCCCCAGACGCTGCTTCATGCCGGTGGAGTATCCCTTTACCCGGCGCCGCGCGGCGTCTCGCATCTCGACCAGATCCAGTACCTCCTCGAAACGGCGGGGGGAGAGATCCAGATTCGAGGTGAGCGCCAGCACTTCCAGATTGCGCCGGCCGGTCAAGAAGTCGTAGAAGGCGGCTCCCTCCACCAGAGAACCGACCCGGCCAAGCACGTTCCGCTCGCGGCGAAGCGGCTTGCCGAATAGGTAGACCTCGCCCTGATCGGGCCGGACGAGGTCGAGCAGCATGCGGATGGTCGTGGTCTTGCCCGCGCCGTTGGGGCCGAGGAAACCGTAGACTTGTCCGGCCGCCACCTCCAGGCTCAGGTCATCGACCGCCTTAACCCGCCTTCCCAACCGCCGGCCAAAGTGCTTGGTCAGGTTCTGGATTTGGATGGCGGCTTCAGTCACCGAACAACTGCCGCGCCTCTTCGAGGAGTTGGCGGATGGGCAGGTCCTGCGGGCATACCTCTTCGCACTCGGCGCACTGTTCGCAGAGCGAAGCCTTGCCGGCCACGGTGTTGTAGAGCCAGCGAGAGGACGCAGGGTCTTCGTACTGGCTGACATCGTTGAGCGCGGCCATGATTCCCGGTATGTCGACTCCGGCCGAGCAGGGCAGGCAGTAGCGGCAGGCGGTGCAGTCCGCCCTGGTCCGGGCGCGGTAGACGGAGCGGGCCCGGGTGAAGAGGTCCGCTTCTTCCGCGCCCAGCTCACCGGCCGCTCCGAACTCGTCTGCGGCCTTCAGGTTCTCCTCCACCTGCTCCATGGTGCTCATCCCGCTTAGGAGCAGACTCACTCCCGGCCGACTCCAGACAAAGCGAAGGGCCGAGGCGATGGGATCGCGGGGAGGCTCTGCCTGCTCCCATATGTCCCGCACGGCTGAGGGGATCCGGTTCGCGAGACGTCCGCCTTTGAGGGGCTCCATGACGACGACGGCGAGTCCGCGCTCTGCCGCGTATTCCAACCCGGCCTGTCCGGCCTGGTAGTCGAGGTCCATATAGTTGTATTGGATCTGGCAGAAGTCCCAGCCGTAACTATCGACGATGGGGGCAAAGACCGACCCCTCGTCGTGAAAAGAGAAGCCGGCGTAACGGATGCGGCCGTCGGTACGTGCCCGGTCGAGAAAATCCAGGGCGCCCAACTTGGCCACCTTGTCCCAGCTGCCGGCGTTCAGGCCGTGCAACAGGTAGCAGTCTATGTGGTCCGTCGCCAGCCGCTCGAGTTGATGATCGAGGATGCGGTCCATGTCATCCGCGCTCTGGACGCTCCACACGGGGAGCTTGGTCGCGAGCAGTACCCGCTCCCGGTAACCGTCGCTCAGCGCCCGGCCAACGAAGGGCTCGCTCTCGCCGGGGGAGCCCATGGTGGCGCTATGGTAGGGGTAGGCGGTGTCGACGTAGTTGACGCCTTGGTTGATGGCGTGGCGGAGCATGGCGGTGGCCAGGGGTTCGTCGATTCTGTCCTGCCGATCATCCAGCACCGGCAGGCGCATGCAGCCGAAGCCCAGAGCCGAGACCTTCTCTCCCGTGCGTCCGAATGTGCGGTAGCGCATAAGCCTCCTATGTTTCCGTTGGTCAGCCGGACATATTCTTGCGAACTACTTCGTGAAGAGCGAGAGGTAGTGGTAGGGGCCGACGGCCACCATCTTGGAGGGCTCGAAGCCGAATCTCGTCACGATCGCCTCGAGTTCCTGCGGATTCAGTCTGATGTCTTTGGGCGGACCCGGCGGGCCGTCCACCTTCTCGAATTCGACCACGGCCAGCAGCCCGTCGCTCTTGAGGGTCCGGCTCATCTCTCGCAGCGCGCCTTCGTGGGTTCCGTCCAGCACCAGATCGTGAAGCACCGTGGCGATCAGGCAGACGTCGACGCTCTCGTCTCCTACCGGGATCACAGAACCCACGTCCGCCACCATCGGGACAATGCGCGCGAACCCCCGCCGGGCAGCCTCCGTCTGGAGCAAGGTGATGCCCTCCTTCCAGAGGTCGACCGCGTAGATGCGGCCTCCGTCTGTCGGCCCCATGCGTTCCGCCGCGGCCAGAGCGTAGTTGCCCACCCCGCTCCCGACGTCCAGCAGGTTCGTGTCTGGCCCCAGGCCCAATTCTTCGAACAGCCGGTCCGCATCCACCAGATCGAAGCTGCTCTTGCCTGCCGCCGTCGGCCCCGGTTCAGTCGACATGGGAAGTGCCCCTTTCTCCGCCCGTCAGTATAAAGGTGATCCCCGAAAACCTGAGCGGGCTACTCCCCCTTGGAGAACTCATGTGGCCGCTATCCGGTGCCGACCTCGATGATACGGTCCTGGGGGAGGTAGACGGTGCGAATGGTCTGAGTCTGCTCTCCGCCTGTCAGTAGTTCGACCGTGCGGGTCACGGACACCGTGAAACCCCGAGCCCCGGACTGGACCACCCTCACCTGCCCGACTGGCAGCTCGCTGGTGTTACGCCGCAGCTCGGACGGCTCGGTGGGGTTGGTGGGATTGCCGTGCGTGGCGCTTGCCTCCTGCGCGATGGGCTGCCCGTAGAGAGAGACTGTTATGGAGCCTGAGGTGTAGGTCGTCTTGACCACGATGGCGCCCGGCGTGTTGTTGGTGAAGCGGACGTCGAGCTCCGGGTAACTGAGGGTCGCCTCGCGCCCCATGGGATAGCGCGAGATGTACCAACTGTGAGCTCTCCACCGATCCAGCTGTACTCCGGCGAAGAAGGCGGCGTTAAAGGTGGTCGTCCCGAACTGCGAGGTGCCACCCCCGCAGGTGTCTTCCAGCTCTCCTTGAACGATGGTAGGAGCGCCGACGTAACCTTTGTCGCAACTCCGCGGTCCGGAGATCTGGTTGATCGAGAACTGTTCTCCGGGGAGCAGGAGCGTGCCGTCGATGACGTCGGCGAGTAGTTGGATGTTCTGCACGCGAGGTTCGCCGGAGGCGTGATAGGTGGTGAAGGTCCCGATCAGATGGGTCGGCTTGAGCTGCTCCGCTTCTTCCTCAGTAAAGTTGGGCGGAATGCGCTCCACCGGCAGCTCGCCTTGGCGGGTTCCCTCGCGCAGCAGGGCCGTGATCCGTTCAGCCGCCAGTATGGCATCAAACCGCGTGCCTTCGTGCCCCGGCCGTACCCCGACTTCGGCGGAAACCGGGGAGTAGGCGGCGGTACTCATGGCGTCGAACGTACGGGGCGGAACCCGGGCGGCCTCGTACCCGGAGTTCTCGGGATCGCGCTCGATCCGGGCGAGCAACTCGCTTCCCAGGACTTCCCTGAGCCGTTCCGGGCTGACCACCAGTTCGAGGGTGGCGGCACCGGCCTCGGTCTCGCGCTCCTCGACCTCGAGGACCCGGGCGAGGTCGGCTGGGGAGAGGCTGAACTCCTCGCCGGCGGCGTTCAACTGGAGGGGGTCGGCGACGGCTCGCTCGGCCTGGGCTGCTACTGCGCGGACATCCTCCGCCGCCACCCGCGGAGGTTCCGTGTCCACGGGCAGCTCGATTTCTTCCCGTCCGGGTGCCTGAATGGCCGCCACCAGGAGCTCGACCGCTTCATCCTGGCGCACGCGGGCGCTGCCGTGGGGTAGTTCGACTTCGACCTCGAGAGTATCGGGGTTGACGCGGATCTCACCGGGAGAGCGGTCTCGATCGACCGCCTCTGCTAGGTTGGATATCCGGACACGGACCAGTTCCTCGTCGTAGGTATCGGCCGGTTCGAGGTCGACCGCTCTGTACAGCGAGCGAACCCGCTCTAACAGGTCGCCCGGCAACCCCTCCCGGCCACGGGACATCGCCGCATCGGCGGTGGCTTCGAGATCAATTCGGTAGCCGACTTCCGAAGGGAGAATCTCGTGGCGCTCGTCTTCGAAGGTGAATACCACCGGCTGCGCCCAGCGCTCGTCGGCCAGGGTCGCCAATTTCTGCTCGACCTCTTCCCGAGTCAGGTGTGAGACGTCATGTCCAGCTACCGAGGTGTTGGACAACACTCGGTCCGCCTGAACCGCCCACAGCGTGCCGGTGAACAGCAGGCCTAGCACCACAAGACCAACCAGGGCGTGGGCGGCGTAGGTAAGCTTACGACGACGGGTCATGGTGCGGTTCGGTGGCCGCCAACGCGCCGGCAGTGTTGAGCTGTTAGTTCTGAATTCATTAATGTGATCCGATGTCCGCAGGAGCGGGCCCGGCAGGCGTTCATCACCAGGCAATTCCTACCCGGATGAACCTGGGCCTAGAGAAAGGGGACGGCTGCCGGACCTTTGCTCTCGGTAGTCAGCATGCCGCTCGCGGCTGCGGCGAAAGCGCCGCCTAACCTAGCGTGGGCGGAGCCCCGCCGCTTGCTTCAGCGTGGACATGTCTGGTCGCTGACCTAGCCGGCTGTTGCCTGAGCCCGTTGTTCGTCCGACATTGCGGCGAGTCGTTTCACCTCGGCGACGTCCACGCCGACCCCCTCGGCCACGCGGGTACCGTAGTCCGGATCCACTTTGTAGAAGACCGCAGACTGGCGCAGCCGGATGCGTTCCTGGGCGTTCCCCAGATGGCCGACGATGTTCCCGATCAAATGGTCGCGGTCTTCATCGGTCATCACGTCCCGATACAACGCCTGTGGCTGGACGAAATCGTTGTTGGGATGCGGGTAGGGAGTCCGCCCGGTCGAGCCGTCCACCTGTGTGCCTGGATCGGCCGCGCTCGGGTCGGGAGCCGGACCGCCGAAGCTGTTCGGCCAGTAGTTGGGGCCCGTACCGCCGTTGCCGTCCAGCCGCATCGCCCCGTCCCGCTGGTAGGTGTTCATCGCCGCGTTCTTGGGGGCGTTGATGGGCAGCAGCTGGTAGTTGGCGCCCAAGCGGTGCAGATGGGTGTCGTGGTAGCTGAAGAGGCGGGCCTGCAGCATCTTGTCATCAGACGGCCCTATCCCCGGCACGAAACTGCTGGGGTTGAACGCCGCCTGCTCCACCTCGGCGAAGTAGTTCACGGGGTTGTGGTTCAGCACCATACGTCCGATGGTCATCGGTGGGTAGTCGTCATGCGGCCAGACTTTGGTGATGTCAAAGACATCGAAGCGGTAGTTCTCGGCCTATGCCACCGGCATGATCTGCATCTCGAGCCGCCATGAGGGGTAATCACCGCGGTCGATGGCCTCGAACAGGTCGCGGGTGGCGTGGTCGGGATCCGCGGACTTCATCTCATCGGCTTGGCCGGCAGTCAGATTCTCGATCCCCTGCTCGGTCTTGAAGTGGTACTGCACGTAGAAACGCTCGCCCTTGGCGTTCGACCATTCGTAAGCGTGGCTGCTGTAGCCGTTCATGTTCCGGTGGGTGGCAGGGGTGCCCCGGTCGGAGAACAGGACGGTCACCTGGTGAACCGACTCCGGCGTCAGCGAGAGGAAGTCCCAGAACATATCGGCGTCTTTGAGGTTGGTCTGGGGGTGGCGCTTCTGCGTGTGGATGAAATCGGCGAACTTGAGCGGATCGCGGATGAAGAAGACGGGGGTGTTGTTACCCGTCATGTCGTAGTTGCCTTCTTCGGTGTAGAACTTGATCGCGAAGCCCCGGGGATCGCGCTCTGCGTCGGCCGAGCCCTTTTCCCCGCCGACCGTGGAGAAGCGCACGAAGACGTCGGTCTTCTTGCCGACCTCCGAAAGGAACGCCGCCCGCGTGTAGGGCGTCACGTCGGCCGTGACCTCGAAGTAGCCGTGCGCGCCCGCTCCCTTGGCATGGACCACGCGTTCGGGAATGCGTTCGCGGTCGAAGTGCCCCAGCTTCTCGAGCAGGTGCACGTCCTGCATCAGCACCGGGCCCCGGGGGCCGGCGGTCACCGAGTTCTGGTCGTCGTCGATGGGTTTCCCGAACCCTGTGGTCAGCACCTTGTTCTTGTCGGTCATGCTCAGCCTCGCTTTCCTCGGACGCGGTGGGCGTCCTCTTGTGCCGTGGCCGGGGCCTGCCGGCAGGTTTCGCAAGTGCCGCGGAACTGGATCTGAATCGACTGGACGTCGCCCGGGGCTTCCGCCTGGCTTTGGAGGGCCATTGCGTCCAAGCCCGGGTCGTGTATGTCGATGACGCGGCTACAACGGTTGCAGATGAAATGGTGGTGGGGGAACGGATTGCCGTCGTACCTCGCCGGCGCCGGGACTCCCGTAACCCGGTCGATCAAACCTCGCTCGGTGAGACTCGAGACCATCCTGTACACGGTGTCAAGCGACACGGTCGGCACGCGCCGGCGCACGCCGCGGTAGAGCGTCTCGACGTCGGGATGGGAGTCGTTGCCGGCAATCTCGCGGATGATCTCGAGCCGTTGGTGCGTGAGACGCAGACCGGTTTCGCGGAACCCGGCCATCAATGCCTGCACGCGGAGCTCCCACTCCTCGGCCGGGACGGTTATCTCCTCCTCCAATTCACCAATCCATCTTATGTAGGAATCATTCTTATGTCAACGCCCGCTCTGCCCGTTCCACCCGCTCTGCCCCACCAACTGACGCCCGCTCGACGGGTTGGCGCCGCGGATTCATCAGCCCTTAAGAGCGACGAAAGGAATACGCAATATCTGGTGGGGATGCTCTCGAGTGCAAGAACTTCCGCTTCGGAGGCAGCAGGCGGAAGCCGACGACGGAAGGGCAAGCCCTCTCACCAAGGGAGAGGGGAGAGAGGAAGATGAAGATGGAGACGAAGACAAAAAGAGCATCACTGCTCGCGTTCGCGGCGCTCGCGATCCTGGTATTGGTCGCGGTGGTGATCGTCGGCTGCGGTGATGACGGAGACGACACGGCCACCACCATGGCGGATGAGACGACGACCACCATGGCCGCGGAAACAACCACGACGGTGATGGACGAGATGACGGCGGTAGACCCCGCGACCGCACCCCGCGCCTCGATCGACCGATTCAGCATGGAGGCAGGGACGCTTCAGGTGCGGGACGAGTCCAATGGGCTCCCCGGGCCCAATGAACCGGTCGACTTCGATCAAGGCCCCTTCATAACCCAGGGACTGGGTCCCAATGGCGAGATCGTGAAGTACTACAACTTCGACGTTCAGCCGACCACGGCGGCGCCTATCTATGCGCTCTTCAAAGAGGGTGAGGACGCCCCGATCGAAGGTCAGTTGAACATCGTCGGGGTCATTCCCGGGGATCCGGGCTACAACGACTTCTGGCACGTGAACAAGGTGACCGTGTCGGACGACTACGTTGCCAACTCGATCACCAACGTTGGAGAACTCATGGACTCCGGCTACCCGATCGAGGCCACCGGCATGATCGTCAATTGCCCGGTGGTTCCGGACGGCTCGACCGCGGAACTCAGACTAACCGATGAGGACCCGGGGCTGACCATGGGCTGGTATGAGGACCAGGTGATCTACTACTTCAACTTCTCAGAGAAGATGTTGAGCGTCACCCCGCCCGCCGCGGGCCAGCCCGAAGTGCCGACCGCGGACATTCTCGTGACCTTCAACGTCAATCCCGACCAACCTAATGGTGGTCCGGCCTCGGGCTTCGTGACCGAGATGGGGACTGAGCAGACACATAACGTGGTCGCGACCCTTCCCAGCGATCCGGGGTACTCCCCTCTCTGGGACGTTGACGTCTACGACAACGCGGAGTTCAGCTCGGTTAGCGATCTGGCCTCCGCCCAGGCAGCCCCGGCCCTGGCCATGGGCGTTGCGTTGGTCAATTGCCCGATAGTCTCGGTGGAGATGAGGTAGACGGCTCCAGAGGCACCGGTGACAGGAAAGACGGCGGGAAGTGGCGATGATCGCTTCCCGCCGTCTCTTCACCGTTTGGTGGGGATGTCTCCCGAGACCAGTTTGAGATAGAGCCACGGTTTGCGTTTGATGAGTTTCCCGATGGGCGGCGATTCCCCATGACGTTGGCGTCGGACGTCTTTGGCCGACTCCGGCCAGGTGAAAGGCAGCCTGACGACGCTCCCGGGTCTTTTCGCCTGTTCGAGCACACGGAGCGTGGCCTCGAGCACCGCGCGCTGCCCATCCGCATCGCCGGGGTTTCCCAGGGGTCGGCTGGTCGGGTGGGCGATGGCGGCCACCCGAGGGGCGCCCACGGCCGCGGTGAAATCCGGGATCATGGAGAGGGAGACTGTGGGAATGCCGGCCGCCTCGATCTCCCGCTGCGCCAGCCCTACGGACCGGCAGCAGAAGGGTCAGACGGGAACGAGCACGACCGCGTCCACCGCCTCTTCCTTGAGTCGGCGGATTATCGCGGGGACGCTCGTCCGCAGGAACTCCTCGGGGTCGAGCAGGTAGCCCATAAAGGAGTAGTGGGAGGGGGCCGCCTCGCCGACGACCCCTGCCTCCGCGAGTTCCTCGAGCCGGGCCAGAGGCAGGACGCAGTCGAGGTCGGACTCTCCGAAGGAGCGATCGATGTGCAGATGGCAGAGCCGGACGTCGCCGGTGCAGGCCGATCGGGGGATCACGCGAAAGCTCGGATCACCCCACCAGGGGTTCTCCCACTTGCCCGCCTCGTCGAAAGACTGCCCTTTCCTTAGGGCCACCGCAGCCGAACTGATGAGCGCGATGCGACACTCGCTGAGTGGCTTTTCCAGCTGTGACCAGGGGATGGGTCGGCGCTCCTCGCGCTCGATCCAGGCCTTGATCACCCGTTTGGTCGCTCCGTCGAGAAACTGCAGGGAATCGAACCGGGCAAGGGTGTCGTGCTGGCTGGTCATGGTTCTTCCTTTCGGTTCCCGGCCCCCGTGCGCCTCCCGTCGCGGGCGCGTAATTGGCGGAGGGCGTGCTACATTGTGAGACTACATCCCCAGACGAGCGGCCACATCGGCCGAATGGGGTGAGTCGCGACTGGAGCTTTAGCCGGCACAAGACTGGCCGGCGGTAGGGGCGTGAGCCCGGAAGAACAGGTGCTCGTGGGCGACCGCGGAGAGCATCGTTTCCCCACACCTGCGGACTCGACCCTCAAAATCTCGGTTTTCACCTTCTTCGATGGCAAGGTCTCGAAGCAGGCTGTGTACTTCGCCCCTGTGATGCCGGCGCCGGAGTGGCGGGCGCGATGGGTCGTAAGGGATATCGGAGAGTACTGACCCTGTTCGAGTCGGCTTCCGGTATCCTCGGGGAGTGAACGGCCAGCAGCCTCCGTCTATTAGCTCCCGGCGCCCCCGGGGGGTGACCATCATGGCATTACTGCTGATGGTCCAGGCCACTTTGTGGGGGCTGGCCGGCTCCCTGGATCTACTGGAGGCGCGGCCTGCTTTCCCGCTGGCCGAGGACCTGTCTCCTGCCACCCTCGCCCTGGCGGGCCTGAACATCGTAGTCGCCGTGGGTATGCTTTTGTTGCGGCCGTGGGCCTGGCTCGCGGCCGTCAGCCTCCAGGGAGTCATTCTGGCGTGGGGTCTCTTGACCTATTTTCGCGGCAACCCGCACTATCTCGCCATGACCGTTGCCGTCTCCTTGGTGCTCTACCTCAATCTGCGGGAGGTCAGGCGGCCGTTCGGGGTGGAGGAGTTGCATCCTCGGAGGGGCATGCGCGAGAGGGAGCTGTGATGTCGGCGGCGGGGCGAACCCTATGAGTGCCGGGTCGAGTCATATGGCCGCGGACTCCGTCGCTGATCTCGCGCTTCTGCGCCGTTTTGAGCCTCAGCTGCGCCTCACCCGTGGTGAGCATTTCCAGCCCATGGGGATTGACACCTACCTGGGGCTAACCGATCTCCTCTCAGGGCGCCAAGGACAAGAGCCGGAAGTGGTGGTGTCCCGCCCCGAGGTGACCCAAGAGGTGCTGGCGAAATGGGGAGGCGGGCCGGCGGACGCCGTCAATTACCTGCAGTTCGTACGGCGGCCGCTCAACGCTCTGGAACTGGTCAGGTTTCGCACCCAGCAGTCGCCTTTGAGGCAGTTCCATCGAGGAACGCTGCGCCTGGCTCGCGTCGGGCTGGCGGGACGCCTCCTCGATGCAGCCTTCGCTCTGTCTTTCCTCGCCCGGGGGCGTGTCCCGGGGGGCGTGGCCGCCGCCGCGGCGGCCACCATCCGCGATACCGTGGGCGACGACCCGCCCGTCTACTACGGCCGCGTCACACGCACGCCGAGCTACACAGTCCTTCAGTATTACTTCTTCTACGCCTACAACGATTACCGCAGCCACTACCGCGGCGCCAACGATCATGAAGGCGACTGGGAACTGGTTAGCCTGTACCTTTCCGAGGACCACGATGAGGGGCCGACCTTGGAGTGGGCCGCTTTTGCGGCCCACGACCGCTCGGGGCCGGACTTGAGGCGCCGCTGGGACGATCTTGAGCTGGAACGCGTCGGAGAGCACCCGATCCTCTACGTGGGCGCGGGCAGCCATGCCGGCTTCTTCGCGCCCGGCGATTACCTGATCCGAATCGAGCTTCGCCCCCTGGCTCGTCTGCGGGAGCAGATGGAGGAACTGCGCGACGTGTGGCGCCGGCTGCTTCGCCAGAGGGGGAGTGCTGACGGTGAGCCGGAGGACCGAAGATTGGCGCTGGCTTTTGTCGATTACGCCCGGGGAGACGGGCGGATGCTTGGGCCGCGAACCGAGCACCCGTTCGAGGCCCGCCTGGTCGAGGAGCAGCCGGCCCTTCTCGAATACGCAGGCCTTTGGGGCCGCTACTCCCAGGACTTCTTGCGGGGAGAGGACGCGCCGACGGGACCTCGGTTCAATCCGGACGGCTCCCTGCGCACCTCCTGGTACGACCCGGTGGGTTGGGCCGGGCTGCACGGGGTCCCGCCCCTCTCTTGGGAGGCGGAGATGATTTCGGAGGAGTTGGAGAAGCTGGTTTCGTCACGGCTGGCCACGGCGGAAGCGGCCGCAGGTGCGGCGGCCGAGGCCGAAAGGTTGGGAGTTCGGCTGGCGGCGTTGGAGCAGCTTCCCGCCCCTCCTGCCGAGCTCGAAGGGCGGGCCGTCGAGTTGGAAGAGGCGACGCGACGGGCGCAGGCGCTGCTTCGCGAGATCGGCGAGCAGAACAGGCTGATAGAGGCCCTGCAGGAGCGGCGAACCCACTTGCTCGCCGGGGAGCGGAAAGATCCGAGGGCCCACCTGAGCCATCCGTCGATTCCCGAGAGAGAGGAAGGCCCTCGCTTGCGGCGCTTGGCCGAGACCTGGAGTGCCCTCAGTGCCGGGCTGCTCCTGCTGGGCGGTGTGGCGGTAGCCGGTGTCTTTAGGGTGAGTCCCCTGCCCCTGCTGCTCCTTCTGGGGGGCTTCATCTTCGTCGAGTCTCTCTTCTCCCGCAGACTCGTCGTCTTCGTCCACGCTCTGGTCCTGGGGCTGGCCCTGGTGACTCTCGCGATCCTCGTCTGGGAGTTCTGGTGGCCGATCTTTGTCTCCCTCACGGCGGCTCTGGGTGTCTATCTCATCTGGAGTAACCTGGCTGAACTGCGGGGGCGCTGAACCCCGTCCCCTCGACCTTCGCCCGAGCGGACGGGCGGTGGGGCATGGATCGGGAGGGGGCGGCGCACTAGAATATCGGCGAGCAAGAAGGCACCGATGGGCGGGCCTCGGGTCGCCCCACCAGGAAGGATTCTCATGCACACTCCCGCCGTCGTCTCGGTTCTCGGAGAGGACCGGGTTGGTATCGTGGCCGCCGTCGCGACCACACTGGCAGAAGCTAAGGCCAACATCGAAGACATCCGGCAGACCATCATCGGGGGGATCTTCTCCATGACCATGCTTGTGACGGTGCGCGAGGACGCCATCCCCTTCGACGACCTTCAGCGCCGGCTGGCCCGGACCGCCGACGACATCGGCGTGCAGATCACGCTGCAGCGCGAGGATGTATTCCGCTACATGCATCGCATCTAGGCACAGCTCCGCCGTCCTCTCAAAATCCAATTTCAGGAGGTTCGCTCGTGTACATCTCGCCCGAGGAGATCGTTGAGACGCTGACGATGATCACGCAGCAGAACCTCGACGTCCGCACGGTCACGCTCGGCCTTTCCCTGTCCGGCTGCACCCACCCCGACGTCGAGGTCATGGCGGATCGGGTCTACGAGCGGGTTACCTCCGCGGCCGAACATCTGGTGCCCGTCGCCAAACAGATCGAACGCGAGTACGGACTCCCCATTGTAAACGAGCGCATCGCCGTCACCCCCATTGCCCAACTGGCGGCCGCCACCGACGCCGAGGACCTCACGCCGCTCGCCGTCGGGCTCGACCGGGCTGCGCTCGAGGTGGGAGTCGACTTCCTCGGGGGGTTCTCGGCTCTCGTGCAGAAGGGGACCGGTGACGGCGACCGCCGCCTCATCGCCTCGATCCCCGCAGCCCTGGCGGCCACGGAGCGGGTCTGCGCCTCGGTAAACGTCGCCTCCACCCGCACTGGGATCAACATGGACGCCGTGCTGCAGATGGCCGCAGTCATCCAGGGTACCGCGCACGCCACAGCCGACCAGGACAGCATCGGCTGCGCCAAACTCGTGGTGTTTGCCAACATGGTGGAGGACAACCCCTTTATGGCCGGGGCCGTGCACGGTTCCGGCGAACCTGACGCGGTCATAAACGTGGGGATTTCTGGGCCGGGAGTGGTGCGCGCCGTGGTCTCGTCCCTCCCGGCCGACGCCGACCTGACCAGCGTGGCGGAGGCGATCAAAGCGACCGCCTTCAAGATAACCCGCATAGGAGAACTCGTCGCCCGCGAGACGGCGCACCGACTGGGTGTGGCCCGCGGCATCGTCGATCTATCGCTCGCGCCCACCC
>Ga0209386_1000136_pt1 | contig 38221 bp, 36 predicted proteins | sample NGEPertwo_FD_184510 | JGI IMG/M metagenome (GOLD analysis project Ga0209386, IMG submission 184510) | Arctic peat soil microbial communities from the Barrow Environmental Observatory site, Barrow, Alaska, USA - NGEE Permafrost154B-two... | ecosystem: Environmental > Terrestrial > Soil > Wetlands...
GCAGTGCCAACCATATTATGGGTTTTAATATTTGCAGTCGCTGCGGGGCTTGGCAGCGCTGCAGCGATCATTGGGATGAGTTTTCATTCCATTAGTTATTTGACGAAGGCCTATTCTGAGTCTTTTGAGGACTTAGACAGGAGCGTTATAGAAGCTTTGATGGCTAGTGGAGCTAATTGGTGGCAAATTGTTTTTCAGGCGGTGATACCTTCCTCGGTTTTACCTATTTGCTTTCTTGGACTTTCTTGAGGTTCGAAATAAACTTTGCCAACGCTATTGCCATGGGTGCTGCTGCAGGAGCAGGCGGGATTGGATTTGATCTGTTTATGGCCAGCGGCTTTTATTTTGATCTGAGGGAAGTCGGGCTTATCACTTATCTCGTTTTATCGATTGCGATTGTTCTAGAGATTGGTTCTACAAAGATGAAGCGGAAGCTGCAAAATAGATATTAGACGTAAGGAGTATCAAATAATGAGAACAGAGAAAATATGTATTTACAACGCGCAGATCATTTTACCTGATGAAGTGATCAAGGGTCATATTCTCATTGATGGTCAGAGAATTTCAAAGGTCGCTGAAAGTAGTTTCTCTGGCGTTCAATGTTATTCCAAAATTACTATGATTGATGCAGAAGGTTGTTATGTTATGCCAGGAATGATCGACCTTCATAGTGATGCCATCGAGAAAGAGATACAACCAAGGCCGAATACCTTATTTCCTATAGATATGTCTTTCTATGAGCTAGAAAAAAAGCTTGCAGTGAGCGGAATCACAACCATGTACCATTCGCTGACCTTGAGCGACGAGTGGGGAGTACGGAATATCGACATGGTGATTAATATTATCAATAGCATCAACAGGCTGAAACAAACTCGCTCAATGATTAACCACAAAATACATCTCAGATATGAGCTGACTTTCCTGGCAGGTATTAGTACCTTGGAAGATCTGATCAGGGATAAGAGCATTGATTTTATGTCCTTTATGGACCATACTCCAGGCCAGGGGCAGTTTAAAGATGCTGCTGCTCTTAAAAGTTTTACCATTCAACAGCATGGTATGAAGGAGCAGGAAGTGAATGATTTTTTGGATAGAACCTGTGAAAACCAGGCCAGGATTAATTGGCCGAAACTTTTCAATTTGGCCAAATTAGCCAAACTGAATGGGATTAAATTGGCGTCCCATGACGATGATACAAGAGGGAAAATAGAGACACTTCTTGAGTGTGAAGGGCAAGTCAGCGAATTCCCCATTAACCTTGAAACAGCTGTCTACGCGAGGTCTAAAGGTATTCATGTCTGCGTGGGTGCTCCCAATATTATTCGCGGAAAGTCCCACAGTAATAACATGAAAGCGATTGACGCGATTATAAATGATGCGGCAGATATTGTATGCTCTGATTATTTGCCGAGTGCCATGCTTCCCGCAGTTTTCCAACTAACAAGGGACGGTATTAAACTCACTGAAGCCGTTAAGATGGTCACGCTGAATCCCGCTAAGGCGTTGGGGATTGATCGTGACGTCGGAACGCTAGAAGTTGGGAAGTCTGCAGATTTAATGATCGTTGAAATGCATCAGGGTTATCCCATACTTCGGAAAACCATAGTGGGCGGAAATATTGTCTTTCAATCGGATTGTCGGGTCTTGAATACTGGAAGAGCTGATCTTGTATGTTGATGAGACAGGCTACTGAAAATGATCTGCCAGAGGTCCTTGAACTGTTGAAGGGTATGGACGGAGAAGACGGGATAGATATCGGTGAAGCATCGGCGATATGGCGTAGAATTAGTGAATACCCGTATTATAAAGTGTTTGTTATTGAAGATAAACAGCAAATGATTGGAACCTGCAGTCTGATTATCCTTGACAATTTGGGACACAATGGCTCAAAACTTGCTATTGTGGAAAGTATGATCGTATGTCAGGATTATAGAGGACGAGGTCTTGGAGGAAAATTGATCCAATTTATCAGCGAAAAAGCTAAAGAGGAAAATTGTTATAAGCTGATGCTTTCCAGTAATAAGAAAAGAATCATGGCCCACAAATTTTATGAAGAGCTAGGTTTTCAACAACATGGAATGAGTTTTATGATTGAGGTTGGTAAGAATGATTGATTTACATGTACACACAAAGGTCTCAGATGGTTCGTTGACAGCGAGCGAGGTTGTTAGGCTGGCGAAGAGCCGCGGTATCACACATCTTGCCATTACTGAGCATGATACCACCAAAGGGTTAGAAGAAGCGATCATCGTTGGGCAGGAATTAGGGGTCGTTATAGTTCCGGGCATAGAAATATCTGCTTATGACTTTGTGAGACGAAAGAGAGCTCATATACTGGGCCTGTTTATTGAACCAGGGCATGCCGGGCTGGATTTGCTTTGCACACCCCTTGTACAAAGAAGAAACCAGGCTTCCGCTGAAATGGTTCGTAAGATCATTGCTGCTGGGTATGAAATATCTTGGGAAGATGTTCAGAAGCATGAAGGGGGATCGGGGGTTTATAAACAGCATATAATGCATACTTTGCTGAACAAAGGTTATTGTGAGAGCATTTATGGTAACCTTAATAAAAAGCTATTTGCTAGAGGAAGTGCCTCTGAACCTCAAGGAATTGCTTATATAAAGCTAGACTATATTGACGCTCGCGATGCGATTGCAGCAATTAGACAGGCCAGTGGGATCGCTGTTCTTGCCCATCCAGGTCAGCTTTCTAATTTTGACGCGATTGATGAATGGGTGGAGTTAGGACTAGAAGGGATTGAAGTATTTCATCCCAGTCACACCGAAGAGGATCGTCAAAACGCTTTGAGTTTTGCAAAGAATCACAAACTGATCGTGACTGGAGGGTCGGATTTCCATGGCTTCTATGGAGATAAGCCGGTTGAATTGGGATGTCTTGAACTGGACGAACATTGTATTCTGAAACTGTTAGCCAGAAAAGAGCCCATGCACCAAAGAGATGCTTAGCATGGGATTAACTGTTTCGAACGAAGTTGACAAACTATAATAATTGAAGTACACTGAAAAAGTTAAGAGGGAGTAGTCGAATTACAAAGGCAACATACCCGGTAGGGAAACTTACCTGACTTTGTAAACCTTGAACTTTGAAGGTGACGAGACTTTTGACATGGCCTATTTAGGCTGTGTCAGAGGTCTCTTTTGTTCTTTCTCGAAGACCCTGGTTTACTAAAGCCGGTGAATGTTTGAAATTTAAGGAGGGTTCTAGACTTGGATTATTTTCAAAAGGAAGCACAAGATGTTCTTGCTGAATTAAATAGTAGCGAGGAAATGGGATTATCGTCGTCTGAAGTTGAGGCAAGAACACTGCGCTATGGGAAGAATGTTTTTTCCCCCAAAGAGAAGGGGAGCATGTTAGGGAAAATATTTGATAGTTTAAAAGAACCCTTAATAGTGATTCTGTTAATTTCAGGGCTGATCTCCTTAGCTATGGGTGAAATATTGGATGGGGTAGGGATTTTTGTGGCTGTCTTAATTGCCACCTCCATTGCCATCATCCAAGAGGGTAAATCAGATAAAGCCTTTGAAGCTTTGTCCAAGTTGAGTGACGACGTTCATGTGAAAGCGGTTCGAGATGGCAAGATCGTGTCTATATCTCAGAGCGACCTAACCATAGGGGATATTATTCATCTAGAAACAGGGGATAAAGTTCCTGCTGACGCCAGGGTAGTGCATCGTTCAAATCTTGGAGTCGATGAATCCATGCTGACCGGTGAAGCAGAATCTGTCACCAAGATCACTGCAAAAATTGACCAAGAAAATTGTCCGTTAGCAGAACGACTCAATATGCTATACTCCGGTACCATGGTGATTGAAGGAAGGGCCATTGCCATTGTCACGTACATTGGTGACAAGACTGAAATGGGAAAAATAGCGAATGAATTGAAACAAGAAGAGACGTCGCAGACGCCCCTCCAACAGAAATTAGCAGATCTGGGAAAGAGAATTTCTATTGTAGGATCGATCGCTGCTGCAGGTGTCTTCCTCCTGGAATTGTTCAATATGTATCGAAGTGGAATTCTGGTACTCGATAATATTAGTGTGGCTTTGCCAGGCATAAAGGATGCTTTTGTCACTTCCGTAGCACTCATTGTGGCGGCTGTACCTGAGGGATTGCCAACCATGGTGGCCATTACTCTGGCTTTTAATATGCAAAAAATGGCTAAAAATAATGCCTTAGTCCGTAAGCTCATTGCCTGTGAAACCATTGGCTCTGTGAATGTCATCTGTTCTGATAAAACAGGCACTTTGACAGAAAACAGGATGACGGTGGTAGATGTTTGGTGTGATGGAAAAGACGTTCCGATTAATGAGTTGACCTGTGAGGAAATGCTCCAGAATTTTTGCGTAAACTCTACCGCAGATATTTCGGAAAAGGAGAGTAAATTTGAATTCCTGGGAAATCCCACAGAGTGCTCTCTTCTGGTCTGTGCGAATAAGAATAATATTAACTATCTGAATTATCGCAAAGAGTTTGCCGAGCCTCTTGCTGATTACAATTTCACTTCGGCAAGGAAAATGATGTCGACGGCCTATGGAAAAGATAATGGTTATAGACTCTATACCAAGGGTTCTCCTGAAAAAGTATTAAACATCTGTAATCGGATCCTCTATGATGGTAAGATCATTGAGATGACCCAGGATCATAGAAATGTCATAGAAGAAAGTATTAAGAAACTTCAGGATAAGGCGAGAAGAGTTTTGGCCTTCGCTTTCAATGATTTCACGACGGAGCCTCAATGGGAAGATATATATAATGTAGAAAAGGACCTTGTTTTCACTGGCTTCATAGGCATAGAAGATCCGCTGCGTACGGATGTTAAAGCAGCCATTGACCAGTGTCGACAAGCTGGTATCACGGTTAAAATATTAACGGGCGATAATATCAATACAGCAAGGGCCATCGCCAAGCAACTAGGCATTGTGAAACCTGACTCTCTAGTCCTTGAAGTTACAGATATCGATGAGATGAGTGACCAGGAGTTAAAGAGTAAACTTCATAAAATAGTCGTCATTGCTCGGTCAAATCCCACCGCTAAAATGAGAGTTGTGAAACTCTTGAAGGAAATTAATAACTCGGTGGTTGTAACAGGAGATGGAATTAATGACGCACCTGCCTTAAAAGCAGCAGATGTTGGGGTTGCTATGGGGATCGCGGGTACGGAAGTCGCTAAGGAAGCGTCGGATATCGTATTATTAGACGACTCTTTCTCCACGATAGTGAACGCTATTAAGTGGGGACGAGGTATTTATGAAAACTTTCAACGATTTATTCAGTTCCAGCTTACAGTGAATGTCGTTGCGTTTCTCACAGTGATTTTGGCAGAACTTTTTGGATTTAAAATGCCCTTTACAACCTTACAGTTGTTATGGGTGAATATTATCATGGATGGTCCACCAGCCTTGACCTTGGGTCTAGAACCTCCAAGAGAGCATCTTCTTGAGAAACAGCCCATCAAGAGAAATGCTTCCATCGTTACGAAGGATATGCTGCTGAAAATAATTACGAATGGTTTGTTTGTTGTCACTGCCTTACTCTTGCTCTTAGAAACACAGGGCCTTGGTGGCACAGAAGCTCAACAATCAACCATTGTATTTACTTCGTTTGTCTTGTTCCAGTTATGGAATGCCTTTAACTGCAGGGAGTTTGGAGTCGCTAGCATTTTCCCCAATATTTATAGAAATAAGGTCATGGTAGGCGTCGTGTTCTTGACGTTCCTGATTCAGATCTTAGTCACACAGTATGGTGGGAATGTCTTTAAAACTGTTCCTCTCGAATTTAATCTGTGGATCAAAATCATTGCATTTACCTTTAGTGTTGTGATCTTTGGTGAATTGGTAAAACTGATCATGAGAGCTTTTCAAGGAATGTTTCCGAAGGGTAATATGGATAAGAAACAAGAGGGTTAAGAGTTATTCAGATGAGAACTTGATGCTCAAGGCAGAGAGAAGATTTATCTTCTTTCTGCCTTTTTCTATGTAAAACGCTAGATAAGAGGATTGATTCCTAGAGCAATTTAACGTGAAAAGAGGTAATAGTCATTGAAGGAAATCAATAACTATTACCTCTTCCTCTTTATATATATCGGGTAAAGTAGATCTGATTTAGCACCTGAGACGCATAGATCTACTTTTATGTTAGAATTTGGGGATGTTTTTCCCATGGAAGATCTCTCCCATTTCTTTGATCAGACTTTGTTTTATTTTTCTCTTTTCACTGGGGAGGAGCTCTTTTTTTGCCATGCCGAATAAATAATTTTCCAAATCAAATTCTTTTAACATCATTTTAGTATGAAATATATTCTCTTGATAGATATTTACATCAATCATATGATAAAGGTCTCTTTTTTCTTTTTTTAAGTAATTTTGAATCGAATTGATTTTGTGGTCAATGAAAATTTTCTTTCCTTTTAAATTTCGGGTAAATCCCCGGACCCGGTAGTCGATGATGGCAATATCTGAGGAGAAATTAGTTACCAAGTAATTAAGTGCCGCTAGAGGAGAAATTTTACCGCATGTAGAGACATCGATGTCTGCTCTAAAGGTACTGATCCCTTTACTGGGATGACTTTCAGGGTAAGTATGAACGGTGATATGACTTTTATCGAGATGAGCGACAACGGAAGAAGGTAAAAGTAAGGGGTCGGGGGAATTGATCAGTTCTGTTTTAGAAAAAATGTCGGTCTCATCCCCTTCGGCAACCATCATCGTCACACTTGCCCCTTGGGGGTCATAATCTTGCTTGGCAATATTTAGAACATGCGCGCCGATGATGTTAGCCACATCCGTGAGTATCCTGGCGAGACGCTCTGAATTGTATTCTTCATCAATATATTCAATATAGTCTTTGCGGTGTTCAGGTGTCTTCGCATAGCATATATCATACATATTAAAACTGAGAGTTTTAGTAAGGTTGTTAAAACCGTATAATTTAAGTTTCTTAAGTCTTTTGATCTCCATTTATGTCCTCCAAACTTATAATAATTCACTAGCGAGTTGTGCTACTTATTTAGTCCATTTATAATTATAAGGCTTTTTAAGGTTAAAAACCAATTTTAATGTCATCTATAAAAATGTAATAGGCAGGGTTAAGACTATTTTAAGCTGCTTTTAGAAAATTTAACACAAATTTTACAGTTCCTTAGCAGTGGGCTAACAATGGTTTGATAGTATAAGACTATAAAATACGATTGCAGGTAGAAAAAGAGGACAACGTACTAACCTCTTTTATGAACTCTGAATTTGAATATAAATCAGTATATTTGAAGGAAGTGTAGAGTGTGAAGTATTTTATTGTGTTCGGATAATATTTATGAAAGAGGTGGCAGCCAATGACCCCCCAATATAAATATTCCTTATTAAATACTAAAGAGGCTACATATTATCTCGAAGTATCAAGTTTCAAATTTAAAAAGCTTATTAAAGAAGAATTTTTAACGCCTCGGGTTTGGAATATTCGCAGTGGAAAAGAAGTGCATTTTTTTGACCCGACGGAGTTGACTAAAGTTAAGAGAATGTTGATTAAGGAAGGGTATCACTACCAACACGCTTAATAAGCTTTGCAAGCAGTCAGACGAAAGCCATTCCTTATAGAAAATGAGGAATGGCTTTCGTCATTATTTATATACGAATAAACATTTATTTCTATAAATTGGAAATCTTGATGCAGTTCAAAAAAGAGAAACGGGATTTTATTCTACAACCATGTTATTATATGACAACAACACGAATTGTACCATCGGTGCGGTTAAGACGGATGGTAAGAAGATTAAGGGATGTGAATTCATGAAAGAAAAAACGTTTGACTTCAAAAAGGAATTTAAGGATTTATATATGCCCAAAACCAAGCCAATGCTCCTTGAAGTTCCCAGCATGAATTTCATCATGGTTGATGGTAAGGGCGACCCCAACAACAATGAGCTATTTCAACAAGCAATCGAAATTTTATATGGTCTTAGTTATACTATAAAGATGAGTAAGATGAAAGGTGATCAACCCGAAGGTTATTTCAACTATACTGTGCCACCATTAGAAGGACTGTGGACGGTTGATGACGATCACTTTTCATTAAAGGAAAGGGGCAATTGGGTGTGGTCAGTCATGATTCGTCAGCCTGACTTTGTGACAATTGACGTGTTTAACTGGGCCTGCAAGCAATTAAAGACTAAAAAACCGGCGTTGCTCCTTGAAGGGGCGAGGTTTGAAACGTATGAGGAAGGGCTGTGTGTTCAAATGATGCATATTGGTCCCTTTGCCACCGAACCAGAAACAATGGAGTTCGTCAATAGTTTTATTAACGCTGAAGGTTTAAAAGACAAGGTGGGCATAGGTGGTGGTAGACATCACGAGATATACCTATCAGATCCACGGAAGAGTCAGCCTGAAAAAATGAAAACGGTGCTGAGGCATCCTGTGGCAAGAACTTATGGCTGATGATAAAGTTTATAGTCTATCAAATACTAAGCTGTTTTCCGATCTGTCATCGCCTGAATTAGCGGAGCTAGCGAACGATTTTCAATGGGAAACCTATGATTTAGGCGCCGAGATTATCAAGCAGGGGCAGGAAGCGCATCCCTTCTATATTCTGGTCAAGGGAAAAGCAGAGGTTATAGTTCAAAAAGAAGGCCACGGTATGTGGCCTGTCAGATTATTGAGTGCAGGGGACACCTTTGGTGCCTACTCTTTGCTCAACGCTAGGGCCGCTACTATAACAATACTTTGCCAAGATCAATGTCGAGTTTTAGCGCTGGATGCAGAAAGCTTCGGGCGCATGTTGCTGCGGTGGACAAAACTCTACCAAACGTTTATTTTCAACTTGTCGGAAGACTTGAATGCAGCAAACCTCATTTTATCTGAAACCAAATATAAGGAGATTTTACGGTCTACTTTGCAGCTTACCGAATATAAGGATAAGTATTATGGGCTTTGGGGAGGCGCTCGGACGACCGCTGAGGTCGAACGAAAACTGGAAGAACTGGCTCTGGCAAAGGGAAACTTGCTAATAACAGGTGAACGGGGTACTGGTCGACAGATGATGGCCTGGTACGTCCATAAACGTCAATTTGGTAAAGAAGCCCCCTTCGTTGTTGCGCACGGATTACGATTCGACCAGCAGTGGAAGGACTTAATCAACGAGCCCAGCGCCCAAGAAAACTCCTCAGTCCTTCATAACTCCAATCTTTTCGATATCGCTGAGGGTGGAACCTTGTTTATAGGTGAAATAAACCTCATATCTCCCCAAACCCAGCTTAAACTTGCTCAAGCCATACAATTTCAAAAAAACAAATGTTTTGTCATTGGAAGTTTGAACGATGAACGTGATGATTTACGAGGAACGATCATTCCGGAGCTCCGGAGATGTTTTGCTCATACGTATGAGATCGCTCCTTTACGTAAACGTAAACGAGATATTCCTATTCTTGCTCAAGGATTTCTGGAGAAACTGGCTCAGAAGAACCATCGAAACGTCCCTACTCTAAAGCCAGAAGCGACCCAACTGTTGCTCTCTCATCATTATAATCAGGGGAATGTCTCGGAGTTAATTCAAGTGATTGAACGAGCCTTTTATATCGCGCAACAGGATGTTATTGGGCTAGAACAGATCTTCTTTGGTCCCACGTCACAGCAAAACGGATATACCCTGAACCTTTTAGCGTGGCCAAAGTTGGAAAATTTACTGAAGAAGGGCACGCTTCTTGGATGGATTAGGGCAGCAACTGCAACGTTGTTTATAGCGTTAGTTTGTTTATTGCTTTTTTCTCCTGAAATTGCTGTCTCCACAAAGATCTTCGCTTTAGTTTGGGGTTTGTGGTGGCCAGCACTTGCCATAATCTCCCCTTTCTTAGGTAGATTGTGGTGCACCGTTTGCCCGTTTTCGACGATTATGGATTTTGTACAGAAAAGGGTACACAAGGACCTTGCGATTCCAGGGTCTATCATTAGATATGATTATCTTATGGTTAGTTTTTTGTTTCTCATGATATTTTGGGTAGAAGTGATCACTGACATGCGCTTCAATCCTAGTTACACTGCCCTATTATTAATATCTATCCAGGTCAGTGCCATTCTTATTGCGGTCCTCTACCCACGCCATACTTGGTGCCGGCACTTTTGCCCGTTGGGAGGCTTTATTGGGACGGCTTCAATAGGCTCAATGTTAGAGGTTCGAGCGGATGCAACAGTATGTTTAAATAAGTGCACGACGTTTGAGTGCTATGTAGGCAAAGGAGATGTTCCAGGCTGTCCAATGTCGCAACATCTTCCGTATTTAGATAATAACTTGGATTGCAAACTATGCTTTAACTGTGTGCGAAATTGTCCCAATGGTTCTGTGCAAGTGAATTTAAGGCTTGCAGGTCGTGAGGTATGGCATTTAGTTCGAGTGAACCAAGGCTACGTCGTATTTATCGGGGTCATGTTGGCTATTTTAGTACCCCTTAATTATTTTGCACCGCTCCATGGAATATGGCCTGAAACTACATGGAAAGTGTGGTTTAGTCTGTGCTATTGGGGTGCAGGCGTTGTAGGGGGAATAATCACTTGGGTGGTTGCCCGGCCTTTTAAAACAAAAGCAGCCTCTCAACGTGTCAAGTTGATTTTTGCGTTTACGCCTTTAGTTCTAGCTGGGCATATTATGTATCAAGTGGCTTTTATCCCCGGCATTCGTTCTCTATTATTTGGGGTAGGCTATGTCATGTCATCGGGGACGCTGTCCTATTATGTGCCTGCTACAGCCATAGCTAATGGGATTGCCGCTACGTTTGGCTTAGTATTAACAGCCATCACCATTGTTCTCGTCCTATATAATACTAAAGAAAAACGAGCGGCTAGAAAGATAACTTAACGAAGGCCTAGTTATTAGGCTTGAGTATATTATAGCCGCGTTCTTCATAGGGCTGAAGCTTATTTAGCCATTGTTCTTTAAGCTTTTTCAACGCATCTTTGGGGTCGAAATAGCCCTCAGTGGGGGCTTCTAAGATTTCTAAAACTTCGAACACAAAGACCTCGGCTCCAAATTGTTGCAAATCATTTTGGAGTCGCTTATTTTGGTAGGTACCCATATCTAGACAAAATTGTTTCCCATTGATTGACTTTAGGTTCGGGGTGCTTTCAATCAGTATCTTGTGGTTCACGGTGTTTTTGACCTGATAGACGCCGCCTTCAATTTTGGTTTCCTTATAAAGCCTTTTCAGTGCTTCTTTTCGGTCCATGGGTGGTTCCTCCTTCTTCAAAGAATTGTTTCTCAGCCAATACTGGCTTCCATCAGGCGTTCTATCGAGAAAGTTATATTCAACTAAATACCTTCTGAGGGTGGCATAATCGTGGTAAACAAATTTTAATATCTGATTGATCTCTTTCTCAGTATAGGTCCGCTCACCTTCAAACCGCTTTACAATTTCTTTCAGGACAACTAACTTGTGTTTTTCCTTGATAGAGAAGGTGGTTAAGGGTCCGTCTGTGCCTTCAGGAAAAAGCGTGTTCAGTAAGCGGTCCTCCAGTAATCTTGCAGTTTTAGGAGGGCGAATTAAGGGAGTAGCTAGTTTGCCCTGGTCTTTTAAGAGTTCCATCATCACTAAATAAACCTTCGATTGACGTTCTTTCTCTTTTAATGTAAAGCGGTGGTTGCGAATGGTCGACGCACTACCGATGCCCATTTCCTTTTGTACCTCTTCATCACTTTTCCCCTGGTAAAAGAGTCGGATCAGGCTAGTCTGATGCTCTGTAAGTCCTGTGACTTTCTTATCCAACTCGGTTAAACAGTCAAACACTGAGTGATGAACTTCCTCAATATGGAGCTGCATATATCTTTCGGCTTCATAGAGAACTGCTTCTTTGGGATAGACAATCCCTTTCTCGACTTTTTCACCACACAGCAGACATACATAATGGGTCTTTTCTTGAACATAGCCACTTTTAAGGTCTTCAATTGAGGCATCCCAAAATAGATCGGAAATATTAATAATGCAAACACATCCTCAAAACACTTGTTATTTTATAGACAGTATAATACTATGTCTATAAAATAACAAGTGTTTGTTAAAACGGTATGAACTATTAGTATAACAAGCTAACCACCCCTTTAGGGAGCATACAAGCATTTTATTCAATAAAGTATTATACTTAGGAAGTGGTACAAAGTTTTTCGATAAAATGAATATAAAACCTAGGAGGAATTGAGATTGGTTGTAATTAAAACTCAAAAAGAAATTGCACTTATGGCAGAAGCAGGCAAGATATTAACCGCCTGTCATCGGGAACTCCGAACGATTATTCGTCCAGGGATAACGACCTCTGAAATTGACAAATTCGCAGAGGATTTTATTCAGTCGCACGGGGCGATCGCAGAGCAAAAAGGGTACAAAGGTTATGCTTTTGCTACGTGTGCTTCAGTCAACGATGAAATTTGTCATGGCTTTCCGTCGAGCACAATTCTTAAAGAAGGGGATATTGTGGGGATTGATATGGTCGTAAACCTCAATGGCTGGCTTGCCGATTCTGCTTGGACATATCCTGTCGGACAAATATCAGAGCAAGCGGAACGGTTACTGAGAGTGACGAAGGAATGTCTCTACATTGGCATAGATAAGTCGATCATCGGCAATAGAATTGGAGATATTTCCCACGCGATTCAAACTCATGCTGAAGCGGAAGGCTTCTCAGTCGTGCGGGAGTTTACGGGTCATGGTATTGGTCAAATCATGCATGAGGATTTACAAGTTCCCCATTATGGTCGTGCCAATAGGGGAGAGAGAATGAGTGAGGGTATGGTATTCACCATTGAACCCATGATAAACATAGGTTTACATCGTCTCAAAATTGACAACAATGACTGGACGGCTAGAACCGTCGATGGCAGTCTGTCGGCGCAATACGAACATACTATTGCAATTACCAAAAATAAGGCTCTTGTTTTAACAGAGCAGGACTGAAAGGTGCATAAACGTGGGGTTTATTAAGGAATTCAAAGAGTTTTCGACTAGGGGCAACGTCATGCAGTTGGCGGTAGGTATTATTATCGGTAGCGCTTTTGGGAAAATTGTTTCTTCCCTGGTTGCTGATATCATTATGCCTCCCATTGGTTACCTTGTAGGAGGTATCAAATTCACAGATCTTAAGCTTTGGCTGAAAGATGCCGTAGTTGATGGAGCGGGTAAGGTCACTAAAGAGGCCATTACATTAAATGTTGGAAATTTCATACAGGCGGTCTTTAACTTTGTGTTAATCACTATCGCCATTTTCTTACTTATGAAAGTAGTGAATAAGCTTAATAGGAAAGAATCAGAAGAGCCATCTGCTGCCAAAAAACCCAGTGTGGAAGTGCTACTTCTTACCGAAATCAGAGATCTTCTTAAGGAAAAGTAGACTAGAGATCGTTAGGACAAACAACATAGATAGCATACTAGATAGGAGTGTTTAACCATGAACGGTCAGACTAGAAAAGATATTTCCCTAGGGGCGACTGTGGATATTGTTCTGAAAGCAGACCAGAGATCAGGCAAGCTAACGAGAGGTGTCGTCAAGGATCTCTTGACGAACTCACAGACTCATCATAGAGGCATTAAAGTTAGACTCACTGACGGGCAGGTAGGAAGAGTTCAAGAAATTATTACCAATCAGTGATGACGTAGAAATAAATTAATTTTACCAGGTTGAATTAGACATCCTTCAAGGTTTTCATCAAGTTTCGGAGGTCTTCGGGAAAGGGAGCCCGTATAACCATCGGGAGTCCAGTGGCAGGATGTAGAAAAGCGTACATTGAGGAGTGCAAGGCCTGACGCGCGAGTAATGTGGTATCACCATTGTAAAGATCATCTCCGAGCAAGGAGTGGTTGATGCCTTCACAGTGGGCTCTAATTTGATGGGTACGTCCAGTTTCTAAGATAAACTCCAGAAAAGTAGCCTTGGGATAGCGGTGAAGAACCCTGTAATGCGTTCGGGCTGGCTGCCCATCCAATTGTACTTGGCGTTTAATGAAACTATCAGGTGCAAACCCGATGGGGTCGTTGATGGTACCCTTATCTTCGAGAACCACGCCTTCCACGAAACCAAAGTATTTTTTCTGAATATGTCCGCGCTCCAGTTGCCAAGCGAGTTGTTGATGTGCGAATTGGTTTTTGGCGATAATGACGACGCCGGAGGTGTTACGATCAATTCGGTGGATGGGACGATAGATGCGATGTTCCCCCTTGCGTTCCCAATAGCCGATGACAGCATTTCCTAGGGTGTTGCTGAGATAACGATGTGTGGGGTGAACCACTTGATCCACAGGTTTATTGACAACTAAAAGGTAGTCGTCTTCATAGAGAATATCGAGGGGCAGATTCTCCCCAGGAATATTCGTTTCCTCAGCAGGGAAAAGCTGAATAGATAACAATTCTCCTTCTTTGCCCCGCGCGGTTAAGTAGGTGAATTTCCCATTAATCCAAACTTGTTCTCCTTGCTTTAAACGTTGTAATAATCTGAGGGAGAAATGAAATTTGTGAAGTAGGATCGATAGATATTTCTGACCGGAATCCTCTGCTTGCAAGCGGTATTCCCATAAATTATGTTGTGCGTTCATGTTTCCTCCTTGTAATAATACCCATTAATCGGCCAAGCTTTACATACTAATGATCATAAAAAGGTAAATTATAAAGTATAAAGAATCTAACTTACATGGAATCAATGTCTTCAATAGACTGAAAATAATAAGGAGGCCACAACTTGAAAGATTATCGTATTGAAAAACTCGCCGATTCCTTGATTAATTACTCGCTTGCCCTTCAACCCGGTGAGAAAATCCTGATTGAAGTGATGGGACAAGATATTCCCCTCGCCCAGGCTCTTGTCAAGTCTGCCTATAAAGCAGGAGGATTACCATTTTTGTCTACGGTTAATCATACCTTAATGCGTGAACTATTAAAAGAATTCACGGTTGAGCAAGCAGAAGCAATGACTCGTTGGGATCTTGCCCGCATGAAAGAAATGCAAGCCTATATAGGAATTCGAGCCGGAGAAAACGCCAATGAATGGTCAGATGTACCTGCTGAAGGGATGAAAAATTATTCCTCCCACTACCAAAAAAAGGTTCATTCCGAGCAACGAGTACCGCATACCCGTTGGTGCGTATTAAGATACCCGAACGCTTCTATGGCACAGTTAGGAAATATGAGCATTGAAGGATTTGAGGATTTCTACTTTGATGTGTGTAACTTGGATTATTCTAAGATGTCGAAAGCCATGGATCCACTGAAAGCGCTGATGGAGAAAACTGATAAAGTCCGGATTATAGGACCGGGCACAGATTTGGTCTTTTCTATTAAAGGGCTGCCTGCGATCAAGTGCGATGGTCACATCAATATCCCAGATGGAGAGGTCTTTACTGCCCCAGTCAAAGACTCGATTAATGGACGGATCAGTTATAATACCCCTTCACTTTTTCAGGGCTTTACGTATGAAAACATTGTTTTAGAATTTACTAACGGAAAGATTATCAACGCAATAGCGAACGATACGGAACGTATTGAAACCATTTTCAATACGGACGAGGGAGCACGCTACGTCGGAGAATTTGCACTAGGCATGAATCCTTATATTCATACTCCGATGAAAGACACGCTTTTTGATGAAAAAATTGATGGAAGTTTCCATTTTACCCCAGGCTCCTGTTATGATGATTGTAACAACGGAAATAAATCTGCGATTCACTGGGATCTAGTTTGTATTCAAAGACCAGATTATGGCGGTGGCGAGATTTATTTCGATGAGGTATTGGTTCGAAAAGATGGGCTGTTTGTCTTGCCAGAACTCGAAGTATTGAACCCGGAAAATTTGAAATCTTAAACCTTGTTGGTGGTGAACAAAATCTGTTGTTATACCTTTAGATAGGGAGGCGTAAGAAATGAAAATTCTATGCAGTTTACCAGTACGGAAGGAGCAACGGGAAAAGGTTCGTTCCATTAAAAGTGGCGCGGAAATCGTGGGTGTCAAAGACTTTTCCCAGGTGGATCAGGACGTCGAGGCTCTTGTAAGTTTCGGACAAGATATTACGGAAGAAACACTGTTCCATTTTCCAAAATTACGCTGGATTCAAGTTATGAGTGCTGGAATTGATCACTTACCGCTTCAAGCAATGGCTGGACGTGGGATTGCGTTAACGAACGCTCGCGGTGCTCACCATATTCAGATGTCCGAACATATTCTGTGGAGTATCTTAACCATACTGCGTCAAGGACAAATCACCTTTCGTAATCAGGAAAGGAAAGTCTGGGATCCAGAGGTGCGTATCGATGAACTATGTGGCAAAACTGTCTGTATTATTGGGGCAGGAAGTATCGGTGAGGCTGTGGCCAAAAAATGTCGTGCGTTTGGGATGACCGTTTGGGGTATAACTCATAGCGTTAAAGATCATCTAGCGTTCGATAGAATAGGGATGGTCAGCGATTTAACCTCTTTTTTGGAGAAGAGCGATATTGTTGTTGTGATTGTTCCACTGACGTCGGAGACGTTTGGAATGTTTAATAGAAACTTAATTAAGCAGATGAAAAGGGGAAGCTATTTCGTCAACGTTGCACGTGGGGCAGTGATCGACGAGTCAGCTCTCGTGGAGGCGTTAAACTCCGGGAAGATCCGTGCTGCAGCCTTAGATGTGTTTGTTGAGGAACCCTTACCCAATAGTAGTCCCTTCTGGGAGATGAGTAACGTATTATTGACCCCGCATATTGCAGGCCGTTCACCACATTATCTGGAAAGAACGTTTGAAATCTTCACGAAGAACCTAGCTGCTTATCCTGATTTTTCTGAAATGATGAATCATATTGAAATGAGTAAAGGCTATTAACGTTGGAACTTATAGATTTATTGGTATGGAGGTACTTATGGTTAATAAATTGCCGTCTAAGGAATGGCATGAATGATAAACGATTACGCTTGGTCTACAATCCCAACGCTGGTCGGCGTAAATTAACAGCACAACTGGATTCTGCGATCCGCATTTTTCAAGAAAGTGGTCATGAAGTATGTATACATCGGGCCTCATCTCCCGAAGATATTGAACAGATTGCCTCCGAAAGCATGGATGTGGATCGTTTTGTTATCGCTGGAGGAGATGGCAGTATTCATCAGGCAGTGAACGGCTTACTACGGATTCCAGCAAAAAAACGTCCGGTTCTAGGTATATTGCCAGTTGGAACAGCGAATGACTTAGCCTACGCATTACATTTGCCGAAAAGCATTCCTGAAGCGTGCCAAATTATTGGCAAAGGAAACATGTTTAAAATGGATACCGGCAAGTTAAATGACCGATATTTTGTCAATGTGGCGAGTGCAGGACTTTTAACCGATGTTTCTCAAAAAGTTGACACTCACGTCAAAAATACGCTTGGGCAATTAGCTTATTTTCTCAAAGGCATAGAAACACTTCCCTCCTTTAAACCCTTTCGCGTGGAGTTTGAGCAAAACGGAAATCGCTATACGGAAGAGGTAGTTTTGTTTATGGCGGTTAACGGTCTCTCCGTTGGGGGACTGAGGAACCTAGTGCCTAGGGCTTCTCTAACTGATGGTAAACTGGACATTTTAGTTGTGCCAGCAGCTGGCTGGCCAGAAACGCTTCGTCTCCTCTTAAGCATTTTGACGGGAGAAAAAGTGAAAGCCGAAAAAATTATGGAATTCCATACCTCAGAATTAACCGTACTTACTGATCGGCCGATTCACTCTGATTTGGATGGAGAAGCTGGCCCGGAAAGTGCTTGGCATATTACGATGGGACCTAAAATTTCCGTGCTCTGTTAAATGAGTGTTGGGAGTGATTGTATGATTAGGGGAGAATTTCAGAAAGGAATCTTACAAAGGCTCAGTGACCTCAGTCAGGTTTATATAGTTGGAGGCGCTGTTCGCGATGCGCAACTGGGGATTGCTTCTAAGGATATCGATGCGGTCATAGCACTGCCCCTGCTGGAGATAGAGAAAAAATTATTCGATTGGGGTTATAAGCCCCATCTAATCGGGGCGCATAAGCAGACGGTCAGTTTATTCCACGGGACGGATCACTTGGACATTGCAACTTTCTCAGGAGATGTTGAGGCGGATGCACTGCGTAGGGACTTCACACTAAATGCTATTTATCAAGAGGTTGGAACAGGTGATATCAATGATCCGCTAGGTGGTTTGCAAGATCTGCAGGAAAGACGACTGAAAGCCTGTGGGAGTGCACTGAACCGGTTCAAAGAAGACCCTATCAGGATCTTGCGCCTAATCAGATTAGCAGTGCGTTACGACTTGGCCATTGAGCAAGAGACTTGGTTAGCTGCCGTAGAGCTGGTACCCCATCTCCAAGAGGTTACGGTGGAACGATTAACGGTGGAGTTCGGGAATATACTTATATTAAAGGAAATAGACAAGGCCTTAGGACTCCTCGATGACTTAGGGTTCTTTCGTGTCTGTATCCCCGAGCTGGCTAGGCTAAAGGGACTGGTCCAAAATCGCTATCATACTAAAGATGCTTGGGAACATACTAGGAACGTCGTCAAAAATACGGACCCTCACATAATCCTGCGTTTGGCAGCTTTATTTCATGACATCGGAAAATGGGAAACCGCTAGTAAAGAATGCCACGTTTGGGGAACCATTCGTCTGACAGATTACGGGTATGAAGTGGCTGGATTTAAGTTGCAAGGAAAAAATTTAGAGCGATGGATTAACACGGAGGCAGATGTCCACGGGGGAAGGTTAGATAACTATCCTGATACGATCCTTGTGAAACGTATCAAACCTGCAAGAGCCACGCAAAGTAAACACTTTGAAATGGTTCCAAATGGTAAGCGTCACTTTCTCCAGCACGAGAAGGAAAGTGGCAGATTGGTGCGAGACATTTTGCTTCGCTTCCGCTGGAGCATGGTTCTTCCTGGAGGAAGTCTTGGTGAACGAGAGGTTGAATATTTAGTAGGGCATCATATGTTGGGGACGCTTACCTTTGGGGGCCAATTTAAAGGGGAAATTGATAAGACCAAATTTCGCAAGAAGACTCGCCGCTTTGCTTGGGAGATTGGCTGGAATGGGAAAACCTACGACCAACAAAGAGTTGACAGTATATTAGATTTGTGGCGAGCGGATTTCCTGGGAGGTAAGCAGGATGCTGCAGAAACCATAGAGCGCTTCGATGAGATTCAGGGAGAAATCAGAAAGGCTTGTGCTTACTTGGTAGAGAGAGCGAGTCGGCTCGATTGGGCTCATTTCGGGGAATTTGCCCGCGGCAAAGGACTTGCAGGGGAACAGTACGGTCGGTTCAAGGAGCAGGTACGCTACCAGGTTATGATGGACCCAAGGTATCGGATGACAGAGTCTCAATTTCTTGAACGGGAATACCAATTCTACAAGAAACCAAGTTTGCTCACAACCACTCAGTTGAAGTTATCTGAATCGGCAGGAAATAAACCTTGACTTGAAGGAACTGGAAAGCTATAATTTTTCCCAACGAAAGGGGTTGTTACTTCAATGGAAAAACAATGGCGCTGTACAGTATGTGGGTATATTCATAATGGCGAAAATCCACCAGATATCTGTCCAATTTGTGGCGCAAATGCTAGCTTCTTTGAACTTATTACTCAGGAGAATGAGACTAATAGTGAGACGAACACCAGCACTGCTGAAAAGTTGGTGACTAAACCGGTAGGCATGCAACCCCACAAAGGAAAAGCACTCCGCGAGGCACTTTACCGGATTTCTTACGGTCTTTATATTATTACATCACAGGCTGAGGGTAAGGATAATGGACAATGTGCAAATACCTGCTTCCAAATCACCTCTGATCCGGCGAGGTTAGCGATTGGAATTAATAAGCAAAATTTTACCCATGAACTCATTCAAAAGAGTGGTAAATTTGGTGTCTCAGTGCTCAATCAAACAGGTCAGGATTACGCACGACGGTTTGGTTATAAATCGGGTCGTGATGTTGATAAGTTTAAGGGCTTGACAGCCGTCCATCGTGGAGAATCTGGAGTTTTGTTACTGGATGATGTGCTAGTCACCATGGAAGCAACCGTCCTTAGCCAAATGGATGCGGGGACCCATACATTATTTCTGGCAGACGTTACGAACGGTGAGATCCTGCAGGATGGCGATCCGATGACCTACGCCTTCTTTAGGGCAAGTAAGTAACTCACATCCAGATTAAAGCTATAACCCTCTCGCGATTTCTCGTGAGGGGGTTATTTTTAAAAGCGGTTAGGAGAAGGAAACCCATGAACGCTGCTGAACAAATACGATGGAAGACGAACATAAAGAAATGGGGCAAGGCGTTGGGTTTTGTCTCTATCGGGATTACCACAGCGCAACCAATCGAGGGTCTATCTTCACAGATGCAGGCACGAATCGATCAAGGACTAGCAACCCCTTTTGAAAGCAAGGACATTAAATTAAGGATTGATCCCAAAGTAGGTTGGCCATGTTGTGAGACAGTCGTGGCCTTGGCCTATCCGTTCCCCTATTCTTCCCCTCCTCAGGAAGGCGAGGGAATTATGGCTCGGTCTGCCGTGGGGGAAGATTATCATCACTTTATGAATGAGAAGATTGATCATTTGGTGGAAATCATGGACAGCAATGAGTGGCCGGGGACCTCACGGCAGCAGGTGGATACTGGACTTCTCGTAGAGCGAGCCTTTGCACTTCGGGCAGGAATTGGCTGGATTGGACGAAACCAACACCTCATTATTCCCGGCTACGGTTCCTTTGTCACCTTAGGGTTGCTGCTTTTGGATCGAGCGCTAGAACCAGATCCTCCTCACATACCTAACCAATGTGGAACTTGTCAAAAGTGTGTTCAAGCATGTCCAGCTCAAATCCTAGGGAAAGACGTGTTTGCGTCCAGACATTGCGTTTCTTATCTTACCCAGAGTAAAGACGTGCTCTCGTCACAAGAGTGCGAGCGAATTGGGTCGCGAATATTTGGCTGTGACACCTGCCAGGAAGCTTGTCTACACAATCAAAAACGGCTGAAAAAGGAACAACTACGACAACAACCACAACAACCACCACAACTACGAGTCAATTCAGCCACAGCGCCTCTGCGACGTGGTGTTGACTTACTTGAAACGCTCAATTTAACGAAAGGAGAGTTTCAACAACGTTATAAAACGACCGCCGCAGGATGGCGTGGAAAGGGAGTTCTTCAGCGTAATGCCTTTTTAGCTCTACGCAATCTTCAAGACGGACGGTGGAGATTATGGTTGGCAGAACGGGAAAAGGATCAACTGGTTCCGCTAATCATCGCTCCTTACCTGAGCTAACACTATGAATAGTGCCTGATTCTGGATTTTGGAGTACCATAACTGGAATAATTCCCAATGGTTCAATTTGAATATAATATGTTTGTTCTGTCATGTCTTAGGTGCCTCGTATCTGATGAAAACATGGCTAGAATTAAGATGACAACACTAAAGAGGCTAAATGTGAAATTCACATCTAGCCTCTTTAGCTTTATTGCAATATTATGTGTTGCTTTCTTTGTTTAACCTACGTTCCACAAACTTCGTAATCCGTTTGAGTGCTTCCTGAAGTTGCTCGATCGAATACGCATAAGAACAGCGAATATAGCCTTCTCCGGAAGGGCCAAAAGCCGTACCAGGAACGACCGCCACCTTTTCTTCCTTTAATAATTCTTCGGCAAAGGCCTCAGAAGACAAATGAGTTTTTGTAATATCAGGAAAGACATAAAAGGCACCCAAGGGTTCGAAACAGTCGAGACCCATTTCACGGAAGCCACGGACCATGAGGCGACGCCGCCGATCATAAGCAGTGACCATGTCTCTTTTAGCTTCAGTGGCAGAACGTAACGCTTCTAAAGCGGCTATCTGTCCCATGATGGGGGCACAGAGCAGCGTGTATTGGTGAATTTTTGTCAGTCCACTGATCAGATCAGCATGTCCAGCAACGTAGCCTATTCTCCAACCAGTCATGGCGTAGGCTTTCGAGAAGCCACTGACAAAGAGGGTGCGGTCGTGCATGCCTGGTAAGCTAGCAAAAGAGACATGTTTTCCGTCATAGGTGAGATCAGAATAAATATCATCAGCAAGCACGAGAAGATCATGCTTAGCCACAAAATCAGCGATAGGTAAAAGGTCCTCACGACGCATGATTGCTCCGGTTGGATTATTTGGATAGGACAACACTAAGAGTTTGACTTTTGGTGTATACACTTGGTCTAAGTCTTCCACGCGTAGACGAAAGTCTTCGCTGGCATGGGTTGGTACGTAACGGACACTTGCCCCGGCCAGTATTGCGCAAGGTGCGTAGGATACATAGGAGGGGTCTGGAACTAAAACAACATCACCTGGTTCCAGCACGGCGCGCATCACGAGGTCAACGGCCTCGCTGGCGCCAGCAGTTATGAGGATTTCTTTTTCTGGATCGTAGGAAAGTCCCAAAGAGCTAAATAAATAATGAGAGAGTTCTTCACGCAACTCCAAGAGACCTGCATTACTGGTATACATGGTCTGGCCTTGTTCTAAAGAAAAGATGCCACTTTCACGCACCGCCCAAGGGGTGATGAAATCGGGTTCACCTACCCCTAAAGATACGACATCCTTCATAGTTGATACAAGATCGAAAAACTTACGAATCCCAGAGGGCGGGAGACCTGAGACATGGGCGGCCAGGTAGCGATTCATGGCGAAACCACGAGGCGTTGAATCGTCTCTTCCTCTCCCATAAGCTCCACGCCGTCTTGCTTATAACAGCGCATCACAAAGTGGGTTGCTGTGCTCTGGACGTGCTCAAGTGGCGCTAATTTTTCAGCCACAAAGAGAGCCACATCTTGCATTGTTTTACCTTCAATGAGCAGAGATAGATCGTATCCGCCAGACATCAGATAGAGTGCTGTGATCTCAGGGAATTTTTGTAAGCGTTTGGCAATTTTATCAAAGCCATAGCCTCGCTGGGGCAAGACTCGAACTTCAATCATTGCGGAAACCTTTTCTTCGCCCGTTCTAGCCCAGTTAATCATGGGTTGATAACAAACTATGACTTTTTCTTTTTCCCAAGCGGTGATACGCTGTCCGATGTATTGGGGTGTTAAGCCGGTTTGAACGGATAGCTCTAAGGGGGTAAGGCGACAATCTTGTCCGATCAGTTTAAGTAGTTTATGATCTTCTTCAGTCATCATCTAAAACACCTCTTTTTAAATTAATGCTTTGGTTGCATTGAGAAGTCCGCCGGCAAGAAGAATTTTAGCCTGCCGTTCGGTGAGATCGTGCTGAACCCAAACTGGGTCTGAGTCATTATCAAGGGTAATGGCAAAAGGGGCTTCAGTTTGAATAGCCTGATGTAGGTTTAAGAGGCTCAAACTATTACCGGAATGCATTCGAGTAAGGTCTTGCTCGTTAACAAAGGTCAGTGGAAGTATACCGAAGTTAATCAGATTGGCACGGTGGATGCGAGCAAAACTCTGGGCCAAGACAACACGCAGTCCCAAGTACATAGGAGCCAGCGCAGCGTGTTCGCGACTTGAGCCTTGACCATAATTGTGGCCTGCAACAATGATACTTTGCTTGAGGCCCTTGGCCTTAGTTGCAAACTGAGCATCGACTTTGTGAAAGACGTACTCTGAGATGGCTGGAATGTTTGAACGGAGGGGGAGGATCTTAGATCCGGCTGGCATAATATCGTCCGTTGTGACATTATTACCGATCTTTAAGATGATGGGTAAGTTGAGCACGTCATCTAGGGGGGGCGCTAAGGGCAGCGGTTGGATGTTGGGACCGCGTTGAATGGGGGTATCCGAAGCACCAGGAGGTAAGATCATGCTGTCATCGATGCGGAATAGTTCTGGAAATTCCACAACGGGAGGCAGTCCCAAGGTGCGAGGATCGGTTATATAGCCAGTCAAGGCGCTGGCGGCTGCAATTTCAGGGCTGGCTAGATAGATTGAGGCGTCTTGAGTTCCACTCCGACCTTCGAAATTACGGTTAAATGTTCGTACAGTGACTCCTTTGGAGACGGGTGATTGGCCCATCCCGATACAAGGACCACAGGACGATTCAAGCAGTCGTGCCCCACTGTCTAGGAGATCAGTCAAAGCACCATTATTGGCGAGCATGCTTAAAACTTGACGGGAACCGGGAGAAATAACTAGACTTACGTTTGGATGAACGTGTTTTCCTTTTAGGATTTGACGAACGCTCATGAGGTCCTGATATGAGGAATTTGTACAGCTACCGATAGCAACTTGTTGCACAGGTAGAGTCTCTCGATCAGTGACAGGAACCACATTGTCTGGGCTATGGGGTTGAGCCACCAACGGAACAAGCTGGGAAAGATCGATTTTAAGGTCTTCATCATAGGTGGCGTCCTCATCGGCAGTGAGTGCAACAAAATCTGTCGCTCTTCCTTGCGCTTCTAGAAACATCAGGGTTTGCTCGTCACTGGGAAATATGGAAGAAGATGCTCCGAGTTCCGCACCCATATTTGTGATGGTTGCGCGTTGTGGTACCGTTAGGGTTTTCACACCCGGTCCAGCATATTCGACGATCTTCCCAACGCCCCCTTTGACTGACAGCACTCGAAGAATTTCTAAAATGATGTCTTTGGCTGAAACCCAGTCCGAAAGTTGCCCTGTCAGCCAGACACAAAGGACCTTGGGATTGGGTAGATAAAATGCTCCTCCACCCATCGCCACTGCAACATCTAATCCTCCGGCACCCATGGCCAGCATTCCCATTCCACCAGCAGTGGGCGTATGGCTATCTGATCCAAGTAGGGTTTTACCAGGTTTAGCGAAGCGCTCAAGATGGACCTGGTGACAAATTCCGTTGCCGGGCCTGGAAAAATATGCCCCAAAGCGTGCGGCGGTGCTTTGCAAAAAAGCGTGGTCATCGGCATTCTCAAACCCTGATTGAAGGGTATTGTGATCTATATAACTGACCGAACACTCTGTTCGGACTCTGGAGAGGTTCATCGCTTCAAATTGCAAATAAGCCATAGTTCCAGTGGCGTCCTGGGTTAATGTTTGATCAATCCTTAGGGCGATTTCTGTTCCTTTTTGCAAGTCACCGGATACTAAGTGGGATGTAAGTATTTTCTGCGTCAGATTTTGCCCCATGTTAACTCCTCCTTTGTATACTATTAACTTTACCAAAAACAAGACGTAACATCTACTGTTTTAATAAAAGTATACAAAATATCTGATTTTGGCAATAGGAATGTACTGTCAAAGCACACTTTTGTGTATTAAAACGACAAAATACGATATAATTAAGTTGGGTTTGCCAGAATATAAGGTTATAATAGCTTTGATAGTCGTTGATCATAGAAAGGGGAAAATAAGTCTTGAACAAGCGCCTCAATATTGTCCTAGTTGAGCCGGAGATTCCTCCCAATACGGGGAACGTAGCTCGTCTTTGCGCTGCAACTGGGGCCACACTTCATTTAGTAAAACCATTAGGGTTCAGTATTGATGATAAGCAATTAAAACGTGCCGGTTTAGACTACTGGCATTTACTTAATATAGTCGTTTATGAGAATTATCAAGATTTTGAGGAAAAAAATATGGTAGGACCCCGTTACTTGGCCACCACAAAAGGTGGACGGGCGCATACTGACATAACCTATGAGCCAGGTGGATACCTGCTTTTTGGGAAGGAAACAAAAGGATTGGATCCCCAAATTTTAGCGCGTTACCCGGACACGACCTTTAGGTTGCCGATGCGTTCCGAAGCCCGCTCCTTGAATTTATCAAATTCTGTCGCAGTCGTTGTTTACGAAGCACTGCGTCAGTGGGGTTTTCCGGAACTTGTATGAAAGGGGGTCAATGATGACCTATGCGTTAACCTTTTTCGTGGCACTTGCGATTGCAGCGATGGCTACGCCAGTTTCAATGAAATTGGCGAGTCGGTGGGGAGCAATTTCTTATCCAGGGGGCCGACATATTCACCATAGACAGATTCCTTGTCTTGGAGGTCTGGCGATCTATGCTGCATTTTGGGGCGCCGCCCTGATCATGCAAATGTGGGATGCATCATATGTAATGGATGACTTGTCTAAGCTGCAAATTTGGGGATTGTTTCTCGGAAGCACGATAATTTTATTGGTTGGCATATGGGATGATATCCGTGGCATGCGTCCCTTAGTCAAGCTTGTCTGGCAAATCACCGCTGCGGCAGTGCTTATCGGTTTTGACTTCTCAATGAACTCCATCTCTCTACCTTTTATGGCGCAATCGATTGATTTCCATCGCCTGGGTCTGGGTGCTATTGGCGTTCTGTTGATGCTTTTTTGGGTGGTCGGATTAATGAACACTGTCAACGTTTCAGATGGACTCGATGGACTAGCTGCTGGGATTTGTTTCATCGTAGCCCTTCTATTGTTCTGGTCTGCGAATCGGATTGGTCAATTTCCTGCTGCTAATCTTACACTGGCCTTGGCGGGTGCGCTCCTCGGCTTTTTGTTTTTCAATTTCCCCCCGGCGCGCGTTTTCATGGGAGATTCAGGTAGTATGTTCCTAGGCTACATTATTGGAGGAATCTCCATCATGGGTCTGCTTAAAACGGCGACTATTCTGGGATTGGTTTTTCCGCTCCTTGTTTTAGGTATGCCCGTGACAGACCTAACCTTTGCCATTATTCGACGAAAGCTGCGAGGTCAGTCAGTGGCAACCGCTGACAGAGGTCATTTACACCATCGTTTACTGGATGCTGGGTTGTCACAACGGGCAGCCGTGCTTTCAATGTACGGGATCAGTGCTTTCTTTGGCGTAGCTGCTGTGCTTGGCGCCAAGGGACAATGGATTTGGGCCTTGTGTATTCTCGTGGTAGTCTTTACCTTGCTGATTATTATTCTGATGCGTAGAACAGCCGTGTTGGCGGTCTTTAACCGACGCCAATCAAAGAAAAGATCTTCCACTAATTAAATTTTCTTCCAAATGTTTCTTTGCACATCAACGGTAGTCTTACACTTCTTTTTTCTGCCCATGCATATGATGGTAGGAAAGGGGGTAGATGTATGACATTACAAGTGTTTGCCTTTTATAATGGCCTAACAGAAGAAGCAAAGGGTTATCCATCTCTTAAACGCAACGGGAATAGCATCAACCAATTAGCGGTTTTTGAGATTCCTATTCAGAATAACGGGGCACTCGTTGCTAAGCCTAGTCGGCAGCTGATTAAGGATGCTCATGCTATGGGTATCAAAGTGATCTTGGTGGTGAGCAACTTAAGCGAAAAAGGTACGTTTTCTACTTCCCTAATGGAGCATTTGGTGCGTGATCAAGAGTTTGCCAACCTCGTTTGGCAAAACATTAAAACAGTCTTGGTCGAGTATCAATTTGATGGGGTTAATCTTGATTTGGAGAAAGCGGCGCCTGCAGACAGACTTCTGTTTAGTAAGCTAATTAAAGATTGGTCGGCGAGGTTTAAACGGGCTAATTTTCTCGTCTCGATGGACGTTCCTGCTAAGACTTCCACGGATCCGTTGGATGTGTGGAAGGGAGCGTTTGATTATAAGGTTATTGGGCAAGCTGTTGATGAGATAATTATTATGACCTACGAAGAGCATTGGGCCGTTAGCGAACCAGGTTCCGTCGCCTCAATTCCTTGGGTGACTCAAGTCTTGAACTATGCATTGACTAATATTCCAGCTCGGAAAATATATATGGGCATTCCAATGTATGGGTACGATTGGCCAGAGAATGGTGAAGGTAAAGGCCGTGTCATCGGCTATCAACGGGCCATTGAGTTGGCACAACGTTATGGGGCCCCGCTGCTATGGGATGCCAAGCAACATAGCACGTACTTCCGCTACGAGACCATGGGGGTTCGCCATATTGTGTATTTTGAAGATCCCCGTAGCCTAAGAGACAAGCTCGACCTTGCGGTGAAGAAGGGTATTCGTGGCGTTGCACTATGGGAAATGAATCTTAGTTATCCGGGCTTATGGGAGGTACTTCAAAGCTACGTGATGCGAGGATAAAGGAAATATGAGGTGAAGAATGCATATCTATTTTCATGGCCATTCCTGCTTTGAAATCGTAGGGAAGGCAGGAAGACTACTTATTGATCCCTTTTTGACAGGAAACCCAAGCGCCAAAGCTAAAGTAGAGGACTTTACACAACTTGATGCAATACTGGTCACTCACGGACACAGTGATCATTTGGGTGATGCGATACAATTGTCTAAGCAGACAGGAGCCCCCATCATTGCTGTTTTTGAGTTAGCGACGTATTGTGAAAGTCAGGGAGCTAAGACACACGCTATGCATATCGGAGGAAAATACCAGTTCCCCTTCGGCATGGTTAAACTTACTCAGGCTTTGCATGGATCTGGGGTTGAAAATCCAGAAGGTGGAAACATGATTTATGTCGGTCCACCCTGTGGCTTTCTCATTCAGATTGAAGAAAAATGGCTTTATCATGCTGGAGACACCGGGTTATTCGGTGATATGGAACTGATTGGTCTTAGACATCTCCTCACGGTCGCTATGCTCCCAATCGGAGATAACTTTGTCATGGGCATCGAGGAGGCCGTTCATGCTTCTCAATTACTAAGGCCTAAATTAGTGATTCCGATGCACTATAATACGTTCCCACTCATTGTTCAGGACGTGAGAGAATTCGAGAGACTCATGCAACGCAGGGTTCCGGAGAGCCAAGTCAGGGCCTTGAAACCAGGTGAAATGTTTGAGCTTTTGTAGAATGATTCATGAAATATCCCAACTTGATTTCATCAAGTTGGGATATTTTTATGCATTAAAGGTCAAACTTTAACTATAAGGAGATGAGGTTATGACAAGAACGCCATGTTCAACACGTTGTCTTTATTCTATTGAAGGCCATTGCAGATTAAAGAACATTCTCGGAGAGCGGATGGGAGCAACCTGTCCGCATTATGAGGAAGATTATAATATTATGAGTAGGGGGAGAATTTAGTATGAAACAGCCAAAACCAAGGGTAAAACGAATAGACCCGTTAGAACCGTTAAAAATGGAGATCGCTGCTGAATTGGGATTGCTTAGTCAAATCGATAGCAATGGCTGGCATTCATTAACCGCTAAAGAGGCAGGGAGAATCGGAGGCATCATGACCCAGAGGAGACGGAAAAAAGTGAGCCCAAGCGATCAACTTGGTTGATTAAGAATTCTTATGCTATAATAGAACGCGTAAAGTACTATGTGTGTGGGGAGCGTTTTAGTTGACAAAGCATCAACAGATTTTAACTTTTATTGAGGATCTTGCAATTGGAAGTAAGGTTTCTGTGCGTTTTATTGCCAAAGAGTTGGACGTCAGTGAAGGGACAGCTTATCGGGCTATTAAAGAGGCAGAGGCCAAAGGTTTCGTTCGTTCTATTCCCAAGGTGGGAACGATTCGAATTGAAGGGGTTAAAGAACGACAAATTGAAGATCTAACGTTGCGTGAAGTTTCACAGATCGCCGAAGGGATCGTTATTTGTGGCTTTGAGCAGCTCGATCGCTCTCCTAAAAAGTTCATTATTGCAGCGATGGAAGTAGATTCTATGGGACGATACTTGGAAGAAGAAACATTGTGTATTGTAGGCAATCGGCGCGATGCTCAGATTTTAGCCATGGAACACAATGCCTCGCTGTTGGTCACTGGAGGATTGGAGCCAGACGAAGAGGTCGTGGCATTAGCACGGCACAATAAATTAGTCATCATTCAATCGCCATACGATACTTTTGCGGTCACTTCGATGATTAATCGTGCGCTTTATGATCGGTTGATTCAGAAAGAACTCATACTAGTCGAAGATATTATGGTTAAAGATGTGAGTTGTTTAAAGGCCAATATGACAGTTGGAGATTGGCGTGAACTTTCGCAGTGTACTGGTCACAGTCGTTTCCCCGTCGTTGAGGAAGACTTGACCCTTATAGGCATCGTGACGGCTGTGGATGTTGCAGGGGCGGATACTGAAACAACCATCAAAGAGGTTATGAATGCTAACTCGTTTATCGTAGGAAGAGACGATCCAGTCACCCATATTTCCAGGATCATGGTGTGGGAAGGCTGGGAAGTTGCGGTTGTAGCAGATCAAGGAAAACTAATTGGTATTGTGAGCTTACAAGACGTCATAGAGGCATACCAGCAAGTTCAAAAACAGCCTCAGTTCGGTGAGACCGTCGACAACCTAGTCTTGAGTGGCTTCAAATACGTTGATGATGCTGAGCATCTCACGATTGAAGGCGAAATTACTAATTCCATGGTGAATGACTTTGGTTCAGCAAGCTGTGGGGTTCTCGTGACCGTCATGAATATGGCTGGTTATATCGGGTTGCGCAAGAAGTATCGGCTCGATGCGATCACTGAGAATTTTACGCTCTATCAATTTCAACCCATCGCGGTAGGAACGGAAATAAAGGTCACGGCAAAACTACTGCTTGTTGCTAAAAAACATTGCAATATTGAAGTGGACGTCACCGTTAATAATGTTGTTGTCGCCAAAGGTCTTATGACGGCTAGGATCGGGGATAAAAAGCTGGTGAGTGAAAGGGCAGTCTAAAGTGCCTCTTAAATAATGAATGCTTAGAAAGTCCCCAATCCTGTGATCTGATCACAGTGGATTGAGGACTTTCTGAGATAAAGAGACATTGACAAATGTGCATAAAGGTAATACATTACTAATATAGGTAGTGTATTACCTTTATTATGTAGAAGAGGGAGGTAAGTAGCAGAAAACTTGAAATGATGAGTGATCAGCAATATTTATTTGGAGCGGTTTTTATAGTTGCCAACAGGATGGACGCATTACTACAAAGAGAGTCTAATCGTTTTGATAGGGTGTTGCAAGAAGGGTCATGCAGAAGATTCAGTTGAACATTAATGAAATAAATAAAAAAAGGGAAAGAGTTGAATCATGTGATTGACAACCATTCTAAATCAAATTATGACAAATATGTCCTTTATTTCACAATTCCTATAGTTTTACTCATGGTGACATGTAGCACCATAGGGATCTGGTATCAAAAATTATATTCAAGGGAAACTGTGGGTTGGTTATCACAAGTTATTGGACAGGATATTTCTAATATAATTTTTGTATCGCCTATTCTTATAGCCTCTGCTTTGAATGCTGTAAAAGGTAATAGAATTGCAAAAATAATTTGGATTGGTACTATGATCACCAACGTTTATTCATATGTTATCTATAGTTTTGCGTTGCATTTTAATTTTTTATTTCATGTGTATTGTTTGATTTTAGCGTTATCAATTTTTTCAGTCCTTAATTTTTTTATCAAGAATGTGAATGAAGATTTTAGTCATTGGTTCTCAGAAGAAGCGAACACTAAGATTATAGGGATATTTTTATTCATAATTGGTATCATGTTCAGTCTATTGTGGCTTTCTGACTCACTACCAGCAGTTTTAACCAACACGGTACCAGAGAGCATTACAAAGGATAATTTATTGATCAATCCCGTTCAGGCGTTAGACTTTTCTTTCTATATACCACTAATTTTTGTTTCTTCCGTCATGGTGATGAAAAAGAAAGTGTTAGGATATCTCCTTGCACCTATGATGCTGGTTTTTGCTATAATAACGAATGTCAACATTATTTCTCTAACGGTCGTTACAATGCAAAAGACTTTATCTAATAACATACCCACGATCATTGGTTTTTGTTTTTTTACAATGGTTTGTTTGGGCATTTTATGGTCTTTTTTGAAAAATATTACAGAGAGCACTTAGAACTAACTACAGTATCGTATAAACATAACAAAGGCAAGGGTAAACCACCCTTGCCTTTGTTATGTTTATAGATCTGCAGGTGGTTAGACAATTCGACAAATTCAAGATAAAATACATTAAGAGAAAATATCTGTTGTGATAAATTTACCTAATAATAAGATTGCTTATAACTGCTTATGGGGTTGAAGGGAAGGAGGGTAAAGCCTAGTGACTACAGATGAGGTAGAAGATAAGCAATATGGCTTTGTTTCCCTCCACAACCATACGGAATTTAGCCTCCTCGATGGAGCTGCAAAGATAAAAAATTTAGTCAAGCGTGCTGTTGAATTAAAAATGACCGCTTTAGCTATTACGGATCATGGCGTCATGTATGGGGTCATAGACTTCTATAAGGCTTGCCTGAAAGAGGGCATTAAACCGATTATTGGCTGCGAAGTCTATGTAGCTCCCCATAACCGGATAGATCGGACGCCAGGAAAAGATGATGCCAATCATCATTTAGTCCTCTTAGCTGAGAATGAGGAAGGGTACCACAACCTTATTAAGCTCGTATCTATGGCTCATATTGAAGGGTTTTATTATAAACCCCGAGTCGATAAAGAAATTCTGCGCAAGCATTCCAAGGGACTGATCGCACTGAGTGCGTGTTTGGCTGGGGAGGTAGCGAGTTGTCTTCTAAAGGATCAATTGGAAAGTGGGATTAAGAGTGCCCTAGATTATGAAGAAATATTTGGGAAGGGAAATTACTTTCTCGAAATTCAAGATCATGGTTTAGAGGAACAACGTAAAGTTATTTCTGAAATGTGGAAGGTTCATGAACGCACTGGGATTCCGATGGTGGCCACCAATGATGTGCATTATGTTCAGCAAGAGGACGCTTTCGTTCAAGACGCTTTGCTCTGTATTCAAACGGGTAAAACTATCGCGGATACCTCACGTATGCGTTTTTCCAGTCAAGAGTTCTACCTCAAATCTGGTCATGAAATGGCGATGCTTTTTGGGGAGCACCCCGAGTTATTGGAAAATACTGCGCGAATCGCAGAACGCTGTCAAGTAGAGTTTAAATTTGGTGGTAACTTATTACCGGTGTTTGAAGTTCCAGAGGGTACGACGTTAGATGGCTATCTTGAAGCGGAATGTCGTAAGGCTTTTCCACGTTTCTATCCACAAATGAAGGAGACGGAACGCGTTCGCTTGGATTATGAACTGGGCATTATCTTCCAGACAGGCTTTTCCGGCTATTTTCTGATTGTTGCGGATTTCTGCCGTTTTGCCAAGGACAACGGCGTGGCTGTCGGGCCCGGGAGAGGATCTGCAGCAGCTAGTATGGTGGCTTATTTATTAGGAATTACATCAGTTGAACCGCTCCGATTTGATCTTTTGTTTGAACGCTTCTTGAATCCGGAACGAATTTCAATGCCGGATATTGATATAGACTTTGACCCCGATGGCAGAGAACGTGTGATCCGTTATGTGACCGAAAAATATGGTACGGATAAGGTTTGTCAAATTATCACCTTTGGAACCATGGGTGCTAAAGCGGCAATTAGAGACGGTGGAAGAGTATTGGCGATGCCGTTAGCGCGGGTCGATAAAATAGCGAAAGCGATTCCTTCCGATTTAGGGATGACCTTGGAGAAAGCACTCAGTGTCAACCCTGATTTAGCCCGTATGGTGGAAGAGGATGAAGAAATTAAAAGACTCTACACCTTAGCTCGGTCTCTCGAAGGCATGACGAGGCACGCTTCAACGCATGCAGCGGGGATCGTCATCTCTAAGGAACCTCTCATCAATTATATTCCACTTCAGAGGACATCAGACGATTTTGTAATGACCCAATTCCCCATGAAAGTGGTCGAAGAAATTGGGTTACTAAAAATGGACTTTTTGGGTTTACGCAACTTAACTATTTTACAAGAGGCTGTGTGGCGGATTGAAGAGACGCGTGGTTTGAAACTGGATTTGCAAACGCTGACGCTCGATGATCCTCAGACGTATACGCTCTTAGCTTCAGGAAACAGTACTGGGATATTTCAACTGGAAAGCGGCGGTATGCGTGCGATTCTGAAGGAGCTTAAGCCGACTTGCTTTGAGGATATTATCGCAGTGTTGGCCTTGTATCGGCCCGGCCCGATGGAACAAATCCCTGAGTTTATCCGCCGGAAACACGGTGGAGAGATCACATATCTACATCCCAAGATGGAGCCTATTCTCAAGTCCACATATGGGATTATTGTTTACCAGGAACAAGTTATGCAGATTGCCAGGGATATTGGTGGCTATTCACTGGGACGAGCGGATTTACTTCGCCGAGCAATGGGGAAAAAGAAAAAAGAAATCATGGAAGAGGAACGTCAGAACTTTATTCATGGGTTGCAAGATGAAGTCGGGAACTGGATTATCCCAGGTGCACTTAGAATTGGCGTGACGCTCCAGGATGCTGAAGTCATTTTCGATTTAATGGCTAAGTTTGCGGAATATGGCTTTAATAAAGGCCATGCAACGGCCTATGCCGTTATTTCGTATCAAACGGCCTATTTAAAAGCAAACTATCCTTTAGAGTTCATGGCAGCACTCTTAAGTACCGTGATGGGCTCGTCAGATAAAATATCCTTCTATATTCAAGATGCTAAGCTCAACGGGATTCAAGTGCTCCCACCGGATGTGCAATATAGTCAAGTCGGATTTTCTATAGAAGAGCAAGCCATCCGCTTTGGGTTAGGAGCCATTCGCAACGTAGGGGCCAACGTGGTGGAGAAGATTTTAGAGGCGAGAAAAGAAAGCACCTTCAAATCTCTCTATGATTTCTGTATGCTGGTCGATCAAAAGGTCATGAATCGGCGTGTTTTAGAAAGTTTAGCCCGTGCGGGTGCTCTTAGGTCATTTTGTTCACGGTCACAGGCTATGGCTGTGCTGGAGCAGGTCTTAGATACGACGGGTCGCCGGCAAAAAGATCGGCTATCAGGCCAATTTTCTCTGTTCGATTTGGATGACGATCTGGATGAAGGCATTAAATTACCTCAGATTCCTGATTTCCCTGAACGAGAGATTCTAGATATGGAAAAGGAATACCTCGGCATCTACTTAAGTGGGCATCCCCTTTCCTCTGTTCTTCCTCAATTACAGAACTACATGTCTTCAGATATCCTAACTTGCCTGGAAGGCGAGGAGGAGAAGAAAGTAGCTCTTGGCGGATTAGTCACTGGGTTCCGCCAACATGTGACTAAAAAAGGTGAGATGATGGCTAGTCTTGTTCTAGAAGACCTAACGGGAGGGATAGAAGTCTTAGTTTTCCCCAGGGTTTATGCTCAAACTAGCGCTTTAAGCAATGACCAGGTCATCGTGGTTGTAGGGAAGTACATCATTAGGGACGAAGAGAAAAAAATATTCGCAGAGAAAATTACAGCGCTTGAGGACTTAAAGCCTGCGAAAACAAAAGAGCTATCAAAGATCCCCGCTCAAGAAGTACCGGTTGGCAAACGCTTATTTTTACGATTTACTACGGAAAAAAGTGAACTCATGGAATCAACGATCAAGATCCTACAACGATTTCCTGGGCGGCAACCAGTTTATTTCTACTTTGAAAATACTCGGAAAGTAATAGAAGGCAAACGGGAGTTCTGGGTAAATGACGAATATGATCTGGTAGCCGCACTTCGCGAAGTCATGGGTCAGAGTAATGTCGTTTGGAAGCCAGCAAAGAATTTCGCATAACCCTGTGATCCATAGCAGGAATTTGGACCTTTAAAGGGAATTCCTTAAAATATCCTGGAAAAGAAGGAGATAAACTGTGCGTACTGCGATTTACCCCGGGACATTTGACCCGGTAACCAATGGACATCTTGATATATTATTTCGCGGCAAGGAGCTATTTGACACGGTGACTATTGCCATTGCGGCAGATAGTAATAAGACCTCATTGTTTACGCTCGGAGAGAGAATGGAGCTACTCATGGAAGCAACGAAGGACATGCCGAATGTCAACGTCCGTGTTTTTGAAGGGTTGACGGTTGAATTTGCACGGCAATGTGAAGCAATAGCCATTCTTAGAGGACTACGCGCTTTATCCGATTTTGAGTATGAATTTCAACTTGCCTTAATGAACAAGAAGCTTGCTCCAGATATTGAAACAATTTTCCTGATGACTCAGAGCCAATTCTCCTTTATTAGCTCGAGCGCGATCAAGTGGGCTGCAAGCTTACAGGCTGGAGTTTCGGATTTTGTACCACCTCATGTCGAGAAGGCCTTAATGACTAAATATGCTAACTTGCGCATAAAGTCAAACGGTGAGGGTTAGAGGCCCGTTGTTGCAGAATGATAAAGGCTATGGTATCATAAAATGATTTAATAAGGGGGCTTTTAAGAATGTGGACCGTCATTTATATTGCACCCAACAAGTTGATCGCAGAAAAGTATAAAGCAATCCTCACAGAAGAAGGGATGCTGGTTCAACTTCGTCCAATTGGTTCAGCGCATTTGGGTGCCCATGCTTCAGTAGAAATTCTTGTTCCAGAATCGGAAGCCGAAGAAGCGCATGGAATCATTACAGGCGCATTAGGGAGCTAACTATGTTTAAAGATATATTCAGAAAAACTAAGTACGTAACCATTCAAGCTTCTCCAATTCAGAAGCATAGCCCCTCAGAGGGCGTAGAACCGGTTACTATAAGAAAGAAAGAACTTCCTGACGGCCTTTGGGTTAAATGTCCAAAGTGTGGGGAAGTACTCTTCACCAAAAATCTCGATGAAAACGCACGGGTTTGTACAGCGTGTGAGTATCATTTTCGAATTTCCGCTAGGGCCCGCCTTGGGATTTTGGTGGATGAAAACAGTTTTGAAGAATGGGACTCTGAGATGCTGACCCAGGACCCTATCGAGTTTCCAGGTTATAACGACAAGCTTCTAGTGGCACAGGAAAAATCAGGCATGCTGGAAGGCGTGCTCACGGGACGAGCCAAGATTGAGGGAGTTCCCGTCGTACTTGCCTTCAATGAAGCTGATTTTATGATGGGTAGCATGGGCTCTGTCGTGGGAGAAAAGATTGTTCGGGCCATTGAGCTAGCGATTGAATTGCGCTTACCCATGGTCATATTTTCAACCTCTGGAGGCGCTCGGATGCAGGAAGGAATTCTGTCCCTCTACCAGATGGCGAAGACCAGCGCTGCTCTGGGAAGGTTGGCGGAACATCATTTGCTTTATATTTCCGTACTTACTGATCCCACGTTCGGAGGAGTTACCGCTAGTTATGCGTCTCTCGGGGACATTCAAATTGCTGAACCCAATGCGCTCATTGGATTTACAGGACCGCGGGTGATCAAGCAGACGATGAAGCAAGAACTTCCCAAAGGTGCGCAAACGGCGGAGTTTAACCAAGAGCACGGCTTGATTGATCTCATCGTGGGACGTGCCCAGATGCGTTCAGCTTTGGCACGCTTGTTGCTTTACCATCAGGAAGGGGCTAAGTATGGCGCATCAGTTTGATTTTGAGAAACCTATTATGGGACTGATCCAGAAGATTTCAGACCTTCAGAAGTTCTCCGCTGAGAAAGGTATTGACCTTTCCCAAGAAATTGCCACCCTCGAAAAGAAAGTGGTGTATCTGAGGACGGAGATTTATGGAAGGCTTGAGCCCTGGCAGAAAGTTCAGATTGCAAGACATCCAGAGCGGCCTAATTTTTATGATTATGTTCCGCTATTGTTTGAAGACTTTATTGAATTAAAAGGGGATAGGCTTTTTGCGGATGATCGCTCGGTAGCGGGTGGAATTGCGCTTTTTCATGGAACTGTGGTGACAGTGATCGCTCAGGTTAAGGGAAAAGGCACGAAAGAGAATATTAAGCGTAATTTTGGCATGCCACATCCGGAAGGGTATCGTAAAGCCGTGCGCTTGATGGATCAGGCAGAAAAGTTTGGTCGCCCTATTTTAACCTTTATTGATACTCCTGGAGCTGCCTGTGACTTAGCAGCTGAGGAACGAGGACAGGGCGACGCCATTGCCAGATGCCTCCAAGCTATGGCGGGATATCACGTACCCGTGATTTGTACGGTCATCGGTGAGGGCGGCAGTGGCGGTGCACTCGCCTTTGGAGTGGGCAATGTGATCTTGATGCTTGAAAATTCCTTTTACTCGGTCATAGCTCCAGAAAGTTGTGCCTCTATTCTTTGGAAGGACACAACCAAGGCGAAAGAAGCAGCCGCCGCATTAAAGTTTACAGCTCAGGATTTACTGAGACTTGGGGTAGCGGATGAGATTGTAAGAGAACCTCAAGGGGGTGCTCATAACAATTTACATCAAACGGCAGAAGAGTTATCTCAAGTTATTGCGAAGTATTTGGTGCGCTTGAGAGAGGAGACTCCGGAAGCACTGAGGGATAAAAGATACGAGAAGCTACGGGCAATTGGGGCATACGAAGAAAAAGTGGTGAATTGAAAAGGTAACTTCCACTTTGTAAAGTTTATTTCCACCCAAGCAAGCATTAGTATGGAAATCTTGGTAAGAAATAATTTCCGTCTATCGTTTCTTCGGTGGATTTGTTATAATC
>Ga0209386_1000137_pt1 | contig 38219 bp, 32 predicted proteins | sample NGEPertwo_FD_184510 | JGI IMG/M metagenome (GOLD analysis project Ga0209386, IMG submission 184510) | Arctic peat soil microbial communities from the Barrow Environmental Observatory site, Barrow, Alaska, USA - NGEE Permafrost154B-two... | ecosystem: Environmental > Terrestrial > Soil > Wetlands...
ATTAAGAAATCGTTCATATTGAAATTGCACGTCTGATTGAGATCCTCAAAACTATATAGTTTTTTAACCGCGATACTGTTATTGGTTTGCGGACCATTTGTTTTTGCTTCAATCCCTGGAGCAAAAATCGTCGTGCGCACCAATATTAATTTCGAAGATGAGCACTTCAGGTCTCCATCAGCTGATTTCGATTCGAAAGATAGTTTAATGGCGGTTTATCAGGCAAATATCGATTATATAAAGCCGCGCTACAAGGGAATAAAACCACCAGATAATTTCATAGATACAATCCGTAAATCGACTGACACAAATACTGATATCCTTAAGAAGAACTCGCTGTCGGAGCTAAAAAGTAAAGGTGAGAATAATTTCATTACCAGAAATTTATTTTCTCTGATCATCAAAGACATCCAGCCGCTCAAAGGGCAAATGGCAGTCAATAGTTCACTTTACTTTGCCCCCTTTGCCGGGAAGAGAATCGAAAACATTCGCTTTTTGCAACTAGATGTTTTTGGGACTTCCTTGCAAGACACTATGCGACAAGCGACGGGGTGGTTTGAAAAGAGGGCGAATGCCGTTCACGTGAAAACGACAGAGAAGAAACTAAGGATGCAACTGCTGTTCAACTCCGGGGAGAAAGTAAATCCTCAATTAATGGCTGAAAACGAGAAAGTTATTCGTGATCTTCCTTATATGCAGGATGTCGCCATCGTTCTTTCTCCTGCAAGTGATGAAACTGATGCAGTTGATGTAACCGTGATTGTAATAGAAAAATTTGAATATGGGATTAGCGGTGATGTGAGTCCCAACTCTTCTGAATTTGAGGTGGTGGATCAGAATATGTTCGGACTCGGTCATCAGTTTTCGGCAAAGATGGTTTACAATCAACCCGAAGAACCCAATTGGGGTGGAAGTTTCAAGTACGAAATCAGCGATTTAGGGGGGACGTTTATTCGTACAGGACTGGAATATACCGATACTTATCGCAAATCCGGATGGAATGCCTATCTGGATAAGCGATTAATTGCCTCAAAAGTCGATTGGGCCGGGGGAGTTTCAATCGAAAGAGTCTTTTCTGACTATTACATGACTCCGTATGCTTATACCAGGCTCGATACTGCCGCTGCGTATTTAAATGCTGATATATGGTATGGACGGCAACTAATAAACCGCAATGAGTATTCTTCAATCGGAAACATAATTGTGGCAGGCCGGTACCTGCACCAGGACTATTATAACCATCTAACCGATAATTGGGAAAACAGCCTTTTCAGGAATCACGACTTTATTATAGGTTCATTGGGGATTAGTAAGCGCTATCTGTTTAAGAATAATCGAATTTATGGCTATGGCATTACTGAAGATATCCCTTACGGCCGATATGCGGAGGTGGCGATGGGTTACGATATAGAAAGTAACCAATCGCGTCCCTATTTTCATTTTCGATATTCGAAAGCCAATATTCTGAAGGGAGGAGCTTACTTTAAATGGCAGGTTGGTGTCGGCGGTTTTCTGAAAAACTCACAGATCGGGCAGGGAGTTATTTCGCTTAGTACTAACTATTTTACGAATTTTGTTTACCTCAATGCACACCCTTATCGGTTTTTCATCAATCTGGAATTATTGAGCGGAATCAATCGCTTTCAGGAAGAATATCTCGTAATTAACAGGCGTTTTGGTATCCGCGACTATTTTTCGCTTGAGACCAAAGGTACGAGCAGACTCAAATTAAATATAGAATCGGTTCGTTTTTGGGGATGGAATTACCTGGGTTTCAGGTTTGCAAATTACTTTTTTGCCGATGCTGCTTTTCTTTCGGACAATTTACATCAGATCTTCAACGACAAATTTTACGGAGGCGTCGGATTTGGTATCCGGGTTCACAACGAATCGTTAATATTCAATGTCCTTGAACTGAGGCTAAGCTGGATTCCGATAGCACCCAAAAGCATCAATCCATTTATATTTAATGCGTTCGGGCAACCAAAAGCCAGGTTTGATGATTTCTTAGGTGGAAAACCACAGGAAATACCCTATCAGTAGCGGAAATCCAACTGTAAAAGGAGCGGTCAGGCATACAAAACGAACGGGTTCAATTATAATTCATTCTGCGCGTCTGAGCGTTTTAGCAAAACTCGCTTTTTTATTATTACCGCATCTTTATGGGACCCCCTGAACAATTCAAAGCATCTGAAGCTGCATGCCAGCGCTCCATTGAAAAGGTCTATTTTTTTTGCCGGCTTTAAGCCGACGCTCTTTAGTCCATCTTCAGAACTTGTAATGATCCACGCTTCAAAACCGGCGAACTTATTTTTCAGTGTATTTCCCACTGAGGAGTATAATTCGGTTATCGACTGCGGTTTCATCCTTTCGCCATACGGGGGATTTGTTATGATGATTCCATTCGCAAACGGGGGCTCCGAATTGATAAAATCCTGAACCTGAAGCTCTATAACTTTTGAAAAACTGGCATTTTTAACATTGGCTTTTGCCAGGGCAATGTCCATAGGTGAAATGTCGGAACCGTAAATTTTGCCCTCGAACTCTTTTTCATACTCACCGTTGTATATTTCTGCGAATAACTTCTCATTAAAATCGGGCCACTGCTCAAAACCAAACGATTTGCGGTACATTCCGGGAGGTATTCCCTTCGCGATCATAGCCGCTTCGATCAGCAATGTTCCAGAACCACACATTGGATCAAAGAAATCTTTTTCGCCGTGCCAACCGGTGAGAAGAATCATTCCGGCAGCAAGCACTTCATTAAGAGGAGCTTCTCCCTGTCCAATACGGTAGCCACGTTTGTGAAGTGAATCACCCGAGCTATCGAGCGAAAGTGTACAGTGATTATTCATCAGGTGCACATTAATCCGGATATCCGGATCATCTGAATTAACAGAAGGGCGCTTTCCAGTTGCTTCGCGAAACTGATCCGCAATTGCATCTTTTACTCTCAATGATGCAAACATCGAGTTGACAAACATTTCGGACTGAACAGTCGCATCAATCGCAAAGGATTTTCCAAGCGCCAGGTAGTTTGTCCAGGGGATTTCTTTTGCATGATCGTAGAGTTCATCACGATTAGTGACCTCAAATTCAGCAATCGGCTTCAGAATTTTTATTGCTGTACGAAGATGGAAATTCGCTTTGTACATCATTTCCTGATCGCCTACAAATGAAACTGCACGTCTTTCGACTAAAACAGATTCCCCACCTAATGCCCTGATTTCATCTGCCAGGACATTTTCAAGTCCGGCTAATGTTTTGGCAACTAATTTGAACTTACTCACAGATACTCCCTTTTTTCTTAATTGATGATATGCAACGAAGCACGTCTTTCGTCTAAAAGTGATTGCTTAAAAACTTTATCAACATGCGACGACAAAAGTAGTTTATTCTGTGGATTAAAACAGCCCTTTAAATTCCGCCTCCATTAAAAAAGTCGGCGTTCCTGTTCTTGTTTTGGACAACTCTTGAGTTTGGTGCTAAATCGCTGGTAACCCATATATTTCCACCAATCACCGAATCGTGTCCAATTGTTATTCGTCCGAGAATTGTTGCGTTGGAATAGATGATTACATTGTCTTCAACGATAGGATGCCGGGGAATACCTTTTACGGGGTTCCCGTTTTCATCGAGTGGAAAACTTTTAGCCCCAAGGGTTACACCCTGAAAGAGCTTTACATTGTTCCCAATGATACTTGTAGAACCAATTACTACGCCTGTTCCGTGATCGATTGTAAAATATTCACCAATAGAAGCTTCCGGATTAATGTCTATCCCCGTTTCTGAATGGGCCATTTCCGTGATTATTCTTGGAATCAGAGGTACACCCAATGCAAAAAGGCAATGGGCAATTCTGTAACTTGAAATTGCCCGGATGGCCGGATAGCAAAAAATTACTTCACCTACACTATTTGCAGCAGGATCACCAAGATAGGCAGCATTTACATCGGTAATGAGTATACGCCTTAGTTCTGCAAGTCCGTTCACAAATTCGAAAGCGATCTTCTCTGCCTGAGCTCTTTTACCAGGCAGATCACGGGCGTCGTCTTCTTTATCACAAATAAAGCACAATCCGGAGAATATTTGTTCTGTTATTTGTTCGTAAACCTCATCTACTAGCACTCCCATGTAATAGGGAAGTGTCTCAGACTTCAGGTTAATTTCTCCAAAATAGCCTGGGAAAACGATCTGGCGAATTTTTTCGACAGTTACCCTTAACTTTTCGGTAGAGGGCATCGATTCTCCTGTCCGGTGTTTATGACACAGAATATCAAATGATTTTGCATCAACCAACGACCTGACCGCGGAATGCGTCCACTCTACCAATTCTTCTTTTTCCATATTTATCATTCGGCAAATAATGGTGTGCTTAAATAACGTTCGCCTGTATCGCAAATAATTGTAACAATCAATTTCCCTTTATTTTCAGGACGTTTGGCTAACTGAATGGCCGCAAATACATTTGCTCCAGCGGACATGCCGCAGAAAATACCTTCTAAACTTGCCAGTTTTCGTGCAGTTTCGAATGAATCAGCCGCTGAAACCTGAATAATCTCGTCGTATGACGCAGTATTCAAAACTTTAGGTACAAAACCTGGCCCAATTCCCTGAATCTTATGTGGTCCCGGTGCTCCACCAGATAAAACCGGAGAATCAGTGGGTTCCACGACCACTGAATAGAAGGATGGTTTTAAAGATCTTATTATTTCTGAGACACCCGTGATTGTTCCACCGGTTCCAGAACCTGCAACAAATATATCTACTTTTCCATCCGTATCTTCCCAAATCTCTTTTGCCGTTGTTTTACGGTGCATCTCCGGGTTCGCAGGATTATTAAACTGCATTGGAATAAAACTCCCGGGGATATTTTGTTGAAGTTCTTCAGCTTTGGCAATTGCCCCTTTCATTCCCTCTTTACCAGGTGTAAGAATCACTTCACCTCCATAAGCGTGAACGATCATTCTCCGTTCTACACTGACGGTATCGGGCATTACAATTTTCAGTTTGTAACCTTTTGCCGCGCATACAAATGCAAGGCCCACGCCGGTGTTACCACTTGTAGGTTCGATGATTACGGTATCCTTGTTAATCAATCCGCTTTTTTCGGCGGCATCTATCATTGCAAATCCCAACCTGTCTTTCACCGATCCACCAGGGTTTTGAGATTCAAGCTTTACTACAACCTCACATTCAAGTGCTTCTGTTAAACGATTCAATCTTACAAGCGGGGTTTTCCCAACAAGATCGATAATACTATCTGCAATTTTCATAATTTATCAAAATTGGTTATTTAAATCTATTCAATTCAAAACATCTAATCAACCTTACTAACAATCAAGCCAGATTATAGTTTCAGCCCATGTTTTGAAAGCGCGATAAGGGCATTTTCTGTTCTTTTAACACCAAAACCGCTAATGATCTCATATTTAAAACCAAATGTAACAATTTCATTACAATACAGTTGAAAGAGTTCTTTTCTTTTTTCACCTCCATTTTCCCTTACCGGATCAGCAATCCATGGTAAGTCCGTGTCGCAAACCAAAAAAAGATCAATTTTTGAAGACCTGATATGTTCCGAAATCCAGTCTGGACACTTTCCGTATACCAGATCAAGCCATACTTTTGTTATAATCAACCATGTATCAAAAATAATTATTCCATCACCGATTTTCAAATCATAAGCTGCTTCCTGTTCAACCTGATGTTGAGCAATCTGAATAACATCATCGTATTCATAAGACCGGTTAAGATTTTCGACATATTGCCTTGCGTATTCAGGTATCCAAACCGAATTTAGTTTTGCCGCGAGGGCTTGTGCCAGTTCAGTTTTCCCTGTTGACTCCGGGCCGGTTACAACAATGCGATTAATTTTATTATCTATTAACATGGTACTTTAATTGGCTCCTTTCTCCATTCATAAAACCCGATTCCTGCCATTACCGTGTAGACCAGAAAGAGGAAAACAGTTGGGTAAAGGCCCCTGTACAGGTAAAGCCCGGATGAAACAAGATCAATAAAGATCCAAATTAACCAATGCTCGATCTTCTTACGGGCAAGCATCCAGGTCGCGATAATACTTAGAGACGTTGTGAAGGCATCCCCAAATGGAATTGGTGAATCAGTATATCTGCTCAATAAATAATACATTAATAGCGTCAGAAACAGATTTAAAACAAATAGTTTCACCCAAAGACTTGATTTCGTATAGCTTACGTGAAGTTTTTCCGATACAGAGCCACTATCTCCTCCATGACGCCAACTCCACAATCCATATATGCTGATAATTAAATAGTAACCCTGAAGTCCCATCCCTGCATAGAATTTGGCCTCGAAGAACACCCAGCAATAAAGCAGTGAAGTGATGATCCCTGCCGTCCAGGTATGCAAACTTTGACGAATGGAGAGCCAGACGTAGATTAAGCCGAAAAGAGTTCCGAAAAGTTCAACCTTGTTAGCGATAGCCCAATCAAAAAAAGAGTTCATATACAAATCATTAAATGGACTACGCCAATCAAGGAAACACAAATATTTTATTTATTCAGGTAACTGTTGAACACTTTTTGATTTGAAAGTACTTCAATGGCTTTTTCAACCTCTTTATCATCTTCGATCATTATCAGATAATAGGCTCCGGTATCGTATATATCTCTGGCAATAAGTGCTTTGATTTGTCTTGAAATAATGGCGCCCGATATCTTCAAACTCTCTTCATCTTTCTTAATTCCCTCTTTTTCGCCGGCTTTGATCAATTCGTCCAGCATAGGTTCTGTAACGCTAAAATTAGCTTTGAAATCTTCGATAGATTTATACTTCTTTTTGAGCTGATCCCTGTTTTGATCGATGTATCCGACAACAAAAGGAAACAACACATTTTTACGAACCAGGTTATTGAAATAACGATAATACATCGAAGTGTCCATAGGTATAAAAATATCGGGCATGATACCTCCGCCTGCATAAACTTTTCGCTTGGTTACCAGTGTTTTCATCATTAGTGAATCGGGCAGTGAGATACTGTCTTTGCTAAACATCTCACCATCTTCGAACCGTTTAAAATATTCATTCCTGTAATTTTTAATATCATCTTTATAAGGCTTTTGAATATTTCTTCCTGCTGGTGTATAGTAATGAGCTGTAGTCAATCGAAGCATTGAACCATCATTTAGCGGAAATGGCTGTTGAACTAGTCCTTTACCGAATGACCGACGGCCAATTAGAACACCCCTGTCCCAATCCTGAATAGCCCCTGAAACAATTTCAGACGCTGAAGCAGAGCCCTCGTCAATTAATACAACAAGGTTTCCCTGAATAAAATCACCACGGGTCGTTGATAGATAATCTCTGCGTGGGCTGTGTGTCCCTTCGGTGTAAACGATCAGTTTATTCTCTTCAAGAAACTGATTGGCAAGTTCATATGCTGCTCCAAGAAAGCCGCCGCCGTTACCACGTAAATCCAGAACAAGATTTTTGACTTTTGCACTTGCATTGAGGGTTTTCATTGCCTCTTTGTATTCACTAATGGTGGTTGCAGCAAACTTATTGAGTTTGATATAGGCTGTTTCTTTATTCAGCATAAATGAAGCATCAAGACTATAAATCGGGATTTTATCCCTGATAATCGTGAATTCAAGCGGATCACGTTCCCCTTTTCGAAGTACTGTGAGATTTACTTTGGTTCCTTTGTCTCCCCTTAACAATTTGAAAACATCGGTGTTTTTAAGTTTGATATTTGCAATAATCTTGGCATCGACTTTTATAATCCGGTCTCCGGGTCTAAGTCCCACCTGCTCTGACGGTCCGCCGGGGATTGTTGTCATAACCATTAGTGTATCCTGAAACACATTGAAAGAAATACCTATGCCTTCAAAATTTCCTTCAAGCGGCTGATTCATCTCGGCTACTTCATCTTTCGATATATAGACAGAATGAGGATCGAGCGATGAAAGCATTTCAGTTATCGCATTTTCTGTCAATTTACTAATATTGGTGGTGTCAACATAGAAACGCTCAACCAGATTTAAAACCCGTCCAAACTTTATGGCTTGTTCCTGAATATCCTGTGCATGTACTCCCGATTGACCAAATGTCATCAAAAGAGTGAATAGAAGGAAGGCCTTTTTTGTTGTGCTAAAATAATTCATAACGAAAGATAATTGAATTTATTACAAGCTTACGAAATTCTTTGCCGTGATAATGAGAAGTAATATCGCATTAGTCGGTGCCGTATTTGCCTGAATTTTTAAAAATATTGTTCAAAAATAAAAAGAATAATCGCAAATTAGAGTTTTAAATTTGGAAACCCTGTTGCAATTGCCAAAATCAGATATGAAAATGTTGCGCTGAGTGAATGAATACTACAGAATGTGGAAAGTGATTATTTTAATGTAAAATATTATTTGTCAATGATATGAATATAAGTATTACGTGTTTTCCGTAAACAGCGGGATCTTTCTAAAAGTTCATTTTAAAATTACCTGAAAGCTCTGTATCGGTGAACCAAATCGTATTATTTACCCACGGTAAACCGGTAAGATATGGCCCAAATAAAAGAAGATGAACAAAGTAACTTGTCCATCTTCTTGAATATTTTTTAGATAAGCTCTTTTTAAATCAGTGCCAGTTTGATTTTGCTCTGGTATTCATTAAATTCCTGAATCAAAGTTGAAAATAACTCTTTGACAGTGATTATTTTATCATTGCGCCAAACATTGCTTCCTGCGAAGGCATAACCATTTTTGAAGTTTCCTTTTAAGGCGGCTGACAAGCAGGCAATTATGCAATAAGGAGCAGTGTTAATATCGCAGGTTCGAATACAATTGACCGGACAATTTTTCGGTTGTTTTGTCCCTGCTTCAACCTCATCGAGAAATTCGCTTGAAATTGCACGTCCTGGCATACCAACCGGGCTCTTTATGATCCTGACATCGCCCTGACGAGCATTAATATAAGCTTGTTTGAATTTATCGGATGCATCACATTCAACTGTTGTAACAAAACGAGTACCCATTTGTACCCCGGCTGCACCCATCTCTAAAAACTTTTCAATATCCTCACCGGTATAGATTCCACCAGCCGCAATAACCGGAATTGTACAGCCGTTTTTTTCTCCTATTTCTTTGGCAACCGCAATTACTTCAGGAATAATTTTCTCAAGAGAAAAATTCTCATCATCAATTTGCTCAACTTTAAACCCAAGATGCCCACCTGCTTTTGGTCCTTCAACAACAATTGCATCAGGCAAATAGTCAAAATTGGTTTTCCATTTATTGCAAATCAAGGCTGCTCCCCGTGCGGATGATACGATTGGAACCAACTTCGTTTTGGAACCTGGTAATAAATACTTAGGCAGATCAAGTGGTAAGCCTGCGCCGGAAAAGATGATATCAGCCCCCTCTTTAATTGAGGTCTTCACTAAATCAGCGTAATTCGACAATGCCACCATTATATTGATTCCAATAATACCTTTTGATTTTTCCCTAGTTTTCCGAATCTCTTCAGTGAGACCAAATATGCAATTTTCAAGGTAGTCCTTTGAATGCTGTTTGTATAAAAATCCAATGCCTGCTGGCGAAATCACCCCTACACCACCTTCGTTAGCTACAGCAGAGGCAAGCCCGGACAAAGAAATTCCAACACCCATTCCACCTTGAATAATGGGTAAGCTAATTTGTAAACCTCCAATGTTTAGATTTTTCATTTTTCGAGCAAAGTTTTTAAATTATTATCGTGCAATGTTAACGGATTTGAATCTCCAAAAGTTTTTAAGTGATCCTCATAATCCGATACAATGATAATGACAAGAATGGTTCGATGGTAAAAAATGGTTTATCATGCGCAAATAGGGTACAAATGCGGGAATTTGGGATGAAATGCAAATGCAATAGGGATGAATGGCGCCAAAATAATGACTCATTTTCAATAAACGATTGTCATTCGTTTATGCGAGATAATAGCTCACGGAAGTTTGAAATGTAATTACGGGAGATCGGTATTTTAAATCCGAGTTTATTCATCTCCACAAAATAGCCTTTAGAATTCCCGGATAATGCCTCAATTTTTTTTAGGTTGACCATCCAGCAACGATGGCATTTTTTAAAATCAGGCTTATCTTTCATATATTGTTCTACAAACGCAAAGGTTTGTCTGAAAAGTTTTTTTCGCCTTATTTGATTTTCAAGCCAGAAAATCTCAATGTAGTTTCCGGAAGAATGAAAGACCAGAACATCTTCCATCCTAGCCGAAAAAACATCTTTCCCATTTTCAGCAGATAACTTTAAGTCATGTTTTACCTCAATCTCCGGTTTTTCTTCCCTAAACCAGTGTTTCCTACTATTGTCCAATGCATTCACCACCGTATCTTTCAACGAGTGATTGTAACTGATCAGGTTAAAGAGAACCAGCGGAAGTAAAGCCAGAGCTCCTGTCCTGAAGACGGGTAAATCGGTAAACTCGATTTGTTTTACAAACCATGCCATTAATGAGAAAATAACAAACAGATTGCTGAATAGCCAAACGTTCCAAACCATCTCCTTGCGGATCGTCCATTTTGAGGAATCAAAGACTTTTGGCATGATCCCCGGAAGTATCAATGTATTGGCAAAAAGGGTTCCTGCACTCATAAAACCTGCACCCAATACAAAGTAACCATCATGTTCCGACTTTAGAAAATTGATGCCAAATGGCTGAAAGTATAGTACGAGTAAGACAAAACCCATCGCGACCAGGCCGATAGTTTTGACGTTGTGTTTAAAATTATTATTAAACGGATAAGGCTGATTGAGATTCTCGAACATACTCCTGTTATATCGTCGCAAAAGTAACAAAATTCATTAAACACAAAAGCTCCGGAATTTCTTCCGAAGCTTTCGCGGTCTGGACGGGACTCGAACCCGCGACCCCATGCGTGACAGGCATGTATTCTAACCAACTGAACTACCAAACCAGATATTATTAACTTAAAGATTATTGGCGGTCTGGACGGGACTCGAACCCGCGACCCCATGCGTGACAGGCATGTATTCTAACCAACTGAACTACCAAACCAATAAATCAAAATAAAAACAGCGGTCTGGACGGGACTCGAACCCGCGACCCCATGCGTGACAGGCATGTATTCTAACCAACTGAACTACCAAACCGTTTTTATCCTTTTAAGAAAAATAAGAACTTTTATTTAAAGCCCCAATTCCTAAGGCGCTGCAAATATACTGCATTTTCCCGGATTGCAAAAGCATCAATATTAAATAGATCAAAAATTGATCTGCTATCTGATAAGGTGTTGTTTGTTAATTACATAAAAGTGAAAACATTATCTTTTCTGCATAAAAAAGGAGAAGTGAACGCTTCCGTAGGTCCTCAATTCACTGAAACAAGGGTGTAATGAGAAATCGTTTGTCTTTCCATGTTCGAGAATAAGCAATCCTTCGTCAGGAAGCAGACTACTTTTTAGAATCAGGTCGGGAATTTCTGCCAGTCGCTTCAATTCATATGGAGGATCGGCAAAAATGATGTCATATTGTTCGAGCGAACGACCAATATACTTGAAAGCATCTCCGTTAACGGCTTTAACCAAATTCTTAATGTCAAGTTTTTCGATAACAGAACAGATAAAATTATAATGAAACCGGTCAATTTCAACACTGGTGATACTTTGACAGCCCCGTGATGCAAACTCGAAAGAAATACTGCCTGTTCCGCTAAAGAGATCAAGAATCTTTTTAGTATCAAAATTATACCTGTTATCAAGAATATTAAAAAGGTTCTCACGTGCAAAGTCGGTAGTTGGCCTTGCTTTAAAGTTTTTCCCTGGTCTAAAAATCCGGCTTTTAAAGGCCCCGCCAATTATTCGCATTTATAAACGCTTAAAAGTGAAGAATAATAGTGTTCTGGTAGCTGGCTGAATGTATAGCTGTATTGATAAGTGGTATCAAGCCTGGCGAAAGCAGTCAACTTCACATATTTCTTAAACAGATGATAGACAGGAGATACCTGCGGCATTTGACCGTGTATGATGAGTTCTGTACTTTCGGGTGGCAACTTTAATTGATCGAAAGTAAACAGGACATGGTACAAAACATCCCGGTCCGTCTTATAATTAAAGATATTGCAGAGGATTAATTTTGATCCGTTTACAACTACCATTTCAAAATTGTCGCGGAAAAAATTTAAATGTACCTGTTGTTTTTCTGGGTAGGGGCGATTTCGTTTAAGTACTGCTTCAACCAAAGGGAAAAGATTGTGCTTTACAATACTTTTCGGAAATTTGGCTGACAAGTATTCACTTAAATTCTGAGGAATATCGAAAATGCACCAACACTCAGCTTTGGGGAAAAGATTTTTTTCCACTGTAAATCCTTTCTCCTGTATGTTGTTAAACCATAAATATTTATCAATCGATCCACGTCCGTAAAATGCCTGTGGAACAAGGGTGAATTTCCTGGAAGCATAGAGAATCTCTATACTTTTAAAATCATGACTAAAAATATCTTCCGAATCGATCACATCGCTCACATGTTTCAATAACAGGCGAGGCCGTTTAAGAAAAAAGTGATGTCCGTTCAATATAATATATTTTCCTTTTGGAATATCGAGGACGGAAAAATAAAATCCATCCAGACTAATCTGGATGGACAGATGATATAAATGAGTTTGTGTGCTATCGAAAGTTTTGTCAATTAAACAGATATCACGCATATTTTATGAGCATTATTCCCAGTTACCGGCACTATTATTAGTTTCGGTCAGTGATCCCACTTTAAGACCTGGATACTTACCATCCAAACGCCTCTTTTCGTTCAGGTTAATGATCTCTTGTTTGAATTTATCTTTTAATTCTCCAAGAATCTGGTTATTATGGGCGCGAGCCTCAAATACAGCAACCTGAACACCTGATCCAGTAGTTATTACATTTGTACCAAGAAAAAATGTTTCGTCCTTTGTATAAGGGATGTATCGCATTTTGTCAACATTGTACGACTTTGCAAAAATAGAATCAAATACAGCTACCCTCACAGTATCCCTGATGATTAACCCTTTTTCAATGGCCTCTTTTTCAGTCATTCCAGCCTCTAGTTGTTCTTCGCTTAGAGAGCCAATTTTCTTTACTAACGGCAAAGTTCCTTTTTTCACAAAAATGGCCAACGTATCCCAATTTGCAGTGAACCTTCCATTTACATCTTTATAAGCACTTTCAGCTTTACGGATGTTTTTGAGACTTTCGATGCAGGCAGCGTACCGCAAGTCCTGTTCAGCCTTGAAATCAATTGGATTAAGAATTGTTGAATACACGAGGTATGCTAAAACAATGCTTCCAACAATTAATAATCCTTGAATTACTTTTTTCATTTTTATTTGCAATGAATTGATGCCTATGGATGCAAATTTAAAAAAAAATAACAAATCTTTGCCCAAGAATAAAGTAAAAAAATCCGATATGTTAAAAAGCTACATTTCTAATTTGATCATCGAAGAGATAAAATTTGACCCAACAGATTGTCAGAGAGAGATGGCAGAGAAAGTAGCTGAATTCATTACCATCGATCTTTCCAATATCGTATTTCTGTTAAGAGGTTATGCGGGAACAGGAAAAACTACGGCACTCAGTGCACTTGTACGTGTTCTTGATACCTTGAAAACAAAAACAGTTTTGTTGGCTCCTACCGGTAGAGCATCCAAAGTTCTTGCAAGATATTCTGGAAAACCAGCAACTACTATTCACAAAAAAATTTATAGGCAGCATTCAAATACAGATGGATACGCAAAATTTGATCTTGACCGGAACCTTCACAAAAACACTATTTTTATCGTTGATGAAGCATCGATGGTTTCGAATCATTCCCAGGAACAAAATGTTTTTGGTTCCGGTAATTTATTGTCTGATTTAATTGAATATGTTATGTCGGGCGAGAACTGTCGTTTGATTTTGGCTGGGGATATTGCCCAGCTTCCTCCTGTCGGATTTAGCGTAAGCCCGGCACTTGAAGAGGATGAATTGAAATATTTTGATCTCGAGGTGATCAAATGTGAACTTACTCAAGTGGTCAGACAGACTTTGCAATCGGGTATTTTGGAAAATGCCACAACAATCAGAAATTTGCTGGCTACTGAACAACCCGAAGGATATTGGAAGGTGAAACTTGCCGGATTTAATGATATAAGACGAATTAGCGGGACCGATCTTATTGAGGAGATCTCTGGCTGTTACTCAAAATTCGGGACTGATGAAACAATTGTGGTAACCCGTTCGAACAAAAGGGCCAATAAATTCAATGAGGGAATCCGCCGATCGGTTCTTTACCGCGAAGAGCAGATTTCGACGGGAGATTTGGTGATGAATGTAAAAAACAATTACTATTGGACCAATCAATCTGAAGAGCTTGATTTTATTGCAAATGGCGATATTGCAGAAGTTGTAAGGATTCGGAGGTTCGAAGAAAAATATGGATTTCATTTTGTGAATGTTACACTCAGGCTGATTGACTATAAGGACATCGAAATTGATTGTAAAATTATTCTTGACACCCTAACAAGCGAATCACCTTCGTTGACACAGGCTGATCAGAAGAAACTATTCGATGAAATCTCACTTGATTACCCCGAAATCCGCAACAAAAGGAAGTTGTGGGAGGAGCTTCGGGAGAATGAATATTTTAATGCATTACAAGTGAAATTCTCATACGCCATAACATGCCATAAATCGCAGGGTGGACAATGGAAAGCCGTCTTTCTGGATCATGGGTATTTAATTGAAGATATGATTGATCGTGAGTACCTCCGATGGGCTTACACCGCATTCACGCGACCAACCGACCGACTTTACCTGGTTAATTTTAATAAGGAGTTTTTTGATGGAGAGATTTAACCACATAGGCACATAGAAAACTTTAAGGAAGTAATTGGAATCAAATAATAACTGTAAAAAACTGAATCCATCTCCATACAAGCTAAAAAATCTATTGTGTCCTATGTGACTATGTGGTAATCAATTTCACAATTCAAATCTGTCACCATCATTAGCCGGGAATGTATTCGGGAAAACAGCCCTGGCTTCATCGACGAGCGGATTTACACTTTTATACCGACTCGAAAAGTGACCGATGATTAATTTTTTAACTTCTGCCTCTGCAGCAAGTTGAGCAGCTTGTTTGGATGTGGTGTGGTATGTTTTCAATGCAAGATCGCTTAAGTCATCAGCAAATGTTGCTTCATGATATAGCAAATCAACCTTCTCTACAATGGGGATAATTTGCTTTCTGCAAACAGTATCGGTGCAAAATGCATACGACCGGACCGGGTCGGGAGTAAATGTCAGTTCATTGTTAGGGATAATCTTACCATCCGGTGTTTGGAAATCTGCCCCGCTTTTTATAGCGACCCTGTCCCTGATCGGAATATTTAAATAGTCAATTTTATCGCCACGCAGGTGTAGTTCGTGCTGTTTTTCCCTGAAAATAAAGCCGCAGCACGGAATCCTGTGCTTAAGCGGAAAGGATTCAACAACCATCTTTGAATCTTCGAAGATAACTGCCCTGCCACGAAAACTTAAAGGGTGGTAAACAATCTTGAAATCATCAAACTCATTCATGAATTTCATCAGATGATCCATCATTATTTTTAATTCGGAGTGGGAATAGATATGAAGCTCTCCTTTCTTACCTCCGAGGGCCATTGTCGATATCAATCCAGGCAGTCCGAAAATATGATCACCATGCAGGTGCGAAATGAAAATATGATTGATTTTACCGGTCTTAATTCCAAATTTTCGAAGTTGTATCTGCGTGCCTTCGCCACAATCTATCAGGTATAACCGGTCATTAAGATTTACAACCTGGGAAGTTGGAAATCGGGTTGTTGTCGGCAGCGCTGAACTGCTTCCTAAAATAGTGACGGAAAAAGGGAGCATAACCAAAGTTTTACCAAACCTACCTGAAAAGCTTCGTTTTTACAATACCCGGGTAAAGATATTGAAAAAAAAACCCGGCTGTTGAGGCCGGGTTTTAATCTTTATTAAAGTTGAGACTTATCGATGAGAATTTTCTCTGCTTCTTCAAGGTTCGAAGCTATCTCCAGAATAGAATCGAGCATTGCCAGTTTTATCATCTTCTCGACATTCTGCGATAGATTACAGATGATAAATATACCTTCTGAATCCTCACAAAGCCGGTTTCCAACAAGAATGGCACTTAAACCTGATGAGTCGCAATAGGTGCAATCCGAAAGATCAAGAATAATATTTCGTTCCTGATTATTTGAAAGCACTACTAATTCGGCCTTCAAGTCCGGAGAAACAAAACTATCAAGACGATCTCTTACAACCTTTATACAAGAATAATTTTCTTCTTTTCGAATAATAAAATTCATGAATACAAGTTAAGAAATATTACTCAATCAATAACCTGCTTAGTTATCTCTTTTCTCTTTTTCTTCCATTTGAGTCCTAAGAGCAGCTAATTCGCTGATATCCCCAAGTGTTGTTTTCTCAACGTTATCTTTCAAAGTTTTCATACCTTTCGAAGTCGTTTTAGCTGTAGCCTTTTTCTTGGCTGTTTCTTCCGACTTTTTGACATCCTCGTATACACGTGAATGTGAAAGAATTATTCTTTTTGCAGATTTTGAGAATTCAATAACCTTGAACTCAAGTTTTTCGTCCATTTTGACATTCGAACCATCTTCTTTAACCAGGTGACGTGGTGTTGCGAAACCTTCAACGCCGTAAGGCAATGAGATTACTGCGCCCTTGTCGAAAAGATCGATTACTGTACCTTCATGAACTGAATCAACGGTAAAGATTGTTTCGAATACATCCCATGGATTTTCTTCAAGCTGTTTGTGTCCAAGACTCAAACGACGATTGTCTTTGTCGATATCAAGAACCTGAACTTCAACTTCAGCACCAATAGAAGTAAATTCTGATGGATGTTTGATCTTTTTCGTCCAGCTGAGATCGCTGATATGAATCAGACCGTCAACACCTTCTTCGATTTCAACAAATACGCCGAAATTGGTAAAGTTGCGAACTTTGGCTGTATGGTTTGAACCGATAGCATATTTTTCTTCGATCTTATCCCATGGGTCATTCTTCATTTGTTTGATACCCAGTGACATTTTGCGTTCGTCACGGTCAAGAGTAAGAATAGTTGCTTCAACTTCGTCGCCTACTTTTAGGAAGTCCTGCGCAGAACGAAGGTGTTGCGACCAGCTCATTTCTGAAACGTGGATCAAACCTTCAACTCCGGGAGCAATTTCGATGAATGCGCCGTAATCGGCCATTACAACGACTTTACCTTTCACTACATCGCCAACTTTAAGTTCGGCGCTGAGGTTATCCCATGGGTGAGATGACAATTGTTTAAGACCAAGGGCAATACGTTTTTTGTCGTCATCGAAATCAAGAATAACAACGTTGATCTTCTGATCAAGTTGTACGATCTCGTTTGGATGAGCAACACGTCCCCAGCTTAGGTCGGTGATGTGAATCAAACCGTCTACGCCGCCAAGGTCGATAAATACACCATATGAAGTGATATTTTTAACAGTTCCTTCAAGAACCTGTCCTTTTTCAAGTTTGGAGATGATATCCTTCTTCTGCTGCTCAAGCTCTGCTTCGATAAGCGCTTTATGCGAAACAACAACATTGCGGAATTCGTGATTGATCTTAACCACTTTGAATTCCATTGTTTTATTCACGTAAATATCGTAATCGCGGATTGGTTTAACATCAATCTGTGATCCCGGAAGGAATGCTTCAATTCCGAATACATCTACAATCATACCACCTTTCGTACGGCATTTGATGAATCCAGTAATAATTTCGTCGTTTTCAAGCGCCGCGTTAACACGATCCCAGCTGCGCATTGCACGTGCTTTCTTGTGTGAAAGTGTCAACTGCCCTTTTTTGTCTTCAAGGGTTTCGACGTAAACTTCCACTTTGTCGCCAACTTTTAGTGCCGGATTGTAACGGAATTCGTTTACAGATACGATACCGTCTGATTTGTAACCGATGTCAACAACAACTTCACGTTTGTTCATTGCAATCACTTTTCCGTCAACAACTTCTTTCTCCTGAAGGATAGAAAGTGTATTGTCGTACAAGTCGGTCATCTCTTTTTTACTTGCTGTACTATTGACAGATTTGGTTCCTTCGAACTCTTCCCAGTCAAAATCTTCATCAGCTTTTGCCGATGTCTCTTTTAATACCTTTACAAATGGCTTTGCAGGTACTTCTGCGGCTACTTCCGCTACCTCGTTAATTTCGGGGTTTTCGTTAATTTCACTCATTCAAATTGTTCTTAATTTTAATAAATTAGACATTATTTTATTTTGTGCCGCAAAAATAAGATTTATCCCTTTAATATCAAATGATTATTTGTTTATTTAAGGTTAATTTGTAGTGAATCTTATTTAAGACCATTTTATTAAATCAAAAATCGGGTTTATATTTGATCTTTGAATCCGATTTGTAAAGAATTATTGATTGAATAGCCCTAAAATTTAATTAAATATGAAAACAATTGAGACTCCGGCAATTATTCTCAAAAAAGCCAACGAATGGCTGACCGGCAATTACGACGATAAAACCAAAGAAGAAATTCGTCTGCTTATTAATAATGAAGATAATACGGCATTGATTGATGCATTTTACCGTGATCTCGAATTTGGAACAGGCGGTTTGCGCGGTGTGATGGGCGTTGGCTCGAACCGCATGAACATTTATACGGTTGGTGCTGCCACGCAGGGTCTTAGTAATTACCTTAAAATTGCTTTTGCCGCTTTGCCTCAGATTGGTGTAGCAATTGGTTATGATTGCAGAAACAACAGCCGTCTTTTTGCGGATACTGCAGCTGGTATTTTTTCTGCAAACGGGTTTAAGGTTTATCTTTTTGAGGATTTGCGTCCTACCCCTGAGTTGTCGTTTGTGATTCGTGAACTTGGTTTGCAGAGCGGTATTATCCTTACTGCCTCACACAATCCGAAAGAATACAACGGATACAAAGCATACTGGGACGATGGTTCGCAGATTGTTGAGCCGCACGATGTTAATATCATCGAAGAAGTTTCGAAGGTGAAAGTTGATGACATTAAATTCAATGGACCAAAAGAAAATATTATAATGATGGGTGCCGAAATGGATGAGAAATTCCTGAAGAAAGTGGTTTCGGTTTCTCTTTCACCGGATGCAATTAAGCGTCAGCATGATCTTAAAATTGTTTACACCCCAATCCATGGAACTGGTGTTCGGTTGATTCCAATGGCATTGGCCAAAATGGGATTTACGAACGTGATTCATGTCCCAGAGCAGGATGTTGTTAGCGGTGAATTTCCAACCGTCATCTCTCCAAATCCTGAAGAACCGGCTGCATTGAAACTTGCCATCGAAAAAGCGATTGAGAAAGATGCTGATATCGTGATGGCTTCCGATCCCGATGCTGATCGTTTGGGAATCGCTGTAAAAAATGATAAGGGTGAATTTATTCTTGTCAATGGAAACCAGACGGTGCTTATCTTCCTTTATTATATTATCACACGGCGCAAAGAGCTTGGACTTTTGAAAGGCAAGCAATATATTGTGAAAACGATTGTTACCTCCGAACTTGCTGCCGAAATGGCAGTGAAAAACGGCGTTGAGTATTACGATTGCTATACAGGATTCAAATATATTGCCGAGGTAATCCGCGAAAACGAAGGTATTAAGGAATACATTGGTGGTGGAGAAGAGAGTTTTGGATTTCTGCCTGCCGATTTTGTCCGTGATAAAGATGCGGTGAGTTCTTGCGCGTTGATGGCTGAAATTGCAGCGTGGGCCAAAGACAATGGGCGGACCTTGTTCGAAATGCTGCAGGATATCTACCTGACTTACGGATATTCTAAAGAAAAAATGAAATATGTGGTTCGTAAGGGAAAGACCGGCGCTGAAGAGATTGAGCAAATGATGGTCAATTTCAGGAACAATCCTCCCAAACATCTGGCTGGATCGGGACTCTCGGTCGTTAAAGATTATGAGACATTGATTGAAAAGAACCTGATGACAGGTGCTGAAAAGCCCATCAATCAGAAAATCACCTCCAATGTGTTGCAGTTCTTTACAAAAGATGGGACAAAAGTTTCGGTACGACCTTCGGGAACCGAGCCCAAAATTAAATTTTACATTGAAGTGAAGGATACACTCACTTCACGAGATCAGTATTATGCTGTAGAGGCAAAAACTGATCTTAAGATTGATCAGGTGATGAAAGATTTAGGTTTATAAATTGTACTTTTATATTTTAATTAACTGTAATAATAATTCAACAAAAAATGAAAAAGATTCTTTTAGGATTGTGCGTCGTAGGTGCTTTTACGGCTAACGCGCAAAATCAGAACCCCGAAGATGCAAAGATGAAACCCGAGATGACAGAATTCTGGGACCCTGAAGTGAAAGTTGTTACACCGGCAGATAATAATCTGAATGCCCCTGCGGATGCAATCGTACTTTTTGATGGTACAGGTGCAAGCTTACTTCAGAACTGGACAAACAGCAAAGGTGAAGCACCAGTGTGGAATGTTGCTGATAACTGTGTTACAGTTGCGAAGGGTACCGGAACGATTCAGACAAAACAGGTTTTCGAAGATTATCAATTACACATCGAATGGCGTTCACCAGCAGAAGTAGATCCTGAAAAGAAAAGTCAGGGACGTGGGAACTCTGGTATTTTTATGCAGGAACGTTACGAATTACAGGTGCTCGATAATTATAACAACCGCACTTATCGTAATGGTCAGGCCGGCTCATTTTACAAACAGTATGCACCGCTTGTAAATGTTTGCAAAAAACCAGGTGAATGGCAGACTTATGATGTTATCTGGACAGCACCAAGATTTAAAGAAGATGGCACATTGTTTTTACCTGCACGTGCTACGGTACTTCAGAATGGCGTTCTTGTCCAGAACAACGTTCAGTTATTAGGCCCGACAGAATACATCGGAATTCCAAAATATAAAGCGCATGGCCCGGGTGCACTGGTTCTTCAGGATCATGGTAATCCTGTAAGTTACAGAAATATCTGGATCAGAAAACTGTAATTTAAAATTCTATATAATACAAAATGCCCGGGATTTCCGGGCATTTTGTATTATCGGAATTCAGGCATTAGCTTGCATGAATTTTTGTAAGCCTGTCGCAAAGATCTTTTAATCCTTCAGGGGTATCACCACCTGGCTGCTCAATAGTTGTCCAGTTACTGTAACCGATATCGTCCAGTGCTTTCATCACAACCGGCCAGTTAACATCGCCTTCCAACAGTTTAACTCCAAATCCGGCGCCTTTTCCCTGTTTATCTGCAATTTTACGACTGAACTCTTTGATGTGAACCTTGGCAATTCGTGGCCCCAGAATTTGGATCCATTGCTCCGGCCATCCATAAACAAGGATGTTCCCACAATCAAAATAAGAACCCACCATCTTGCTTTGAAACTGATCGACATAGGAAGCTGCCTCCATCGGACTAAGCAGAAAGTTATTCCAAACATTTTCAACTGCAATTTTGACATTCAATTGTTCGGCAAGCGGGATTACGTTTTTGATCTCTTCAATGGATCTTTTCCAACAATCATCGTAACTGACGGTTTCGCTTACACGGCCGGGAACAAGCAGAACAGTATCGGCACCATATGCTTTGGCGTCTTCAAGACTTACCTTCATAGCAGCAACACCCTCTTCACGTACCTTTGGATCGGGATCCGATAACAGATATTTCCAGTGCAGCGCATTGCAAACACTGGGGATAATTAAACCTGTTGCATCACGGGCATTCAGAACTTCAGTCCTGTCGAGATGACTCATCGGCTCAACGCCTTCAAAACCTGCCAGTTTTGCCGCCTGGAATTTCTCAAGGATGGTCTTGCCTACACCAATACTTCCCCACATGATACCTCTTTTCAAACTCCGTTTTGCCGGAGTCACACTATTTGAAAAGCCTGGGATGGAAAATGTTGAGATCGCAGCAGATGCCATCATCGTATTCTTTGCAAATTGTCGTCTGTTCATACCTTTCTGAATAAGCATTAATTATGAAAAAAGTCACCTCAAATTAATTTTGCCTCGACACCTATCACTGGAATTGTTTCCGGAATATTTGGAACAGGTCCCATTTCATAGATTTTTGGTCCGAGCGAAAGACTGGAATTTAACATCTCTTCCCAGGTAACATCTTTTCCGGTATAGGCTGATATGCGCCCCATTATCGTGATCAGTGTTGAATTCACCTGAGCTTCTGCGTCATTGATTGGTTTGCCGGACCTGATGGCGGTAACCAGGTTGACATGTTCCTGAACATACGGGTCTTTCACTTTCCAGGTAAGATCTGTATCGCCCTCTTTCGGATAAGCATATTTCCATACCGGGTTTCCTTTCAGGTCGAAAATTGTACCGTTGCAGTCTGCAAAACCTTTTGTTCCGGTAATCATTTCCTGTTTAAGATTACTGCAACCGTTGATCTGACGAGCCGCACAATGAGTTTGCATTCCATTGTCGTAAACATATTCCACACTGAAGAAGTCATACTGATCACCGGTCAATCGGCGTTGACGGCCGCCCCAGCCCATTGCTTTTACGGGGATCTTACCGACAAACCAATTCATCACATCTACTTCGTGTATAAATTGTTCAACAATGTGATCGCCCGATAACCAACAGAAATTCGCCCAGTTACGAAGCATATATTCCATATCTGTCCATTCAGGTAAACGCTTCTTTGCCCAAAGTCCACCGCCATTGCGGACAATATTAGCGCCAACTACCTCGCCAATTTCTCCGTTCGCCACTCTTCTCCAGGTTTCCCTATAATCTTTCTGCACCCTGCGGATAGTGCCGCTTACCATGCTTAGTCCCGTTTGTGCTGCCTTTTTCGAAGAAATCAATACGGAACGGGCTCCTACTGGATCAACTGCAACTGGTTTCTCCATAAATATATGTTTCCCGGCATTAACAGCCGCTTCAACGTGCAACGGGCGGAAATGGGGAGGGGTACAAAGCAGAATGATGTCCACGCCCGAATCAATTACTTTCTGATAATTATCAAAACCGGTGAAACATTTTGCATCATCGATCTCAATATTGCGTTCCTTTTTTAGTGTCGCCCGGCAGGTATCCAGTTTATCCTGAAATACATCGCCAAGTGCAACAATCTGAAGATTCGGTCCTGCATCAATAAAATTAATAGCTGCCCCGGTTCCCCGGCCTCCGCAACCGATCAGACCAGCCCGTAAAACCTTACCATCCGGAGCCGTATCCAGCATCTCGGATAACTTTACTTCAGGCCCTTTCTTCTCTGCTCCGGCACAGGATGCCAGCAATCCGGCAGCACCAATTGTTCCGATAGCGCCCAAAGCGGTATTGGCAATAAACTTACGACGGCTTAATTCATTTGTGTTTTCCATATCAGGTGGGATTAATTGCACTAAAAATACTGAAATCTCCTCATCTTATATGTATTTGTGCAAATATTTTGTCTTATACCCAATTAATTGCTGTTGACACCTGAACCGGCTGCAAAAATTACTTGAAAAATGGCGGTTATTTACAAACGATTCATTGACCGACCCCTCGCGCGATCTTTCGTATTCGTACGAATGAGCAAACGAGGTCTGTCGTGACAATCGTATTAGTACGAAAGAGCAAACGAGGCCTGGCGGAACGATCGTACTGGTACGAATGAGCCAACGAGGTCTGTGCAATCATTCGTATCGGATTTCCTAATTTCCCCGTGACTTAATAAATAAAAAAAGCCTGGAAACTTTTTATGTCCCCAGGCTTTTAGCTCATTGAAATTGATGTTTTTATCTCGTTAATTGATATTCGTAATGGTCTTCACCTGCAGAAAAAGACACACTATAATCACCTTTATCCAGTTTTGACAAATCAAATTTTCTTTTGAGATTCGCTGAATTTTTCAACCCTTTATCCCAAATCAAATTTCCTTGTGAATAAATGTTTAATTTCATTCCATCTTTATTTTGATTCTGAAACGAAAGTGTAAGCACATTGTCATTAAAAGTAAAAACAGGATCTGGTTTCCGAACGATCTCGCCCACCTCAACACCGGTCTTGGTGACAGTCACCAGCTGCTCGTTTGATTCTCCTTCCAGTTTCACTTTCACTTTGTAAACGCCGAATTCCGAATCCGAGAAATCAAATATCTTTCTTGATTCCCCTTTTTCACCCAAGGCTTCGCGGTGGTAAAGAACATCTCCTGTCAAATTTGAAATTGTGATTTCATACTTTTGCTCTGAATTATTTGAAATCTCCGTAAGGGCTTTACTTTCTGATTTAAGAGCAACATTGACTCTGAAATTCCCACTTGCCGTTGCTAATTCTGAAAATAGACTAACAGCAATTAATAAACTAAATGTGATAATTGTTTTCATAACGTAATTATTAAAATACAACTCTACTACGTTTTCAGGGTTTCGAAAGTTTAGCCTGAAATTTTATAATGATAAACAGAGCCAAAAACTGCATTGTAAAACATTGAAATACAGCAGTGAATGAGGCTATTAAGAAATCGTTAAGGGATTGGTTCCTCCGATTTAACATACAAAAAAAGATCAGATGATGGCCATTCGTTAATGAATTCTTATCATTTACCCGAAGATTTCGGGCTAAGGCAATAATCCATATCTTTGCCGCAAATTACCACACGTTAAAATTTACGCTGATGCAGGAAAAAATAATCATTCTCGACTTTGGTTCTCAATACACCCAACTGATCGGTCGACGTGTCCGTGAACACAATGTTTATTGCGAAATCTACCCTTTTAACCATTTTCCAAAAATTGATGATTCTGTAAAAGGGGTGATCCTATCGGGAAGTCCTTATTCGGTTCGTGATGTAAATGGTCCACGAATCGACCTGACCCATATAAAAGGAAAGTTTCCGCTTCTTGGCGTTTGTTATGGAGCGCAATACCTCGCACATTTTTTCGGAGGCGAAGTAGCTGCTTCCGACTCGAGGGAATATGGTCGTGCCAACCTGCATGTTACCGATAAGGAAAGTGTTTTATTGCAGGGTATCAGCGAAAACTCGCAGGTGTGGATGTCGCATGGCGATACGATTATCAGTCTTCCTGAAAATTGTAAAATAATAGCTTCGACAGGTGATGTCGAAAATGCTGCCTATAAAATCGGAGGTGAAGATACCTACGCAATACAGTTTCATCCTGAAGTTTTTCATACGACCGAAGGGTCGAAGATTCTTGAGAACTTCCTGGTAAATATCTGCGGTTGCAAGCAGGATTGGACACCCGATTCATTTATTGAAACCACCATTCAGCAATTGCGCGATAAGATTGGCAATGACAAAGTTGTACTCGGACTTTCTGGCGGTGTTGATTCATCGGTTGCCGGAGTTTTACTCCACAAGGCAATCGGGAAAAACCTTACCTGCATTTTTGTGGATAATGGATTGCTCCGTAAAAACGAATTTCAGGACGTGCTCGATTCTTATAAAGACATGGGACTGAACGTTGTTGGTGTTGATGCAAGTGAAAGGTTCTGGAACGATTTGAAAGGGGAGCGTGATCCCGAAAAGAAACGGAAAATCATTGGCCGCGACTTTATCGAAGTATTCGATATTGAAGCGCACCGGATTCAGGATGTAAGATGGCTCGCGCAAGGCACCATCTATCCCGATGTGATTGAATCGGTTTCGGTGAATGGTCCTTCTGCAACCATCAAATCACATCACAATGTAGGCGGACTTCCTGCAAAGATGAATCTAAAAGTTGTTGAACCATTGAATCTGCTTTTCAAAGATGAGGTTCGCCGCGTGGGTCGCGCACTTGGAATCAAATCTGAATTGCTGGGACGACATCCTTTTCCAGGACCCGGTCTTGGTATCCGGATATTGAGTGATGTCACTCCTGAAAAAGTAAGGGTGCTTCAGGAGGCAGATGCCATTTTTGTAAACGTATTGAAAGAGTGGGGATTGTACGATAAAGTTTGGCAGGCAGGCGTGATGTTACTACCTGTTCAATCGGTAGGTGTAATGGGCGATGAGCGGACTTACGAAAATGTTGTTGCATTGCGTGCCGTCGCTTCAACCGATGGAATGACGGCGGATTGGGTCCACCTTCCATACGAATTCCTAGCCAAAGTATCGAACGATATTATTAATAAAGTTCCTGGCATTAACCGGGTTGTTTACGATATCAGCTCGAAACCACCCGCAACGATTGAGTGGGAGTAACCAATTTGGCAATTCGATGGTTCGTTAATGAACCAATGACTTCAATTTGAAAATTAGGGATATAACCTGAAAGGGTATCATCTAAATAGCCCGTGGTAACGTGAATGAAAGGCATGATACCACGGGCTAATTTTGAAATATGAAACAGGTGCAACTGTTGTTTCAATAGAATAATTGTTTGCAATTTTGCCGGGTAAAGATGAATTTAGTTTTTCAGCGGAGCTTGCTGTAATTTAGCAAGGTCAAAATGATTTTCAGCGGAGCTTGCTGCAATATAGCAAGGGCAAAATGGTTTTCAGCGGAGCTTGCTGTAATTTAGCAAGGTCAAATTTATTTTCAGGCGAGCTTGCTGCAATTTAGCAAGGTCAAATTTATTTTCAGGCGAGCTTGCTGTAATTTAGCAAGGTCAAATTAATTTTCAGGCGAGCTTGCTGCAATTTAGCAAGGTCAAATTTATTTTCAGGCGAGCTTGCTGTACTGTAGCAAATTCAAATTAATTTTCAGGCGACCTTGCTATACGGGCGATTAAACAATTGAAATTCCATTAAATATATTTCCTTCTATATCCGTCGGATTTCTGTTTCTTTTGGAAAACTAAATTGATACAACGACGATATTTTCACTAAGAAGGATCTTTTCTCCGCTCCATCTATACGCAGACAATTGTCCGGATCCAACGACACAGTTGTCAATGCAACAGATGTTTGACTGAACGATGGCTGCACCCTCACTTAGACAATAATGCCCCATGAATACCGGAGGTTTATTAATGTCGTAAGGTTCAAACGAAGGGGCAATTTCTTTTGGAATTGTATAATCGGGCAATAAAAATTTATTCCCGAATGAAATTTCACGAAAGGTCTTGTTTAGCGGCAATTCCCACCAGTTCATCCGAAAGACTTTACGGCTCATTCCTTTGGAACATTTCAGAATTAAATCCTGGGGACACCGGTATTCAAGCCCTTTGAGAAGCCTGTAGACGATGGCAGCTGCCGGCTGTTGCTTTTCATGAATAATTCTTAGAAAATCTTTTTTCAATCGTCCTGCGGGCAAAAAACTCCGGAGATAATTGATATCGTTATCATTCCAGTAAGCATGTGCGATTCGTATTTCACCCAGATCAATATAAAAGGGTAATGTACGAAACCATTTCAGGTGGTCCCGCCACTCCAATTCAAATCCTTTAAATGCGGTAAGTGTACTTTGAATCTGGTTTCTGTTCCCGGCGATGTGACGTGAAAGATAAATCCCCTTTGAATCTTTAATATGATATAATATGGCACTATACTCATGATTACCTAGTATCGTTTGGGCAAAACCTTCCTCGGTCATCTGACGGACGATCTGAATGGTTTCCCTGATTTCGGGTCCGCGGTTAATAAAATCACCAATGAAAATGGCTGTACGCTTGGGATGTTGCCAGGTTCCATTGATCTTTGCATACCCCATCGATTTTAAGAGTTTCTTTAAAAGCGAAGCGAAACCATGTACATCACCAATAATATCGTAATTCTTCAGACTCATAGGCTTCAAAATTAAAAATATTTAGTAAACAACCTCTATCATTTCAGAATAGAAATTAATTATTGGAGATTTTAAGATGATCACAAAAAAAGGCAGGATAACCATTTCGGGCTCTCCTGCCTTTTAAAAGACAATTTGATATTGATTGGAATGTTTTTAATTAAATAACAGGAACGCCAACAGGAATATCTTTATTCACATTTTTACTGCCAATTAAAGCATAAAACAAGAGATAAGCAAGACCAGCAACAATTACCCAGTAACTTGGCATATAACCAGCGATATCGGCTACCCATCCCTGAAGTGCAGGAAGAATACCTCCACCACAAACCATGACCATGAAAATTCCCGAAGCTGCTGCCAGATATTTTCCCAAACCTTCAACAGCAAGATTGAAAATACCGCCCCACATGATCGAAGTACAAAGTCCTACTAATACAAGGAATGCAGCAGTGATAGGCACTTCCAATAAACCAAATGAGGTAACACCAGCCACACTTTTCAATACAGGCATTGAAACCTGTATAGCAGCTGGAGTAAACATAGCCAACAACACAAGTACCAGACCCAGCCCAGATGCAAAAGTGAGCATGGTTTTACTTGACACCTTTGCTCCTATTGAAGCTCCAACCAAACGGCCGATCAGCATCAGGAACCAATATGTACCTGCAACGAATCCTGCAGTAGTAGCATTCATTGGATTAGGGGTATTCGGATCAACAAGGAAATAATTCAAAACTCCGGGAGTACCTACTTCAACGCCAACATAGACAAAAATACCGATAGCCCCTAAAATGAAATGGCGGAACTTCAAGGCACCAGCCATCAGGTTTGCCATTGGTTCAGAAGATTGCTGAGCGTGAGGTTCCGGAATATTTACAAAATACAATACAACAAATACGATCGCGAAGACTGCCATTGCTGCATACATGAAAGGGAAAATATCAGTGATTCTGGCTTTTGCAGCATCTCCAATTAAAATACCAACAATCATTGGTGTAGCAGTAGCCATAACTGAGTTGAAAGATCCTCCAACCTGAATCAGCTGGTTACCTTTATTACCACCACCACCAAGTGTGTTAAGCATAGGGTTAACAACGGTATTCAACAAACACATAGAAAAACCTGCCACAAATGCACCTGCAAGATAAACGGCAAAAGCTGAATCCTGCCCTGCATAACCTGAAAGATATTGGATACCTACTCCAACAAAGCCAACTGCAACAGCAATCAAAGCCGTTTTCTTGTAACCTATTCTTTGTAGCAAAATACCGCTTGGTATTCCCATTACTGCATAAGCAATAAAGTTGGCAGCATTCCCAAGAAGTCCTAAGAAATTAGTTACTGCAAATTGGCTCTTTAAAACAATCCCCATCGGGGCTGCCAGGTTTGTTACAAACGAAATCATACCAAAAAGCATGATCATCATGATAATTGGCACGGTGTAATTTTTGTTTTGAGTCATAATCTTAGATAAATTTACAAATATTAGTTATATTAATTATTTATGTGGTTCATTGCTATAATTCAGATTGCAATTATACCAAAATTTAGAATAACTTCTTACCTCCGTCACCTATTTCTGCAACATAAAATACGGGCTTCAAACCAGTTTTTTGCTCGTAGTTTTTACCAACCTGCTCAATGAAGGTATCGACAGCTTCATCTTTCACAAGACTTACAGTACAACCACCAAAACCGCCTCCTGTCATACGAGTTCCAATTACTCCTTTGATCTTACGGCCCTCTTCAACCATTGTATCCAATTCTAAACCTGTAACTTCATAATCGTCGCGCAAAGAATCATGTGAAGCGTTCATCAGTTTTCCAAATTCAACAAGATCGCCTGCTTTCAGAAATTTTACCGCATCTTCGGTCCTTTTGATTTCGCTGACAACGTGACGAGCCCGTTTGCGGACAGTAACATTTTCAATTTTATCCTCAACTTTCAGAAAATCTTCCCATGAAATCTCGCCTAACGCGGAAATTTGCTGGAATGGCTGGATCGCTTTAACCGCAGCCTGACATTCTGCAACACGTTCGTTATATTTACCTGAGTCCAGTTTATGAGGACTATTTGTATTGCTGATCACGATTTTTACACCGTCCAGTTTGACCGGAACTAAATCGTAAGCTAAAGTGTCACAATTGAGAAAAACGGCATGGTCTTTCTTGCCCATCGCTGAAACAAACTGGTCCATGATTCCGCAATTAACCAGCGCATATTCATGTTCTGCTTTTTGGCCCATCAGTGCCAGTTCGATTTTGTCGATACCGAAACCATACATATCGTTGATCGCAACACCCGTAACAACTTCAAGTGCTGCTGAAGAAGATAATCCGGCGCCCGTGGGAACATCGCCATAAAATAACATATCTGCACCTTTTTCAAAGGTCAGACCTTTTTTCATAAATTGTGCAAAAACGCCGATTGGGTAATTAACCCATTCTTTGGCAATGGCTTTATTTAAATCTTCTACTTTCACCTCGGCCTCAAAAGGCATATTTATGGAGGCGAATTTCACTGTTTTCCGGTCAGTTTTGCGGACTAAGCAATAGATTCCGAAACTAAGGGCACATGGGAATACAAAACCGCCATTGTAGTCGGTGTGTTCGCCAATAAGATTTACGCGACCCGGTGAAAAATAGCCACTTACTTCACCCTCGCCAAATTTCTCAATAAATTTTGCTTTTAATTGTTCGATCGTCATATTTATAAAAAATTAAAGTATTAACTGGTAGGTACTGGTAGGGACAAATGTATAATAATTTGATGGTAATGCTGGTAGGTAAAAAATGTTTTAGAACAGATTTAAAGTGACCTCCTGACAATAAGCTTCGAAGGATTCCTGATCTTTGTATTCTTATGATTTAATATCATATCAGCCAATGTTCTCCCCATCTGAATGAAATCAGTTGATATTGTAGTGATTCCTCCCGCTACCACCTCTTTGAGCATCGTGTCATTAAACGCAACAAGGCCTACATCTTCACCTAACTTCAGATTCATTGAATCTGCATTCTTAACAATTCTAACCAAGTTTCGATCAGAAACGACGATGTAAGCTTCCCCTTTTTGCACATTCCGTTTTTCGATTGAACGGATAATTTCGGCTTCCAGGTTACATTCGTTACAGAATCTTTTGAACCCTGCGACGCGCTCTTCCGGCTCTTTACCTCCGGGGAAAACCATGATCAACTTTTGATATTTGCAAAAAAGTTCTTTGCCAGCGATCATCCCGTCGTAAACATCCTGTTCAAAATCCTGGTAGATGACCGGGTAATCGATAAGATCTGTTTTAAGTCGGTCAAGGATGAATACTTTTTCGGCAGGAAGCTGCCGGACCACGTCAATCGAATTGTTGAAAGTGGCCGGCATGATGATGTAGGCGCTGTATTTTCCCGCGGAACTTTCAATCAGTTCTTTGTAAACATGGTAGTTGAAATGGTGAAAATAGATGTCAACATTGATCTTGTTATCTAATCGCTCGAGAAACGAGGTGTACAAATCTTCCTTGAATACATTTAACTCGTCGAAAAGGAGAAAAACCTGACTGTCATAATTCAGGTCTGTTTTTTCGATATAGTAACCCTTTCCGGGAACGGTAATCACAATTCCGCGGGATCTTAACTCGTTAAACGCAAGCATAACCGTGTCGCGCGAAAGAGATAACTCTCCACATATCTGATTGATCGATGCAATTTTGTCACCCCTTTTAAGAATCCCTTGTTCGATCGCCATACAAACCGAATTGATGATCTGTCTGTACTTTGGGAGCCCGGTGGCTTCGTCAATATTGAAGATGCTTGTTATATTCACTTAGGATAGTTTTTTCACGCAATAAAAATATGTTTTTTTTATATTTATATTTACGTTTGTGAACAGATAACTAAATTTCATTTTATGGAACTAAAACGTGATGTTTTCGGAAATGCCCGGAGAGGCGAAAAGATTTTCTTATACACGCTTCGTAATGAACATGGTATTACTATTAAAATTACAAATTACGGAGGAATTATAACTTCGATTGAAACACCTGACAAAAACGGGAAAAAAGCAAATATTGCTTTGGGTTTTAAGTCACTTGATGACTATCTGACCGATGCATACATTGAAAATGGTCCTTATTTCGGATGCATAGCAGGAAGATATGCCAATCGTATCGCAAAGGGAAAATTTTCCATTGATGGTAAAGAATATACCTTACCGGTCAATAATGGTGAAAACTGCTTGCACGGGGGAATCACCGGATTTGATAAGGTCATTTGGGCTCCCCATTTAATCGAAAAACCTGATCTTGTTGGCGTTGAGATGAAATATCGCAGTGTCCATATGGAAGAAGGTTTTCCCGGAAATCTCGATTTGACCGTAACTTACACCCTGAATCATAAAAATGAATTTCATATTGACTATAAAGCGACTACCGACCGCGATACTGTTATTAATCTGACGAATCACACCTATTTTAATCTTACAGGAGATAGCGCGACAATAATTCTTGGACATAACCTTCAACTTAATGCAAAGACAAAAACTGTTAATGATAAAGGATTGATTCCAACCGGGGAAATTGCTGACGTAGCCGGAACCCCGTTCGATTTTACAGTTCCTACTTCAGTCGGTTCACGCATCAGCGGGTTACCTGATGGTTATGATTGTAATTTTATCCTGAATAATCCGAATGGCAAGCTGGTGAAAGCAGGAATTTTATCTGAAGAATTGTCAGGCAGAACGGTTGAAGTGTCTACAACTGAGCCTGGAATACAATTATATACGGGCTATTATATTCCGGAGATGACCGGAAAGAATGGCGAGAAACTTGGCCGGTTTGCTGGTCTTGCTCTTGAAACCCAGCACTTTCCTGATTCGCCAAACCATCCTGAATTTCCATCCACATCTCTTAAGCCAGGTGGTGTATTTAAATCGAAAACAATTTACAAATTCGGAATAAAGTAATACCACGTAATCCCTCATACTCGAAGTCTGTAGCTGACAGTTACAGACTTTGTTTTTAATACATGGCTGCGAACTTCTTTTCTGATAAAAACGTTTAAGGTAAAACTACATCAATATGCGAACACTGATCGAACTTTTTGAAACAAGTACTGCAAAATTTCCGAATAATCCGTTGTTATGGGAAAAACCAAAAGATCGTTATATACCATCTACTTATATTGAAATACGTCAACAGGTTTATGATTTTGGAGCGGGATTAATGTCACTTGGATTTCAGAAAGAAGAACGGATTGGACTGCTTTCAGAAGGGAGAAACAACTGGTTGGTCAGCGAACTTGGCATCTTTTATTGTGGAGGTGTGAATGTCCCGTTATCTGTAAAATTGGAAGCAGCCGAACTTAAGTTCCGGTTGGCTCACTCCGGTTCCAGAATGGTGATTGTTTCAGCAGGACAAGTTTCAAAAATAAATGAAGTTCTCAGCGATCTTCCTGAAATTGATTACGTTATTCATCTCGATCCGATTGAAAATTCTGGTCCGAAAGATCTTTTTTTCGTAGATATTCAGGCACGTGGACATGAATTCCTGAAATCGGAGGAGAACCAAAAGAAGTTTGAATCAGTTTGGAAAAATGTGCAACCAGACGACGTTGCCAATATCTCATATACGTCAGGAACTACTGCAGATCCTAAAGGGATTATGCTTACACAGTTGAATTACACTGCTAATGTGATACAAGCAAATACAGTGCTGGAGATATACCAAAATTATAAAACGCTGGCTGTTCTGCCCTGGGATCACTCTTTTGCGCATACTGCCTGTCTTTATACATTTATGTTTCGGGGAGCTTCAGTCGGGTCGGTTCAGACAGGTCGAACACCCATGGAAACGCTGCGAAATGTTCCTGTTAATATTCAGGAGTTTAAACCTGATATTCTGATGAGCGTTCCGGCATTATCAAAGAGTTTCAGAAAGAACATCGAAAAAGGGATTCAGGCCAAAGGAAAGATTACTGAGCTATTATTCAACCACGGATTAAAAGTTGCCTATCATTACAATGGCGAAGGATGGAACCGTGGTAAAGGCTGGCGTTTGCTTCTTAACCCAGAATATGCATTGCTCGATAAAATCCTGTTTTCAAAAATCAGGGAAGCATTTGGAGGTAACCTGAAATTTTTTATTGGTGGCGGAGCATTGCTCGATACTGAACTTCAACGATTTTTCTTTGCAATTGGCACTCCTGTTTATCAGGGTTATGGTCTAACGGAGGCGGCGCCTGTAATCTCTGCCAATTCACCATTTGCCGTTAAGTTTGGTTCCTCGGGTAAAACTGTACAATTTCTCGAGACTAAAATATGTGACCTGGATGGTGTAACACTTCCTGCCGGAGAGAAAGGCGAAATCGTTGTAAAGGGTGAAAATGTGATGAAAGGTTACTGGAAGAATCCAAAAGCTTCAGAAGAAACATTAAAAGATGGCTGGCTTCATACAGGTGATTTAGGCTATTTATCTGCTGATGGTTACCTATATGTTTTAGGGAGGTTTAAAAGTCTGTTAATTGGAAATGATGGCGAAAAATTTAGTCCGGAAGGGATCGAGGAAGCCATTGTTGACCAATCGCAGTATATTGACCAGGCGATGCTTTATAATAACCAAAACCCTTATACGGTGGGATTTATCGTCCCTAACATTGCAGCGATCAATCGGACACTGACCAAACATGGATTGGACCCAGGTACCGATGAGGGTGTCATGAAGTCGCTTGAAATAATTAAACAAGAAATTGATGCTTACCGCAAAGGTGGTAAATTTGAAGGAGAGTTTCCTGAAAGATGGTTGCCTACTGCAATTGTGGTTCTCCCTGAAGCGTTTACCGAACAAAACCATTTGTTGAACAGCACCTTAAAAATGGTGAGAGGGAAGATTACTGAATATTTTAAATCGGAAATGTATTTCATCTACACGCCTGATGCTAAAGAAATAACAAATAACAAAAACATAGAATCTATTAAAAAATGGAATAAAAATAATTTGTGATGATTATTGAAACGAAGTCATACCCGAGGGCCGCTGTAATTGGTAATCCCTCAGATGGATATTATGGAAAAACAATTGCATTTGTTTTCAGTAATTTCGCGGCAAAGGTCCAGCTTTACCATACTCCTGAACTGGAAATTATACCTGCGGAATTGGACACTACAAAGTTTTTGAGTCTCAACAAATTGGTTGAAGATGTCACTTTGCATGGTTACTATGGAGGTGAGCGATTGTTAAAGGCTGCGATAAAAGTTTTTTCAGACCATTGCAAACAATGTAATATCCAATTAGACAACCGGAACTTCACAATTCGTTATTCATCCGATATTCCGCATCGGCTCGGCCTTGCAGGTTCTTCAGCAATTATCACAGCATGCATGAAAGCCTTAATGGCATTTTATGGCATATCTATTCCAAAACCAGTGCAAGCTAATCTTGTGCTTTCAGTCGAAGTAAATGAACTTGGCATTTCGGCTGGTTTGCAGGACAGGGTGGCGCAGGCCTATGAAACTCCTGTATTCATGGATTTTAATGAAGAAAACATGGTAAGGAATGGTTTTGGAATCTACAAAGAATTGGATGCAAAAAAATTTCCAAATTTCTATATCGCTTATCGGCACGATCAGTCTGAAGGGTCTGAAGTCCTTCATAATAACCTGAAGGCTCGATTTCGGATCGGAGAGCAAAAAGTTATTGATGCGATGAAGGAGTGGGCAGGATTAACCGAACAGTTTTATAAGGCCATGCAGGTTAATAATTCGGATTTGATGCATCAATTGATAAACCGTAATTTTGATCTTAGACGCAGTTTGGTGGAGATTACCCCTAAGAACCTTGAGATGGTCGAGCTTGCCCGATCGGTAGGTGCAAGTGCCAAATTCACAGGATCAGGTGGCGCAATTATTGGAACTTATTCTAACGAAAATATTTATAAGGAACTACAACAATTGCTCAACGGCAAAGGTATTGAGATCCTTAAACCTAAAATCTGTGGATATGAAAATTAAAAAGGCTGTTATACCGGCTGCCGGATTTGGAACTCGCTTTTTACCCATCACAAAAGCTCAGCCCAAAGAGATGATCCCAATTGTGGACACTCCTGTTATTCAATATGTTGTTGAAGAAGCTGTCGAATCTGGTATCACTGATATCTTGCTTATTATTGGGCGGGGTAAACGTGCTGTTGAAGAGCATTTCGATCGAAGTTTTGAACTCGAGAATATTCTTGCAGAGAAAAAAATGTTTGAAGAACTTGCTTCCATACAACGAATTACAAAAATGGCTAATATCCATTTTGTTTGGCAAAAGGAGATGCGGGGTCTCGGTGATGCTATAAATCATGCGCGATATCACGTAAATAATGAACCTTTTGCTGTACTTCTTGGTGATACAATTGTCCGTAGTTCCGGAAAACCGGTTACCCGCCAATTAATGGAGGTTGCTGAAAAATATAACAGTTCAGTTGTGGCTTTAGAGGAAGTGGCTCCAAATCTTGTTTCGCGCTACGGCATAATGGATGGAACTTTGATTGAAGAGAACGTACTTATGGCCAGATCATTCATTGAAAAACCTTCAATTGAAGATGCCCCTTCAAACCTTGCAGTTGCAAGTCGGTACGTTTTTACTCCCGATATTTTTAAATATCTCGACAAAACCAAACCTGGGAAGAATAACGAAATTCAGATCACCGATGCTATGAGTCTTTTGTTGAAAGACCACAAAATGTATGGCGTAAAATTTGACGGGAAACGATATGATATTGGCAATAAACTCGATTTCATCAAAACGAATGTCATATTTGGTCTTGAACAGGAAGATATCAACGAAAGTCTTAGAAATTGGATTCTGGAGCTCGCCAGGAATCTTTGATACGAATGAGATCTTCCTAAAGGCTTTTCAAATTAATCCAATATTTTTAGATATATGTAGTGGTCTGCGTTTTCCGGATTGTTGCAAATTGAACCCGAGGTGATTTTAGTTTGTTGAATACTATAAATTACCTGATATGACCAATGAAAAAGAGACAACACGTGTAGAGGCCTTCAGTGATGGCGTATTTGCAATTGCCATTACTTTATTGATACTGGAAATCAAAGTTCCGAAGATGGATGCACATATGACAAATAGTCAATTGTTTACTTCGCTGATGAATTTATGGCCTTCCTACTTCGCTTTCTTACTTAGTTTCTCCGCTGTTCTGATCATGTGGATTAATCATCACGGTTTTTTCAAATACCTGAAAACCATTAATCAAAAGTTTCTGTATGCAAATGGATTTCTCCTGTTGATGGTAACGTTTATTCCATTTCCGACCGCAGTTCTTGCAGAACATATCAATTCACCGGCAGCAAATGTGTCAGCTGCTTTTTATTGTGGGGCAATGGTGCTTGTAAGTGTTGCATATAATGTGCTTTGGTTCACAACAGCTTACAAAAGAGCACTCGTAAAAGATGAAATCTCTGATGCTTTGATTTTAAAAATCCGAAACGCTTATTGGTTTGGTTTTTTCGTTTATCTGCTATCTTTTATTATCTCCTTTTTTTACGCGATGGCGGGAATACTCATCTGTATTTCACTGTGGATCTTCTGGATTATACTCGATTACAATAAAACAGGCAGAAAATTTGCACACAAAAAGCATGTTTGAAAATCATGCCAAGTCTATTTTTATACTTGATTACTGTTTAATACTGTAAAGCCGCCACCATGGCGTTCGCGGCGATTCGTGATGTTCATAGTGGTAACCAAAGAAATAGCAGGTTAGCAATGCCATAAAATGATTGTTTTGCTGTGAACGTGCTCTATGTGGTTTCATTTCATTTGTGTGAGGCAAGCGGTGTGGGACATAGGTGCCAAAATAAAAAAGTTGAAAAGTTGACAAGACGGAAGGAATAATCCACAGTACAATCAATTGAATTTCGTTGAACCAAATAAGGCCAATGTTAAAAAGTCCGGCCATAATCAGAATTTGCCAAAAAGTAATGTATTGTTTCATAAACTTAAACCACCAGGCAAAAAAGTTTTGATTCCCCATTGTATAGTCCGGATCCTGGGCAGTACCTGGATCTAAATGGTGGAGGTAATGTTTTGCTTTCAGTTTCGGATACCAAAGTCCGGCATAGAAAATTGATGCAAGAGCACCCAGCGTATTATTAATGAATTTATTTTTCGCGACAGTCCCATGCATCGCATCGTGGGCGGTGATAAACAGTCCCGTAAACAGCCAGGTTTGCAGTAATATATGAAACCAAAACCAGAAACTTGACAAATCGATATTCTGATTCAAGAGAATATAAATCAAATGCAAGCCCCAGATTAGCAGGATAATGATCGCATAAAAAATACCCATCTTTTAATATAAACGTTAAATCCACCTCCTTGGGTGGTGGTAATGTTTAAATGGCTATGCCTGAAATTATTAATTTGAAATGAGTAGTTTTAAAACTCTGTCAATTCTGATTAATAATTAAGAACGCTT
>Ga0209386_1000138_pt1 | contig 37968 bp, 18 predicted proteins | sample NGEPertwo_FD_184510 | JGI IMG/M metagenome (GOLD analysis project Ga0209386, IMG submission 184510) | Arctic peat soil microbial communities from the Barrow Environmental Observatory site, Barrow, Alaska, USA - NGEE Permafrost154B-two... | ecosystem: Environmental > Terrestrial > Soil > Wetlands...
AAATAGTCTACAGACAATTGGATGATGATGAATTTTTAGTGGCGGCGCCTGGGAGGGATACCCGGGCGCCATTTTTTCATTCTGTCACTAAAAATTTATGATTATGCCACAAGAACTTTCTTACTTCCGGTTGTCCCTTTTATCTTACCTCCGGGACAGCCATCCCCATTTGGCTAACGATAATGCTTTTATCACGATCCGTGGCGACGCTGCCGCCGAAGCATACAGTGCAGCCGTAAAAAACGGACAAAGCCATGATCAGGCAGGCGAAATTGCTAACGAAGTCCTGTATGCGGGTTTGCTGTTTTCCCCTTACAGAACCGTTGTCCGTATCCTTTGGAACGAATTTGAGAAAGATGTCACTCCTGTGCTGACTGAAAGTGTGGCTATGGAAATGTTGCCGAAGCTGAACGGGGTCTTTAATAAATACAAGCTGTCCGACGGCTTTGATACCACTGAGGAATACGACCAGCTTTACACCGAACTGACGGGAACTATTCAAATCCTTCCCGAAGATGGCATTTAACAAGCGAGCACATCTCCGGGACAACATTGATGCAATAAAAACTGCTTTCCTTTTAGAGAAGGAAAACCGAACAGCCACCCCGGAAGAACGCGCTGTATTGGAAAATTATTCAGGGTTCGGTGGAATCAAAGCCGTATTGAACCCTGTCGGCCACCCGGATGATCAGCGGTACTGGACAAAAAGTGACCTTGACCTTTTTGGGTTGGTTACCGAATTGCACGAAGTTTTGCGCGAAGGCGCCGGTGATGAAGTACAGTACAAACGCTACGTCAGTTCGCTGAAGAATTCCATTCTCACTGCTTTTTACACGCCGCCGGAAGTCGTTAATGTACTGGTGGAAACCCTTCACAAACGAGGCATTGCACCCATGCGCTTGTTGGACCCTTCAGCGGGAACGGGCGTTTTTACATCCGCCTTCAGACAACAATTCCCTGACTGCGAAAATACCTGCTTTGAAAAAGATTTATTGACCGGCAAAATCCTCTCTCAACTTTATCTGCATGATAAAGTACGGACAGAGGGTTTTGAAAACATTGAAAGCCGTTACGCCAACCATTACGATATAGCAACCTCTAATATTCCCTTCGGTGACGTGGCAGTGTACGATCCTTTCTTCGCCACCCATAACGATCCGGCACGGCGTATGGCCGCACGATCCGTCCACAATTATTTCTTTCTCAAATCAGTCGATATGGTGCGTGATGGTGGTATCGTGGCGTTTATCACTTCGCAGGGCGTACTCAATGCCGAACAGAACCGTCCTGTACGTCAATGGCTGATGGAATATTGCGAACCGGTTTCTGTCGTCCGCCTGCCCAATAATCTTTTTACTGATCATGCCGGAACCGAAGTGGGCAGTGACCTTGTTATCCTGCAACGCAAGGCCCGTGGGGCCAATCTGACACAGCGCCAGCACGATTTTATCGAATCCCGCCGCCTGTCCAACGATATCCAGGTAAATAACCTTTTTCAGACGTTCGACCGCGTGGTACATACATCCTCGAAAGTTGATACCGACCCTTATGGTAAACCCGCATTGGTTTTCCTGCACGATGGCGGTGTGATCGGCATCGCTGCCGGGTTAAAAGATATGTTACATGAGGACTTTGCACAACATTTGGATGTGGAACGCTATCTTCTCCATTCACCTCAAAGGCTGGAACAACCGAAATATATAGTTTCGCAACCGGTGCAGACATCAGAAGCATTCCCGAAAATGACTAAGGTTCCGGCTCCTGAAACCGATTCGCCCCGACCATCTGTTTCTTCTAATGAGTTTACCGGCTCCCTGTTTGGAAATGAGGAAATATCAAAAGCAACGGTCAGGACACCGACTTCGGAGGTTTCCGGTAAAGAAACGCCGCTCTCTGTTTCCCGTGAACCGCTTATCTCCCTGTATGACCTTTTCGGTCTTCCAGAAACAGTACGTTCCCAAGTTAAAAAGCCACGTACCCGCAGTAAAGAGGCCAAACCAGTTGAACAGGTGCCCCTGGAGTGGCGCGAGCTTTTACAGATCAGGAATGCCTCTTCCCCACTGCCTGAAACCGTCGCGGAGAAAGAAGCCCGGATAAAACGAGAAGAAAAAAAAGAAGAAGAACGCCAGGAAAATAATAAACCTGTTCCTTTTACTGCCGAAAGGTTGAAACACTACCGGGAGGGCTCATTGGTATCTGGCAGGGATAATCACATCGGTTATCTGCGAAATCTCGACGGCATTCAGCCTATGTTTCACCCGCTGGAGCTTACACCTTCCCAACGGCAACGGGCATCTCTTTATATTGAAATACGGAACACGTATCATCACCTCTATGTCAATGAGGCCGAACGCCTGCTGGTTAATCCTGCGCTTCGTGATATGCTCAACCGCCTGTATGATGATTTTACAAAACGGTTCGGACAACTGAATGATGGCAAAAACCTCGGTCTGATTAAAATGGATGCTGGCTGGCGCGAAATCCTTTCCCTTGAACGCTATACCGATGGACATGCAGTTAAAGCCGATATCTTCAACCGTCCTGTAGCCTTTAATCCCAACGAGATAACCCACATCGAAAATGCCCGCGAAGCCCTGGCCGCTTCGCTGAATAAATACGCGGGTGTAAACCTTGACTACATGGCTTCCCTTACCGGGAACAAACAGGACGAGATACTGGAGGAACTCAAAGGGGCCGTGTATTTCAATCCACTGGCAGGCGGCTACGAGATAGTAGATAAATTCATTGCAGGTAACGTCATAGATAAAGCCGGACAGGTGGAGTCCTTTTTGGAAAGTAATCCCGGGCATGAAGCTGCTCGCGTTTCGCTTGAAGCCTTGCGGGAGGCTACACCCAAGCCGATTGCTTTCGACGATCTTGACGTCAACTTCGGCGAGCGTTGGATACCAACAGGTATTTATGAAAAATACGCCTCGTGGCTTTTTGAAACAGGTGTCAACATTCACTATGCACAAAGCCGCGACGAGTATAGTGTTACGACTTTGAGGAGTAACGCCAAGATATCCGACCAGTATGCGGTCAAATCGCAAAGCCGCACTTTCGACGGCGTGGCGTTGATCAAACACGCCTTACACAATACCTCCCCAGACATCACAAAAAAGATTATGGTAGACGGAGAAGAAGTAAAGGTTCGTGATGGCGATGCTATCCAATTGGCCAATTCGAAAATCGACGAGATGCGTAAGGGGTTCTCGGATTGGCTGCGCGAGCAATCGCCGGAGTTTAAAGACCGGTTGGCCGGGCTTTATAACCACACGTTTAACTGCTTTGTACGACCGGCTTACGATGGTTCGCACCAGACTTTTCCCGGTCTGGATTTGAAAGGTTTAGGTATTGACGACCTTTACAAAAGCCAGAAAGATGCCGTATGGATGCAGAAACTGAACGGAGGAGGTATTTGCGACCATGAAGTGGGCGGAGGGAAAACGCTGATCATGTGTTGTGCCGCCATGGAAATGAAACGGCTGGGATTGGTAAACAAGCCGATGATAACAGGATTAAAAGCCAATATTTATGAAATAGCGCAGACCTTTTGTACGGCTTATCCCAATGCCCGCGTTTTGTATCCAGGCAAGGAAGATTTCACACCGGTCAACCGGATGAAAATCTTCAACGAGATAAAGAACAACAACTGGGATGCCGTTATCCTTACGCATGAACAATTCGGGATGATCCCGCAGTCTCCCGATATACAACGCGACATTTTACAAAAAGAACTGGATAGTGTTGAAGAAAACCTGGAAGTATTGCGCGGGCAGGGAAAAGAAGTTTCGCGGGCCATGCTAAAAGGTTGCCTTAAAAGGCAACAAAACCTGGAGGCCAAACTAAAAAACATTGCCTACCAGATTGAAACACGGAAGGACGATACGGTGGATTTTCGTTTGATGGGTATCGATCATTTGTTTGTCGATGAAAGTCACAAATTTAAAAATCTGACCTTTACCACCCGGCACGACAGGGTGGCAGGACTGGGTAATGCCGATGGTTCGCAGCGGGCGCTGAATATGCTGTTTGCCCTGCGTACCATACAGGGACGCACAGGTAAGGATTTAGGGGCGACTTTCTTATCGGGTACGACCATTTCCAATTCACTCACAGAATTGTACCTGTTGTTCAAATACCTGCGCCCGAAAGAACTGGAACGGCAGGGGATTACCACCTTTGATGCCTGGGCGGCGATATTCGCAAAAAAGAGTATTGACTACGAATTTTCGGTAACCAACGAAATTGTACAGAAAGAGCGGTTCCGGTATTTTATCAAAGTTCCGGAACTGGCAGCTTTTTATGCTGAAATAACGGACTTTCGCACGGCCGCGAACATTGGTATTGATCGCCCTGAGAAAAACGAAATACTGCACAATATTCCGCCCACACCCGACCAGCAGGAGTTTATTGAACGGCTGGTTGCCTTTGCCAAAAACGGCGATGCTACGCTTTTATTCAGGGAACCGCTTTCTGACAATGAAAAGACAGCCAAGATGCTAATTGCTACCGATTATGCGCGGAAAATGTCGCTGGATATGCGCATGATTGCACCCGGGCGGTACGGTGACCATATCGACAACAAGGCCAGCCATGTCGCCCGCCGGATAACGGATTATTACCGGGATTTCGACAGGCACAAGGGCACGCAGTTTGTCTTTTCCGACCTCGGAACGTACCGTCCCGGTCATTGGAATGTGTACAGCGAAATAAAACGTAAGTTGGTTGAAGACCACGGTATTCCGGCACACGAGGTGCGTTTTATACAGGAAGCCAAAACTGAAAACGCCCGTAAAACGATGATTGCCGGGATGAATGATGGGAAAATACGTGTACTGTTTGGTAGTACCGAAATGTTGGGTACCGGCATTAATGCCCAGAAACGTTGCGTTGCCATCCATCATCTCGATTGTCCGTGGCGTCCTTCTGATCTGGAACAGCGCGATGGCCGCGGTATCCGGAAAGGTAACGAGGTTGCCAAACTCTATGCAAACAACAAAGTCGATGTTATCCTGTATGCGGTCGAAAAATCGCTCGATGCCTACAAATTTGGTTTGCTGCATAACAAGCAACTGTTTATCCGGCAACTAAAAACCAATTCGCTTGGTTGTCGCACCATCGACGAAGGCAGCCTGGACGAAAAAGGGGGCATGAACTTTTCCGAGTATGTGGCTATCCTTTCAGGTAATACCGAATTGTTGGAGAAAGCCCGTCTGGAAAAGAAAATCGCCGCGTTGGAAAGCGAACGGCAGGCTTTTGCAAGGGGTAAATCGTCGTCCCGCTACAAATTGGAAAACATCATGCAGAGCGCAGAAAAGAACAATGACCTGATTGCCCGTATTTCCAAAGATATGGAAGCCTTTAATTCCCGAGTGCAAATAGCGTCGGACGGCACAAGGCTTAATCCGGTGCTGTTAGATGGGGTGGAGGGCAGTAACCTGAAAGAAGTCGGTCTCAGGCTGAACGAGATAAGCGCCAAGGCCCGTACGCATGATGTGCATGAACCCATTGGTACATTGTATGGCTTCACGCTTTTGGTAAAAACCGAAACTATGCTGAAAGAGGGCTCCGATATCGTTCAGAACCGTTTCTTTGTTAAAGGAGAGGGCGAAATCCTGTACAATTACAACAACGGACTGATGGCTGCCGACCCTAAGGTTGCCGCGCAGAACTTTATCCATGCTTTGGATAGTATGCCCCGCCTGATGGAGAAGTACCAGGCGGAGAACGAGAGAATCTCGAAAGATATTCCGGTACTGAAAGACGTAGTCGAAGCGGTATGGCGAAAAGAGGAAGAGTTAAAGGGGTTAAAAGCAGAATTGAATAACCTCGAACGACAGATTAAACTATCGCTGAAACCTATCGAACAAATGGAAGGACAATCATCGGAAGCCGTGGCAGACAATCAACTGCACCCAACTCCCTTAAAATTCACCCAATCGAAGCAAACGATGAATGGGTAGGTGAGTGGATATTCCTTTACCTCATTATGAAAAATCACTTCTCCATAAGGTTTAATGCCCCATATTTTGAGATATTAAAATTGAATAAGGGCAAACTATGAGTGCTTTTGTTTTTAATTATATAATAAGCTGCATTTTCATCCAAAAGAACAGCAGAAAGATGAATATCTGAACCCTCCTTAATCTCTTCAATCGAATCATTCTGATTTTGATGAACAATTGTTGTGAGAATACCTTCAATAATTTTATTTGCATAGGTTTTTTGGTCTACACTTTTAGATTGATGTTCTAATTGAGTATCTGTATAGTCAAAATTAAAGCCTGGAATTCGCAATTTTGACCATGAGAAATTTGAGTAAGGGAATTCAAAAGCATAATAGATATCGTTTATATTTTTGGTTGAATCGATTTCGACTGGCACTTTTAAACAAATCTGAGAAGACTGGTATTTTTCGGTTTTTTTTGCATTTTTATAAATCGAATCAGTTTGTATTAATCTAAGCTTTGCATCAACGAAAAAGTTTGATGCTTTAAGGTTAAATGCTTTAGGTTTAATAATGGCCCCGCAATTAGTAATTATGATTGAAAGTGTATCGTTCTTTTTCTTGAATCTAACGGCACCACCTAATTCAAAATTGTTAATTTTATTTTCATCCGTCCACAATGGCCGAATCCAATTGTTTGAGTCATTTACAATGGAAGGAGGAATTGAATATGGGTTTCCGAACTTGTCATAATAGGAGATTTTAATGTCATAATACTCAACCTTAGCTCCCCAAGAACGAAACCCAACAGAATAACTAATGTCTATTTGATTCCTTTCCTGATATTCCTTAATGTAGTTGAAAAGCGGAAATATACCTACATTAAAAATCATGAGCGTAAAATACGCTGTAAATGTCTCTGCCTTAAATTCACCTTTTTTTATGAGAATCAAAAAGAAGAAAAAAGCTATATTTATTAGTAATAGAATGACACTTATCCAAAATATTGCTTTATCTTGACCTGCGTTATGGTGGTAAAATCGAATTATAATTAGAATGATTAACACCGGAGAGAACAAAAAAGCTGAAACTAAAAATCTCATCAACGAAATTCCCTTAGCTTCATTTTTTATTATTTCTATCCTACGCTTAATACTTACATTTAAGACATCCTTTACATACCTGAGCTTTTTAGCAATGTTTTCAATGATCATGGTTATTTATTTTAGTTGTGAACTCATTTCTAAACTCCATACTAACCTATTAATTTTCAAAAGTATTTTTACTGCATCCCATACTTCTCCCTAAACTCATCCACCCATTTATATCCATGTTTATCTAATATTGGCAATACATCCTGAATATAAATTACCTTAATAAATTCTTTATACTGGGGTGGTATTTTATCCATCAAAACCGGAATCAGTCCTCTTTTATTGGGTGTACTTCCTTTCTCAAATGCAGGATTCCGTTTGTCAATTAGAATCACGAAATATCCATTGTTCTCCAGCGCAAACATTAATCCCCGGAAAAACTGGTAATAGATTGCAAGCGGACAAATCGGTGAACAGGCATAGGGTACATCCAATCCAAATCTCTTCATCAATTCCCAATAGTTTCTGCCTCTATGGGTAAGGTAACACAAATCGGGATCAGAAATTGGATTTAAGCCATCACAATTTCCACCCTCAATTGTAGAACAACCACCAAACTCAGGTTCAACATATTTCGCTTCCACAAAAATGTTTTTATTCATACTTGATTTATCATATACTGCAAAATCAAATGAAGTCGGCTGTTGTTGGGTTTCATTAAAGGTATTCCGATCACAATGTTCAAATTTCAGTTCGTATCTGCTATCAATCTGAATATCTGTAAATTGAAAAACATCCTTAAAAAATGCATAATCCATTTTGATTAAGGGCTCTCCAAACAAATTAAATAGCATGGCTTGACTACTCAAACCATGATGAATGTATTTATGTAATGGGTAAGAAGCTTTGCTATTTTTGGCTTCTGCTTTTTTTTCATTTACGTATTCGAAAACCGATTCGAGAATGATGTTCTTTTGCCAATCTTTTCGATCCTTTAGGATATAAGGAGACTTATCATGTACATTGAGATCCTTATTGCTTTTCCCCTTATTGAAGAAGTAATTACTTGCAGTAAGCTCTTGCTTTTTGCGAAAATCTGAAAATTTATCGTATTGCCAGGTGCTCATATCTTCAATTATTTAATTAATCCAGAGTTACGCGCCATATCCTGCATGAATTTTGTCAATGGCCGTTTATTAATATCTTCATCAAGAGTATAGTTTGCGAGAAGCATCCTTTGGATTTGCTTTTCATCATAAAATATTTTCTTGCCATTTTTCTCAAGCTTTAGTAACGCCTCTTTACCTCCTTCTTTGTATGCATAGGCTTTCTCATAGATTTCTTTAACTATATCCGTATGTCGTAGATATATACCAGTTAAATGAAATTCTTTGTCGTAGTTTTTAACTTTGAGATGAACTGGACCAGCAATGGAAGGTTCCAATTCATTTAAAGGAACGTCTTTGCCCATCAATAGTTTGGTATGACTTTCAATCGAAATGGCAAAATTGAAAAGGCTATGAAAGTCTTCAAAATATGGATGGGTTAGTTCATTTAATTTATAAAAAGTATCAGATTTACTATGATTACATGAAGCACAAGAAGGAATTAAATTATATAAAGATATGCTTAAATAAGGATAAGGGCTTTTAGGAAAAAAATGATCAAATTGAAATTTTGCAACTTTTGAATTACCTTTTTTCACAACCAACGTGTATTGAGAATTACAGTATAAGCAAGCCTTGATATTTAAATTTCCCGCTAACTTAACAAGTTCAAATTCTCTAAATTCTGTGTATCTAAAAGCCCATGTAATTTTCTTCCCAAAGGAAGTTTGCTCTTTTTTAACAGAATCGTAAATTAATCTATTATAACCTTTAAGATCAAATGCATGGATTAAGTCTAGTTGTTGTTTTGGAGTTAGAAGGATGATTTCACTAAAATGTCGTCTTAAAAACCTTATTATAATTTGTTGATTTAAATTCGTAAAGATTGGCAATAATTCATTCAACCTATCTATTGGACCTTTATAATTGCCTTTTTTTTTATCTGTTATATCATCAAAGAAGATCTTTTCTATTGCATTCCAGTCTCTTTTAACCCCATCAATACCAGTAAAGTCAACCTCTCTTTTCATCTAAATTGGTTATTTGTGATTCAATTAAATTTAATTCATGCAATAGCGCTCGCCTCTTTATTTCTAAATCAGATTGTGGGAGTTTTGCAAATAAAGTTTCCAATAACCTTTTCTGAATCATAGGCTCCCCAATTAAACGTATCTGTTTTTCAAGTGAGTCTTTTTCGCTATCTAAATTGCTTGAAGTTTCAATTTCATTCAAAATTTCAAAAATCTTGTTTTGTGCAAATTGTCCAATTAATCCCTTGCCCATAAAAAAAGCATCCATAAACAGAGAATGAATATTTGCACCAAAGGTTTGTTGTAATTTCATTTCACCATCCAAGAAGTTTATACAGCACTTAGGTAAATCTGAGACTATAAATGGAGAATGTGATGTTATAATTAACTGGACTTTTCTTTTTGAACCAGAAAATTCCGCTTTTAAAAAATTAAGGACTAAGTCAATATAGCTTTGTTGCCATTCGGGATGTAGAGCTAGTTCAACTTCATCTAAAAGAATTATTAGATTTTGGCTTAATTCACTTTTTTTTAAAGTAACAAAACGCGAAAAAAGATTAAAAAAAGCCATCTCTCCAGAACTTGGAGTCGTTTGAATTGCCGGTTCATGGCTTAATCCAAAATTCACAAAGGAGGTGATTCTCTCTTCAGAAAAAAATGAGTTGAAAAATTTGTTGAAAGCTGTGATTTCATTTTTTTGCAAATCAATATAAACATCGTTGGTCCAATCAGAGATTCCTGATTTTTCAATTATTTTGAGGAGCTCCAATAAATCATCAGCATTTGCCTTTAAAAAGGGGAAATAGCTATTGGCTTGGTAAAGATTATTATAAAATGTTTGAAAGTCTTTTAATCCGATTGATCTTCTTTTTAGCAACAAATCATTTAAACCTTCAAGTAATTGAATTGAAAATTTTTCATTGTCATATTCTAGACCCGAAACTGCGCCCAAATAATTTATTATATTGAAAATGCTAGACCTAAAAAATTTAAATTCAATTAATTCGAGACGTTTATTCTTTTCTAATTGGTTTTGATAATCATTGAACAGTTTTGACATTTTCAAACAAAAATTGACCTGTTCTTCATTTCCATAACTACACAACCATTCTTCTTCCTCATTATTAGGGCTTATTCTCAAATATCTGGGAATTTTAATAATGCAGATATCATGATTATTTTTATATTTTCTAATAAAATTGACTTGTCTTCTTAGTTCCATTACCCTATGATAAGCCAACGTTTTTTTGTATGTAAATCCCAAATCATTCTTATCTCTATTTAAATATGTCTCTTTATCTCCAACCAATAGATAATTTGTTCCAAGGTTTTTCATTCCCATTAGTTGATCTTTAGTAAGATCTAATGGATATTCATATGGATCAAAATGATTTGAATGGTAGATAAATGTACAATTAGATAACCTTGGAGAGTCAACAATTTCAAAAACCTCAGGAATGTTAGTAACCTCTATGCTTTGATGAATATATAGAGATATTTTTTTTGAATTACTTCTTTCTTTAAATGCAACAATTACATTCTCCGGATCTTCGGATAAGCCTCCATCAATGCAAGACCTAAGCAGTGCTCTCATTAAGGTTGTTTTTCCTGTTCCATTCTTTCCTACAACACCAGTTACTCCTCTAATATTTCCTCCCCAAAAATTAGAAGGCAATAAATCAGAAGAAATATATTCAATTTGCTTTAAGTCTTTGTTATAATGTATTATACAATCAGATGAGAAGTTAAATTCCTTGAATTCAAGACCCATATATTTCGAAACATAGACATACAATAATTCCATAGCTTATTCCTCCTTATTTTGTTTCTCCCATGCCTCCAGCACCAACCTCCTCGTTCTATTTTCTCCATATTTCTGGATTTCCTTGTCTTTGAGGATGCGGAAGGTTTCGCCGGGGAAATCGGGACCATCAAAAATCTGAGGATATTGAATACAACGAATATTTTTTATTACTTGATTCATGTTTATGCAATTATTAAGCAGCATTTTATCTCATTTTTGTTATTTTGGTTCCAGCATAAGTGAAGGTATAGACGAATGGAGTTGTTTCATTACTAATTGCTTGCAATATTTTAGGCCAGAGGCTTAGGGTCATTAGGGTCAAACGGAAAAGATCTAACGAATTTGATGATTTCATTTTAAATGCGATGACCTTATAGCCATCCTCAAAGTGTTTGACGATGGGGATGTCGAGGCCTTTCTTTGCAGAATCGACTAAAAAAACAATCGAATTTTCTTTGTCGATATTATCAATCTGCATTGTCCGTTGGATTGAAATTTCTTGCGTTTCGTCTAAATTGTGTAACAGTTTAAGTGCGTCGGCAAGATTCTTTGGATAATTTAGGTCGAAATAAAGTTCCATGGTATCTAATATAGTGAATATTCCAACGCCGCATTTATTTCATCCAGATTAAGATCAAATTGATCCATAATTGATTCCACAGAATTTTTTCCGGCATGAGCACGTTGAATCATTTCAACATATATTCCCTTTTCAGAAATGACAGGTTTTCCACCTCCAATTTTTGGATCGACCACAATAAGTTTCGAATTATGTAGTGGAAATAACCTCAATGCGATTCCATCGATATCGAATTCAATATTTGCAAAGAACTCGAAAATAAAATTCAGGTTATATTGACCTTTCCCATCCAGTTTCACTAATCCTTCTGGAAATTTAAAATAAATGCCTTTGCCCGGAATTACTTTCAGATTTACCTTAACGTTATTAGTTGCAAACGGATATATTTTCGTTGATTTTGATTGAAGATCAGTTCTGGCTTTTAATATGTTCGTTAATGTGAATCCATTCTCGCGAAGTGTGCCAATAACAACCAATTCAACTAAGCCATGGAAACAAATACGCATGCTTTCGATATCTTTCTTTTGATTCAATGCTAATCCCTCGTAGTTTTTATCCGATAATTCTTTAAACCATCGCCTTACTTTTTCAGCCGAAAGACGAGTAATTCTTGAAACATCCTGAACGGAATAGATCCCTTCATTTAATGAGAATTCTTTCATTGTAGAAGAATAAGTTATTGATTGTTTAAGTTTTGAAATGATTTCACCAGTTATACTAACCTGTGATTCTTTTGATGGATTGTTTAGTTTCTCCCAAGCCTCCAGCACCAGCCTCCTTGTCCTATACTCTCCATATTTCCGGATTTCCTTTTCTTTAAGGACGCGGAAGGTTTCTCCGGGGAAATCGGAGCCATATACATCCTTTGGATCTAAAATGTAGCGGAGTTCTTCGGTGGTGAGACCGTAAAGTTTGGCGTAAATGGCATCAAGTTCGGCTTTTAATATGGCACGGCGCTCTTCATCCCATTTAAAGGGTGGTAATGGGCACCCTTCATGGTCTATCTCACACCATTCAGGTGGGATCCATTCGTGGCCTCCGGTAGCAGCTTTATTATCTTCCCATTGTTTTTTAATAGCTTCTTTAAAATCTTCATCGGCTTCTTTCCAAACATCATCTACAAAGGCTTTAATGTCCCATGAAGTATATATTAGTTCAAGACATTTGGAAACTATCTGAAGTGATATCTTAACTTCAATATTTGTTGCAATGGGAATTTGAATTACATAAAACTGATTTATATTAACGCCAGGAATCTTTTGTTTGGCCATGTAATCAAATATCAAACTATTGAAATTTGCCAGCAAATAAATAGTCTCAGTAATCGGTAGTAAATAAGGAAATATTATTGAAGAACTATTCCCAATTCCAGAATATGGGATTATTGTGCTAACAAAAGTTCTTTCCCTTTTAGCTTCACCAATTCCTCGGTATACCATAAACCACTTTTTGTCATACTTTTGTGGAATCTTATTTTGTAAATCATCTTGGTTTACATAATACTGTGGTTTTATTCGGTAACTCGGATTTTGAGAATTTTCAATTGGCATATTGGGCAAACCTCTCCCTCCTTTACCTTTTAAATAGTCTTTTAGTTCCATTGATCCGAACCTATGCTCATATTGCCAAATAAATTTTGATTCATATAATGGCAGACAATTTATTCCATTTTCTTTTAAAAAAGATGAGCTGTCAATTGTCATATTGTAAAGACCCTGCATTAGTTGTAAATCATCATATTTTTTTGAACCAAAAATTGGTGCAGATTTTTTATAAATTCTCTCATTCAACTCAAAATCAATTTTAGTTCTAAATAATGGAGATGTTTTTGTCTTAGGATTAAATAAGTCTATTGCTTCTTTATCAAGGTAAAAATAAGACATCTCATTATTTATGGAATTTGTATTACGAAAATGAAAGGCAATTCGAGGTTTTATATTTTTTTTAGTGTTACCAAAAAATGTCAACAAACAAAATTTCACAACATTAGCGACGTTTTTGAACAGAAATTCTTCATTTTCAAACCCGACTATGCTATGCAAGCGGTTTTTGCTTATCGCATCTATGAATAATTCATTTGTTGATTCTTCTGTAACTATTCCTAATGGAATAATTATTCCACCTCGACCTCGCTCGTTTATTAATTGGTACAATAATTCTGTGAAACATTGATATGTATTTATTTTACTTGAAGCAGTTTTCTCAAATCTCAATGAACCTCTTATGAAGCTTACCTGAGATTCTATAGCATGTTTATCATTAATAAATTCGGCATATAATTCCGTTCCTTTTAATTTTTTAATAGCCTCTTTCCTTTCATTGCCTTTTAATCTCGAAATCTCTGGAATCTTATTTTCAAAATATTGTTTTTCCTCTAATTGAACTGATTCCCATGGAGGATTACCCAACATCACATCAAAACCTCCTTGTTCAAATACATCAGGAAATTCCAACGCCCAGTGGAAAAAATTGTGTTCAATTGATAAAGAATTGGCTTTGCCTACTATTGGAGCATAAGCCGCAGAAGGATTACTTAAAAAACTAATCAGGTGCTCACTGGTTGAAGCCGATTTTTCGTTTTCAGGAGTATAATGGAAAAAGAAGGCTGCAGTCCAAAGATTGCATGCTGTCCAATCTTTAAACCAGCTGGGTTTATTACGCAGTTGTTCAAATTTAGTTTTAACTTGCTTTACTGCTTCAACATCATCTTGATTTATATCTTCCAATTGATGGTAATCAGTAGAGAACATATGAACTTGTTGTTTTTCTTCAAATTTTAATGTCTGCTGAAATCCAGTGTCTGCCTTTCCCTCTAAAAATTTAAGATAGCGCTGGTTGTCTTTTTTTAGTTTTAAACAAATTGCTTTGTCATTACTAGTAATAGGATAATAAGCATCATTTGGGATTCCTTTTTCTAACACGCTTAAATAAGTAACTCCCACTAAACTATTTCCACAACGTATTTTATGATCGAGGAAACTTAACGGTTTTCCGCTGCAATGACCTTCAAGCCACAACGCCAGTTTACAAAGTTCAACAGCATCGGGATTCATGTCAACGGCATAAATGCAATGTTGGATTACTTCACGCAAACAAGTACGGTAAAGCGAAGGTGCCGGATTTTCTTCGCCACTCTGTACTCTTGCCAGGTACCAGGCAATTGTTCGGGCAGCAGCCAACATCATATGACCGCTACCGGATGCCGGATCACAGACCTTTAATTTCAGCAAAGCTTTAGCTTGTTCCTCTTTATTATCGGAATGTTCTTTTAACCGTTCTTCAATTACCGGTATTAATGCCGATTTTATGAGTTCATTTACGAGGTCAGGTCGTGTATAATAGGACCCAGTTGTCTTACGATCAGTCCCTTCGTGAAAAGTGAAATTAATTTCTCCTGGATTGCTTGCTTCAATATTTTCGATGACAGCATGAAGTTCCAATAAACCCTCATACACCGACCCCAGCTCTTCCACATCTAATGATCGGTAATTGATAGGAACAAGGTTTCTATTTTCATCTGTAAACTCGTTCATGTTTCGTACACATTCGAGCAACAGTTTATTGTTGATGAGGCTATTTTGCAAATCGGCAATTGCATTATAGCTGAATAATTCACCGTCCAAAGGCTGAATGCCTAATTTCTTCCCATTGCCTCCCGCTTCAAATAAGAGAAATGTATTGATCAGACCTTGCCATAAGTCGGTGAATTGAGCTTCAAATACATACCGGTTTTCGGAGAGTTTGCGCAGGCGATGTATGCTGTAATATTGGATGTATAATTTTTTCAGACGTTGAGTCAAGTCTGTCTTATCATCAGGGTCATACACGAGATCCCGTTCTTCTGTAACCATTAGAAATAAAAAACGGTATATAATGCGCAATAACTGACGATAATAATCCTTTGGTGATAAAGTTCCGGCCTGGATTTTATCACGCAAGGCGGTATTATTTTCATGTTGGAGAAAACCTTTTCCCAGCGCTACCAATGATTCTTTAACGGCAAGACTTAAACCATTACGAATCCGGTTTCCGGTTTCTATACTATCCTGGTAATATTTATCCAAAAGGCATTGGGTTGCGTCCACTTTTTTTAATGGAAATCGGGATACATGGATCAGGCGATAAAGTACTGTAAACTCACTGTATTTATCTTCATCCAACATTCGCTTGATGTCGAATTCTACATATGTAAGTTTAATCAACAAACCACTATCGCGGATCAAACGCAAGTACAAACCATTGGTTGCAATCCCAAACAAATGTTCCGTCACATTCAGGTATTCCTGCATCGTACCGTGTGGAGAAAACCGGGTTGTTCCTCCGCTTGTTTTTATATCGAGTGTATTTTTATCGGGATGGTTCGGTTCAAAAAAACCAACAATATGGATTGGTAGATGATCAGCGTTTTCGGCAGTATGACTAATTGCATACGACTGGTTATTATCTCCTTGAAGCGAAGTTCTCTGGCGTAGCAAATCAAAACCAATCGAACTTAGAAACTGCTCCATCCATTTCCGGCTAAGCATTGTTCCATAAGGATCGCTGGCCGGAAGGTTTTGAAGCCGGTCGCTAAAATGTTTCCAATCTAATTTGATGCGGCTCCAGGCATATTCAATTTCACTCCGGATGTTTGAGCCGGGTTCGAAACCAAAATCGGTAGCCGATTGTCCCTGAGCTTCAGCTTTCTCAACCTTTTGCAGAATCTCTTCCGAAATCAGATTGCCTTGTATATTAATAGTGGTATATTTCATATTCCTCTAATTTATTGCAGGTAATAAAATGTAAACTCCCAATACATCCATGGGCAGCACCGGCTCTACCACATTGTATTTATTACCACTCACTAATTTTTTAAAACGGGTATGACTTTCTACCAAATGATTTGCTCTTTCCAGAGCGACCTCATCGGTTTGTTTTCGAAACGTCGCTTCATCTTTCACCCATTGCATCTCTTCGTTCAGCCAATAAGCTTGTTCGGGTTGCTCCATGTTTTGAGTAGCTTTTATACCCATCAATAAATTCATGGCCGCTTCTTTCGCAATAAACTGCTTCTGATTAATTTCACCCTCATAACCCCAAAGCCACATTTCTTCTGCGACTATCTGTTTATTATTTGGCTGCTCTGCAATTACATTTCGAACCCTTAATTGAAAAAGAACTGTTTTTTGTTTTATGTCTGAAGATCGTAAAACAGCAGCACGGGCAGCACTGTTACTGGCACCATGCAAAGCATTATTAATAATGTTATTCGAAAGATGTTCGGTAAACGGATGATTTCGGCCAAGGTATTTGTACCCGGAAGGGGTTGGAGATTTAAACGAGACCTGGATATCATTTTTATCTGTAAGCAATTCTCTTATTCGTTGCGGAATATTGGTTGCATAAATTTTGTATCCATCTTTTTTAGCTTCCACCTGCACACCCATAAATCGAAGAGTTTCCACAACAAATTGTTCTACTGCATGTACATCACCAATTGAATCATCCATCTCTTTCAAGTCTACTTCAATTTCGTTTTCCTTTATCGCATTTTGCGCAAATATAGTTCGTGACGCAACTTCCCGTTTTTTAGCTTCTTCAAATGCCTTGGCCACTTTATTCTTCTCTGCTTCAATTTCTTCCGCTTCAAATAACGAAAGTTGATGTGATACCTGTTTTATTGAAACCGAAGGTTTTAACAGGATTGCATTGGTAACAGCTTCCATAACAGAAGCGCTATTTTCGGGGAAAGGAACCGCTATCCCGATTGACCGCCTGATTTCACGTGCTTTGCGAAGTAAAACCTCCAATACAACCCCGTCAATCGGATTGTTACTGCCATACAACAACGCCACTTCTACTGTTGCTGCCTGTTGACCAAAGCGGTCGATACGACCCTCTCGTTGCTCCAGCCGGTTTGGATTCCAGGGTAAATCATAATGCAATAAGGCATTAAAACCTTCCTGTAAATTAATACCCTCACTTAAACAATCTGTGGCAATCAACAATCGCCTGTCAGACTTATTCATTGATTCAATCTTTTCTCTTCTTAACTCATCGTCAAATTCACTTGTAATGACTTCGATGTGCAGTGTATTAAAATTTCTGCCTCTTAAACCTTCCTTAAAAATGCTACCGAGATAATTTGCAGTTTGGATGTATCGACAAAAAACAATGGGGTTGAAGCCTCTTTCGATATAAGTTTTTATCTGTACCAATGCTTCTTTCGCTTTTTGGTCGTGTTCAATGCCATACAATCCTTCCATTCTCCGCGCATACCCCAATAGACGCCTGGATTCGGAATCATTCACTGGAGAAGCTTTTCCCAATACTGACAAAGGCAAGTTGTCGTCCGTTGAAAAATCTTGATCCATTACGCTTTCACTTTCTGCATCATTTCCAATAAGTTCATCTTCCTCGTCAGTAATTCTTTTCTTTTGAGCTTTTTTCACAAGCATTGAAATACCGGCTGCAGGACTGCTCATTACACCGCGGAGCAAAGCCAATGCATCCCAATAATTGTAACGTTGTTTCCTTCCGTCGATTGTTTTGATTGCTACAATTTCTCTGGCATAGGCCAGAATATCATCGAATACTGAGGAATACGCCGCGCCAATATGATAATCTTTGTCAATTGAATTGCGTTCCGGAAATTTAGTTTCTTCATCCAGCCATCTTAATATATCGGCTCTGCGTCTTTGAATAAAATGTTTAGCGATATCTTTTCTTTCCTGCTCACTTGAAGTAGTAATGTCAATCTTTTCAAACGCTGGTTTTATCAAACCTAATAATGATTGAAATTCAGCCTGTTTGCCGCTATGAGGTGTTGCAGTGACCAAAACTAAATGTTGCTTTTCCTTCTTTGCAATATCGTGAAGTAAGTGATAGCGAAGCTGCTGCGAATTATTGGCTCCTGCGGGTTTAGCGCAAGTATGTGCCTCGTCAACAATAATCATTTCGGGACAATGGTCGATAAATACCTGGCGCTTATTCCCTGTTTTTATATAGTCGATTGAAATAATTTGAAAAGGAAATGCCCTGAAAATATTCTCATGCGTTCTGATCTGTCTTTCCAGGGAGGTCGCGGTGCCCGAACGGATAATGACTGCTTCAATTCCAAATTTATTTTTCATTTCATCCTGCCATTGGTCGCACAAATGGGGTAAACAAACGACAGCGAACCGTTTGATTTCTTTCCTTTCGTAGAGTTCTTTAGCAACCAGTAATGCTTCAATTGTTTTTCCAACACCCACGTCATCAGCAATTAACAACCGGGTTGTATCTTGTTTCAAAGCCATGATTAGCGGCACCATTTGATAAGACCGGGGACGGAATGACAATTTGCCCAAACACCGGAACGGACCAGCGGCATTACGAAATGAAAGTCTGGCAGCATTGTATAATAGTTTGGCCGAAGTAAAGTCGCCCAAATCCTTTTCAGAGGGTTTGATAAAATTGTATGTTTGAGGCTCGTCAGCAACATTTGCCAATGGCTTAAAAATACCTGTAATTTCATCATCTGAACCTCCTAAAGGTTTTATCAAAAGAAGGTCAGTATCTTCCGAAGGAAGTACAACCCAAGGTCTGTTGCGGAGGGTAACTAAACCACCGGGTTTAAAATCGAAATTTGTCATTAGTCTTTACACTTTACATTTTCAATTAGGAAATCTGATAAATCATTTTTATCCTTTTGTCCTTCTGCTACTTCTATTAAGATTGGCCATAGATAGCCATCTGGGATAATAAAAGCACATCCATTTAATCTTAAGAACGAAAACATCGCTAAAAAACCAGTTCTTTTATTGCCATCAGAGAATCCCTGACATTCAGAAATATGATAATAATATGCTGCAGCCATTTGAAAAATATTCTGATGCAAATATTCACCACCAAAACTGGCTTGTGGTTGATATATTGCGGATTCAATCAATCCTCTGTCTCTTAAACCATCAGACCCACCATACGTTTTTATAGCAAGCTTGTTCAGCTGAACAATTCTATCAAAATCTAGAAAAGTATAGTTTTTCATTACTCTCCTAGTTTAAGTAAAGTTAAATTAAATCTTGACTTTGCTTCCTCGAATAGGTCATTAATAACTTCTTCTGAACGTTTATCTGAATTCGATTTTACGAGTTTAAAAATATCAGGACGTTTGGTTACAAATTCATCCAACGAATCTTTGTAATACCAAACCAACACCTGATAACCTGCATTTTTTAGCACTGCTCTTTTAGCTGTATCATCCTCCTTAATCTGGTTTTCATCATGTGGGGTGCCATCACAAAAAATACAAATGTTGGGTTTATAAAAGAAGTCAGGTCGAACATATATGTTTGGTATTCTTGGCTGAGCCTCATCCGGCAGTTTCAGTTTGTTTTGATAAAGGTATTTAAGAAATTTTTCTTCCGTACTGCTGTTGTGGTCCCGGGCTGCTTCTAAAAATTGATATTGTTCTTCATAGCTACTGAATGCATTATTGCTTAAAATTTCAACCGAGGAATCTTTTAAGTTTTTTAAAGCATCCCTAACCAAATTACGGTCAATTTGCTGATGGAAGCGCTGATTAAAGTAGCTCAATAAATCATCATAAGTGGCTGGCAGTACTTCACCTTCTTCTTCAAATCCATCTTTTAAAAAGCAGATTTTATATGCCTCTTCCATGATGGATTTATAAATTAAAGGGTTGTCAACAATTTGAGACAATACGCCCAAACTACCTTCAGCTGATTCATAAATCAGTATGTTTGGAGCTTCATCTTCACCCATTGTAGTTGCATCAATTTCACTTGATTCAACCTGAAAGTAATTTTCAATAGCCCGCTTGATTGCATACATTAATGTAATTACACCGTTTCCACCACCTTTTAATCCAAGCGATTTAATGGGCTGAATATACAGGGCATTGGCCGTATCGGATGTAAATAGTTTAACATCTTTAATCTCATCTTTATCACCATTTTCATCTTTCTGACCTTTGCTTTGCCAATAACCTGTATTGAGATTAATTGTAAAACCATATTCTTTTGATGCGCGCCATTTCAAGTTTAATTTAAAAATTCTGCATGTTGGTAAATAATGCAGATGAAGCAATTTCTCATTTGATACACTTACAATTCCTTCAATAGTATTATCAAAACCACCGTCAACGGAAAAGTAGGTTTGAATATCATATCCTTTCCGAGTCCTTTCTTCTTCCTGACAAGTAATTCTTTGCAACTCATAAGCCCTGGTTTCCGACATTTCAATTAGGGTTGTATGCAAATGCTTTTTTAGATCCAGTTGAAGAGTTTCATTTATGATTGGATCAACTTCATAATTGTATTGCTTGTCGTATAGAAAGTAACCTGTTTTTGGACAGATTTTACCACTTTCCAATTTTAATTCGGCTTCTGTTAAGATAAGCCGGTCAACACGATACTTTGAACCATCATGATAAACGACATTCCTGGGGCCAAACTCGTTCATTGCAATAAACCTTGGTCTCGAAATATATTCACCACCAGCATCCTCACTTTCCATAAACGATCGAACAGGAAGCCGTGTAAAGTTATACCCAGGAAGGAAACCTTCAGCAGCCAAGTACCGGTAAGGGTAAAATTCTGATTGATCTTTGTTTTTCCCGGACGATTTTCCCGGTTCATTGGTTTCGTTCAATAATAAATCCCGCTGCCTTTCTGCTTGTCTTAAACTTTTGTAAGCTTCTTTCTTTTTTTCGTGATTATCGGCATAAATCCGATTCTCAATAATTGAGGTAGCAGCTTTAATCTGAGTTTGCGCAGCTTTATAGAGTTTTCGCCAACGATCTAATGAACTATCAAATGAGCTTTCATACTCATCCAAATTTTGCTTAATCCAGCTATCGGTGTACCAGGAAGGTTTTCTTTTACTTAACTCATTTTTGAAATAGGTGTCTTCAATTACCTTTTTGAAATTAGTCAGGATAATGGATTTTTCTTCCTCACTGATCTTCAATGAATCAAGAATTTCCTGTTGCAATGGAAGTTTATCGAGATCCGATTTATCAACCAATTCGCCCAAGGAACTATTCAAAGTACTTATAGAATGTCTTGTAAGAACTGAAGCATGAAGATGGCTTATCAGAAGTTCCTGATTTATTAAGTCAATTCTGGGCGCAGTAACGGTTCCGGCCACCATTTGAGTTGAATTTTTAAAATAGTGCCTGTCGTGTGCACTAAAATTCGAACAGTAAACAAGAACCAATGCAGCTTGCCCACTTCTTCCGGCACGACCACTACGTTGTGCATAGTTTGAAGGAGAAGGAGGAACATTTCTGAGATGTACTATTGAAAGGTCAGATATATCAATACCCAACTCCATTGTAGGTGAGCAAAACAAAGCCCCAATTTTTCCGGAACGGAATTCTTCTTCTCTCTGCTTTCTTTTTTCATTGTTAATTTGGCCTGTATGTTCGCGACCTTCTATTGGCTTGATATTATGGAAATCAGTTAGGTAAAATTTCTGAAAGTATTTATTGGGCTCAAGTTTCAATGGTTTATACGATCTGGTTTTAATTGAATCAGGAACAAGTGTTTTTCCATCTCCAACTTGCCATAAAATAGTATCAACCTTTAATTGGAAGATGCTAACCGGTTCATTGTCTGAATTCTTGGCAGGTTTTTTTGAAAGCCAACCGGCATCACACAGGAAATCAAGCAGTCTGTAAGTGAAGTCATTGTACACAACTTTACCTCGAATATCAATTTTATATTGTGCAGCTATTTTTCGAAGGTAGCGACCAAATACACTTAACGTACCACCGCTTTCGGTATAAAGATTCAACGCTGTGCTCGATAATTTCTCCAACCGGATATGTGAAGGAAATTCAAGCTTTTCATTTTCATCCAAGGTCCAGGGATGCCGTAATTTTTCTTTTATGCGTCTTGCATTCTGGGCAATAACAGAAGGGTCCAACATGGAGAAACTTAGTGCATAAGACTTTCTGAAAAAATCAAAAATCTGTTGTAAAAATTCGAGCCTTTCAACAGGACTCATTGCATAAAGCAACTTATTGGGTTCCCATAACGAATCATCCGAAATGGATTCATCCAGATATTTGTATTCTATTTTAAGCAATCCACATTGCTCCAGATTAGGCAAAACCACCCGCCAGCTTCTTCTTAAGTCATGAAGTAGCCGATACATAATGAAGCTTTTAAACGCATCTTCATTTTCTTTTTTCGGACCCGGAAAAGTTGCAGGTTGCTTCGCAAATTGATCTTGAGAAATGTTTAAACAGGTAAATACTTTGTCAGAAATATTTGTGTAATCAAGTGTTGTGTTTGCTTCCAATGCTTTTGCAATGGCCGCCCTTAATTGTCCGACTTTTACAAAATCGTTGAAATGTCCGGCTTGCAATGAAGCATCCTGCCTGTTATCAGTGAAGCTTAATAGTTTTTGTTTTTCTGCACTTTCACCAAATTGTTGTAATTGGGTAATCGTTTCAAAAGATAAAACTGTTGTAGCAGTACTGCGTCCTTCACCACCCAATTTCATCACTTTTGTCCATTCAGCGGTTTGAGCATCATAGATCGTTCCTGAAGTAGGGTCGAACATCAATGGAGAAGGCATAAACCAACCTTCAAATTCTTTTGATTCATCAAAAGAGTAATTGCCCTGTTTATCGAAATGAATTTTACGTGGTAATCTGACTTTTTTTTCGGTTTTTAAAGCTCTTGAATTATCTTTTCGTTTTGGATTAAACCATGTTTCGGGCAGGTCAGGTATATCTCTATCTGCATCCCAAATCAATTCCTCATCTTCTTTATGCTGGATGAATAGGTATCCCTCAACACTTACGATTTCATCCTCTTCTTCGATGATGTCATAAAACTCTCTGGGTACTATCTTGAAATCATTTGTGTTTAATCTAACGCAGGCAAATTCATGTCCCGATGAACGGCTAAAAACCAACGGATAAAGCTTCGTTTCCTTATTTTCAGCGTAAAGACCTGCATCTAAATATAAATCCCTGCTGGTTTGATCACCTAGCGTTGCATAAACCGAACCTGTCTGAGCAATGAATTGATGAATACGGTAAGGAAGGTAATTTTTCTTTTTATCAGCATCTGAATTAAGAATATTTGCCCATTCTAAAAGTAGTTGAAGATGTTTAAGAGCAAGTTTTTTTCCTATACCTGATGCAACAGATAAAAGTTCTGAAATATTACTTAAAGTTGATGGTTTTCTTCTGATTAATGTTCCCTCTTTTTCTTCCAATGCAATTTGCTCTTCAATCCAATTTGCAGTTGCCAGTTGTTCAAATTCATCAGAACTACCTCCCACATCTATTCCCTTTTCAATTGCTCTTTTTAAATCATCCGATTCGGGTGATTTATGATTTCCCATACTCCGAACCAAATATTCATTCACAATTTGATTCGATTTAATGTCAGAGCCAAAAATTGTTGATGCAACTTCAGCCACCTTTTCCTTTTGTTCTAAAAGAGTGGATCCTTCCAATGAGATCATGGTCGCTGAAGTACCAATTGATGTAATTGGATGACTGGCTGCTGATTTTATTCTTCTGATTAGTATTGAAACATCTGATCCCTGTCTGCCCCTGTAGGTATGCAACTCATCAAATACTAGATATTTAATGCTTTCGAGTATATTCTTCCTTACATCAATATCTTTACCCCCTCTGGTCATGATCAACTCCAGCATCATGTAATTGGTGAGAATGATGTGCGGTGGATTAGTCCTTAACGCTTCCCGCTTCTCTTCATCCTCCTGCCCGGTATATTGACCAAAAGTAATCGGGAAAGATTTATGATATTTTTCTTCATAGCTTGTTTTAAACTTCTCAATCTCTTTAAACTGAGAGTTAATCAAAGCATTCATCGGGTAAACAACGACCGCCTGAATTTTATTGGTTGCCAAATCACCTTGTTTCAATACATGGTCGAAAATTGTAGCCATGTAGGTAAGTGATTTTCCAGACCCGGTTCCTGATGTTACGACAAATTCTTTCCCTTTCGCACCCAATAGGATTGCTTCTTCCTGGTGGCGATATAAACTAAACCCGGTAAATATTTTATCAATTTCACTATGAAGATGACCCTCTTTTACCAATTCAGATAATGATCTTCCCTTTTCAAAGGTTGGATTAAATTGGACCAGCGGTTCCGGCCACAGTTTATTGTTGTCAATTTCAGAGTCAACGAATTCAAGTATTGACGGATCCTTAATATTCAAGAAGCTTTGAATATAGGTTTTGTAATTGTCAATCAGCTTCTTATGAAATTTAAGTATGTCCATGGTCAGGTCCCTTCGCTTTTTTAGTCTTTTCTCAGTTAATTTCAATGCATTGCAAATGACAGTTTCATCTTCTTCCTCTTAATTGTCAATTATTTTGTTTGAAAATCAAAACGTTAAAAGCTCTCTTACATCTGAAACAAAATCTTTTGTCAGAATATCAATATGCTGCCTTCTTCCTTTTTTATTAAATTCTGCTTGGCTCAAAAAAAGAATTGTCCAACTCCTTAATTGTGACTAAACAAAGTTAGTGATATAATTTAGTTAGACAAAGAAACCAGACTTTTTAAATCTGTTTGTTTATCAGGTTTTATTGAGTTGTAATTGTCTATCTCCTTAATTTTCAAGAGTCCTTCTTTTCCCTGTATTGCACCGTTTGCAAATGATAACGCAAGCATTACTGCCTGGATATTCCCCGGATAATTTAAAAGTTTTCCTAATCCCTCTTCAACACTTGTGGTATTGGTAATAATAAAGACATAATGGGTTGCCGATTTTTCAAGAACAGGCTGCCATTTTGAAAATTTGTCGTCAATCATCAATATTTCACGCATATTTTCCATTTTAATCACTTAACCAAGTTTAATTCGTAAGTTTCAGTAATTTCTGCTGACTCTGTGTGCTTTTGATATTTCGGTGATGACTACCTCCAAAAAGTTAAAGTAATTATCGATAAATGCTCATTTACATTAATTACGATTGATAGATAACATATATCAACCTGAATATCCAGTAATACAAAATTATGCATATACCAGGATAGAAAACTTGCTAAAAAGAGGGTTAAAATGGGTCAAAAATCAAATCATGATAATATCCAATCTACAATTTTGAGCAGAATATGCATTCAACTTGTTGTAAAAGAGAAATTATGAGGGTTTTTTGAACTTAATGAAATATTTGATTTTGAATTATGATCTGATATTAGGCGGATATTTCAGAAATTCAATTTCCTCTGACATCTTTTTGAAGTCCTTAGTAATCCACAGATTTTTAGCAGGATACAATTTGCTATTTTTACCGGGTTGATAAGTCCCGCTTTTTAATAGATGTTCAGAGATGGGTCCGGCTAACGAACAATTAAAATTGCCATTTGAAAGTTTGGAATAATAATAAAACAGCAAACGTCTGGCTGCGAATTTGTTTATAAGATTAATAACATCTTTTTCATTATTAGGATTCCATTCTTCTCTATTGTTATGATAATTAGTACTGTAATCTTTAATGCATAATATAACAAAACTTCCTTTAGATATTGTGTTGTGTAAATTACAACCCGAACAGCTGTTACGGTTTTTAGTATAATTGCAGGATATTGGCAAATGTGAAAGCACCTTGTTATCAAATTGTTGAAGTATGTCAATTATTTTTTGATTTATTTTGTTCTCAATCTCCTGCTTTGAAGAATTACTCCTATACCAATTATAGCATTTTATAAACACCTCGTTTTCACTGAACTTGCTTGCAATAGATTTTTGATTAGTAATTCCCCAGTCGATGAGATTTCGGATAAAATTAATTTTACTGTATTCATTTGCCAAAACACCATTTTTGTAGAGCGTTTCAATTCTTAATCTGGTTAATCCTGATTGCAACATAAGGAAGTTTCGGTCTAATGCAGAGAAAGCGACATAAGTATAAGTGCGACCCAAATCGGAACATTTTTTCAAAAATGTGTATCCCTGCATTTGTACCATAAGTCTGGAGCCATCTTCCTTGTTTTTATTCCATATCCTATAGTCACTTATGATGATATCTATCAAATTCTCCTTATCCGCTTCAACTTTTTCAAAGGCTTTATTGGGATTAGTGAAATAGTGGATGACTAAGTTGTTTTTGACCATTAATTCTAGCAAGGTTTCAAATCGTTTGTCCGAATCTAATTCATCATCCAGAAATACAACTTGTATTGGGTTTGTAGTTTCTGTGTCGGATAATTCGGCAGGACTAAAACCACGTATAAAATCATCGATTGCTTTGCTAATTAATTCTATTTTAATATTATAATTTTTATTTGATTCATGTTGTATTCCTTTTAGTTCTTCAATTCTGATTTTGGCTGAATACCCTAAAATGTCTTCAATCCTACGAAATACTAAATCAAATTTGTAAGATCTATCACTTTCAGTATAATCGAAATATTTTAGCAAATCATGTTTTAATTCTCTCAACATCCCCTCAGGATCACAAAAATGACTTTTTACATCCTCCAATTCCAGATTGCTTAGTAGTTTTTGTTTAAATATATTTAGAGTTTTAATCCAATTATCTGGTTCGGAAGGCAATTGTTCGTAGAAATGTCCCAACACAGGTGCACTGATAATTTCATTTTTAGTGGATAATAACAGTTGTTGGGTGCGACTAAGAAAGGAAACAAAGACAACAGGAATCATCATTTTTTGCCTTCTTCGCTCCATAACAAATGCAATACCACTCATTGAAGAAAGAGTTGATCGTGTGTATCCCTTTTCTGATGAAAGTCCCCAATTTAACTCGCACAGGACAACTAAACCTTCAATTAAAACCTCACTCATTTCTTGCCTTACTTTCTTCCTTTTTTGGTTTTTTTTGAGTTCCTCTTTAATTGTATTTGGATATTTGTATTTATTCATAAAATCAGCATAGGAAGTGGCAACTTTATAACCATCCTTTTCTAATTGGTCCGCATAACCAATTTGCTTTGCATTATCCACAGGATTCCAGCAAATTAAGACGTTGTCTTTATGAAAGATTGAAGTTTCTATATTCGAAGTCTGTTCCATATTAAGAGACATTATTACAGTGATTTAATTAATAACAATAGAATAAAACCAAATTTGCTCCTCAGGGAGAATTCCGGAGGAGATAATATATGATGGCTCCAGAGTTTTATTATCTATTTTTGTCTTGCTCATCTTCTTCGTTTTACTGATTAAGAATTTCCGAATTGACTGCGAAATAATTAAAACCTGAGTCCCTATCTACAATCTTTAACTCAAATCTAATTTTCATTCCGCCTTCAAGCATTTGTGAATCAAGTTGCTTATTAAATCTTTTATCAAGCACTATATTATCTCGTTTATCTAACAAGTTTAGACCTGGATTTTCTAAATAGTAGGTTTCGTAAGTCGGATGTTTCGAAAGAATTTTACTCTCATAACTATTCCCAGCTATTGGTTCCTGAAGTAAATATTTTTTGTTTTCAACAAAATAATCATCATTAATATCATCATTTAAATATTCAAAAATACGCAAGATGAAATTTTTCATTTTAAAAAAGTCTGCTATAAAGGAGTGTGTAATTCCATTTCTTAATGCAAGGAGTATCGTCCATCGTTTATAAAAGCTGTCACTCAACTGATCTTTCATTTTATCTGATAATGTAACTTGTGATTTTTGATTATCAACAGAATGAATGATTTCAAGGATTCTCGCAAATTGCACTACAATTAATGAAGCTATATTATTATTTAGTCTTGCATTGTCAAGACTTTGGATTCTTAATTTAAGGTAATCCTCAAATAGCTGAAATGCCTGATCAAAGCATTCAAGTATTTCTTCCTTTTTTACTTCACTCGTTTTAGGGTAAATTAGCCTTTTATCTTTCCAAAATTTTGATTCCCACCAGAAAATTGAATTGCGATTTTCGATTTCAATAATATGAGATTGAAAATCCTTATATAGAAAATTGAACTCTTCACTAAAGCAAATAATATAAACCAAATCCAGGAATCTAAGGTAATTATCCGTTGATTTCATTAGTTCTACCTTTTCGTCAAGGCCTTCTTTAATCCAGAATGCAGAAGCCCCTGCTGCAATTGTTTCTTTATATGACCAAATCTTATTGGAGGCAGTAGTGATTAAAATCGGACATGTAATTTTTGCCTCCTTTAATTTTTTAAGTACCTGGACACCTGAAATCTGCGACGGTTCAGTGATACTTCCTTTTTCTCCTTTTAGCCTTAGGTCAAGGATTAGCAAATGTGCTTTGGTTTTTCTGATTTTTTCAATTATTTGTATTGAAATATCATCGATACTATCCTTTTCATTGGGCTGAATGACTGAAAATGAATCACTATTGTCCCCATAAATCATTCGTTGAAAGATTGCAGCCCATCCATCATTAGCCTGATCATCGACAAAAACTATTTGAGGTTTCTCTTCGGTTAACTTTTTTCGAATAAGCTCCAATGAAAATTCATTTGTCGAAAAGTTCTTATTTTCTTCCAAAGCGGAGATAACGGAGTTTATCTTACGATTTATTTTTCGATTCAATTCATAAATAGAGTTTTTCTCATATTCAATCAGCTCCGTCAGTTCCAAATATTCCTGATTGTTGATAACCTGATTCTTGATTGATTCCTTTCTACCTTGAATCTCCTCAATTTTACGTTGTATTGCTGATGGATAACTATTGAGTTGCGACAATAATTTTTTTAAAAAGCCAGTTTGCGACTCGGCAAGGGTTTCTTTTAAAATCTGTATTTGAATATTGCACTCAATATTATTGTCCGATAACAATTTAATCTCTTGTTGAAGCTCGTTCCTGTTTCTGTCTTCATTGAGAAATTTTTCAGCTTTTATTGCCGATAACTCTTTGAGATGATGTTCAATATTTGAAATGGGTGTTTTCTTGATGTATCGCGCTAATAGCCCCTGATATGAATTCATTTCTTTTAAAGAGCCTGAAAACGATGTTTCGATATTTGAAATAATAGTTTTTCCTGCCAATTTCTCAACCGCTTTTTGAATGTTCCATAATTGTAAAACGCCCCACCAATTCGCAAAGAAATGCCTGTCATCCGGTAGCTCGGTTTCGGATTTAAAGTATGCGGATAAATTTTCAGGAGCTTTTTTGTCTGCTATTTCTTTAAGTGGCAATGAAGAGAAATCGAAAGGCAAACGAATAAAAGTAACACCGTCGGAAAAAATAATCAGGTTTTGAGTGTCCATAAACATTAGTTGTTCCCGGCTTAGGAAGGAGTAAATAATGCAGTGCTGGTTCAGATTATATAACCGAAGAAATTTTAGCAATTTTACACCTTCATTTTCGGTTCGTTTCTGCCCTCCGACAAGCAGATTGAGGTTGATAATAATTAAATCGGCAATTGAGTGACTCTCGAAGATATACTTTGCTATTTCGCTTGTCGACAAAGCAAGTATGTTTTCAGGGATAAAATCTAATCTATCAGCTATTCTAAGAATGATTCCCGCATTCTTATCCAGCCAATTATTCTTATTTTCAATCCATAATATATTCATAATGTTTATATTAAATTTGATCAATTATGAAAATGGCATTGCTCAAGCAAACAATCGCGGATGTCAGTCAGTTTTTCAAAACCTTTATCTTTTAGGCATTCAATATTCAAGCCTTCTTTAATCATGTTTTCAGTATTCTCAGAGATTTTATTTGCATCAAGGCACTCCGTCAAAAAATATAGAGTGGCTTCGAGTTTGGGATTTCCTATAATTTCTTTATTTTCTTCACAAAATTTATCAAATGTAATACCTTTAGTGTTGCCAATAAATTGAATCACTCTGTAGTACAAAGATTCTTTCTCCTTGAATCTATTCGCTTCATTTTGCCGAATGACCAATGGGTGAAATTTGCTCTTGAGTAACTTTTGTAGTATTTTGGGTTCATTACTATGCCTAAGTATTGCAAATTTTTCTGATGGAGAATAGTCTATTTCAATGGTATCTGGAATCATTAATATTGACGCTTTTCTAGCTTTGATAGGATTAAAGTCGGCTGCTTCAATCAGTCCATTTGAATCAATATAAAAGACTACTTTTTCATTGTGGGTATTAAAATAAACTATATCGGGAGCACCAGTTTCTTCATTTTCTACAACTTGTGAGTACAATTGTATAAAAAGTTCGCTAACTCCTTCACCATCTAACAAAAGACTAAGTTTTTCACGTTTAAAGAAGACAATTAATTGCATGATTATTATTTTTTATATTAAATTGATTTTCTGCTATTATAGAGTATTTGTACCAGACGAAACTTATCGAAAGTGGTTTCAATGGCATTCTGTATTAGAGAGATCGGAACAAAAGAAATATCAGGGTTCACATTATTTGCCTTTCCCCGGCCGGAAGTAATTACAACCTTTTTCCTGTTTTCTTTATTGAAAATTAGTTCATTAATAACAACATCTATCGATATATCATTCTTATTGCTTTTGTCGACAAGCAGTTTCTCTAGGATTCCCAGATGAATGACTACAAAATCTGATTTGTTAATATGTTTCTGAATAAAATTTTTAATCTTTTCTTTCTCTTCCATCAAATTCGTTCTATTTAGGTCCGGATCGCCGTCTTTCTGAGAAGGAATAAATACACCCAGTTGATTAAAATAAATATCAAACGGGATCTTATCCGCATATTTCTTTGTGTGAACAACAATACTTTTTTGAATTCTTTCATCAATTACGATAATATTTGTAAATACGCTCTCTAGATAAGGTTGGGCGTATGGCGATTTTAAAAAGCGTTTTTTCATTAAAAACTCAAGGAGATTCTTTGTGGTCCAATGATGGCCACACATCATTTCATGATAATTACCATCTCTCAGTTTTGTAATTGTTTTGTTATCCGTTTCGCAAGCAAGGCTTTTATGATGATTGTATAAATTTATATTCAAATCAGGATTTTCAATTAGTATTTCAGGGAAAACATGAACTTTTTCATCATAGTGACAACTAAATACATTAAATGATTTATTGTAATGATCCATCCATAAATTCCAACATTCTTTAACAAACTCATTGATGTTTTTAAAGTTTGTTGTCTGATTAATCAGCACTTGCCTTTTTGGAAGAGTTCCAGCCATTTTGCTATTATTAACCTTAAAACTATCGAAGTCAGATTGATTACCTGCAAATGCTAAAAATTTATGGTCGAATGAGTTTCCAATAATTTTATCCGGTTTTACGAACTCAATTCCATGTTTAGTCAAGGATGCTCTATCGAAATTACTTATAAATTGATTACCAAATACTTCAGGTTGGTAGCAAATAACAAGAACCTCTTTGGGCCGAAGTAAATGGAACTTATACCCTAGAGAGAATAATTTTTCTTCAAGTACTTTTCCATCTGTTCTGGGTTGGGCAAAAGCATACATTATCATTGGAGTAAGTTTGTCATCTACAACTTTAGGTTTCCCCTCTTGAAAGATTCCATTTTCAAATAATTTAAACTTAGGATTATCAACCTCAATTACTGCTAATTTTTGTAAATAGGCAGCACAGGTTGCCATTTCAATTGTCCCCAAACTATTGTCACGTAATCGACCTTGACGGTCATCTTTATCTTGAACCCATATTTTACCGTCAAATGATACATTCCTTTTATTAACCAAATCATCAACAAAAGATTTGGATCTGTAAACATTGGTATAGATGATTATTTCAACGTAGTCTGGACAAGGTTCGTAATCGTTGATTATAATAGTAATCTCAAGATTTTTTTCCAACTTAGTTAGCTCGCTATGCTTCACCGTATTCCGGATCACATTACTCCAAATAATATACATGGCCTGGCATCCCAAAACATCATTGGGTATGGCAACCAATAGTTTATCAGATTCTTCAATTTGTGTTTTGCCCTTGAATATTTTAAACTGGTATTTTAATTCCTTATCTGAAATACCGGATATTCGATTGTTGAAAATCAAATTGTTGTTAAAAGGGGAAAAAACATCCTGGTAAAAATCCAATGTTGTTAGGGAATTTGGGTCTGATGTAGCAACGTCAGCCCTAAAATCCATTCTGGTTTTTAAGTATTGATTAAAATACCCCATTAGATTAGGCAGAATACTAAACTTGGGAGTAAGGATCTCTTTCTCTGAGTAATCAATATCAACGCTTATTTCGTGACACGCAAATTTTGTTTTTAATTCTTGTGATATATCACCTAAGGGAAAATATTGACCGTTCCTTTCATCAGAAGCAAAATCAGCTATTGATTTATATGCATCGAGAACATGACCTAAATCATGGCTGTCTGTGCGGGCATATAACTGGGAAATAGCCGCACGAGTGTTACTTTTTAATATCTCATTATTCTTTATCTTAATTTCTTCATTTTTTGTAAATAGAATTATGTTTATTTCTGACAATTTATCTTCTAATTCACGCACTCCTTTCTCCTTCTCGTTTGTGTATTTATCAGATCTTAATTTTTCTTTTTTACTCATTCTCCGAGTATAGAATCCAATAATTATAGATGCTAAAATTGCCAATCCAAAAAAGATCCATGCACTTTTTGCTGCATTTTTAGCATTTATTGAATTATTTATTGCTTCTTCAAGTTGTATTTGAGTCTGAATAAAATCATTTTTTGCTTTTAAACTATCTTGAATAATCTTAAAGTTCAAATTTTTGAGTAAATCTTCCTTTTTGCCATAATTATCATTCATAATATTGAGTTCTTCTCTCTTCTTAGTTGCCTCTCTTTTCTTTCGAGTTAATTCAACGTCTTTTTCAACAAGTTTATAAGACATTTCATCATACTCTTTCTTTAAACCATAAAGTTGATTTTCCATGGAGTTCAATGCAACTTGTTTTTTATCAAATTCTGAATTTAATGTGGAATAATCGTCAGATAGAATTTCAAATTCATTCTTGAATAAATCATACTTATTCGTAGATTCAAAATCGCGTAATTGACCTAAAACATTATTTGCATAATTGCATTCTTTGTAAAATTCGGCTAAATATCCTCTACTAAGAGTTTTATAATAAATACGGTCACTCCATAACTTAGTTTTATTTGATATATTATCATAGAATTGGCAAGCTGCTAAATAATTTTGCGCGTTTTTTAATTCATCTGAGCCTTCTGGTGTATCTTCTTTTACAAGTTTCAACGCATATTTAATTTTTCCCAATACTAGATATGTTTTTGCTTTTTTATAAGCAAAATAATTCTTTCGACTTTTATCATTTTGAATGTCAATTAATCCTAATGCCATATCAATATAGTGCATTGCATTTTCATGATTAGCTTGTAGATTTAAGTAATTTGCAAGAAAATCTAAAGAAGATAGTATATTATCTAAATCAAGTTGATCAGTATGATTCATAATAGCTATAGTTGCTAGTTTTTGATACCTAGTTGCAATAATGCTATCTTTTGATGATCCCAATCCATTACAATATAAGGCTAATGAATTGAATAAATAGAAGTCGGTATTTATAATTGAGTTTCTTTTCTGGAACCTTATTAACCCATCATATAGAATATTTTTTATCTTATCTAATTCTTTGAGTGTGGCCTTTCTCATAAAGTTAGATCTTAATAGGCAAAGACTATTTATTTCCATAATTTTTAATAGATTGAAATTTATAGTATCGTTTGCTTTCTTATAACTTTCAGCTGCACTAGCATAATGTAATTGATCATTAGTATTATAAATAGTTGGGCTATATTTTGAATATAAATTTGCTATTTTATGATTGATTTTTGCTAATTCTATTTCTTCTCCTATTTCTCTTGCTTTTTTCATAGAATTAAAATAACCATAAATCGCGACTCCCAATTCATTGTGCGATTGCGCGAAGTCTCCCATAATATTCCAAGAATGAATTGGAATATAGGTCTCTTTATAAAGTACGAGTTTTCTATCCATCTTAAAGTGAAAAGTAGAATCAATCGCCATATCAAATCGTTTATCAAGCATTTCTTCTCTATATCTTTGAATTGAGTCTAATTCGTAACCTGTATTATTCAATATTTGGTAAGCATGGTCATAAACGTTATCGAACTTATTTTTATCTGTCAATAATTCCCAAAAATGATCTTCAAAATATAAATAAGTGTATATTTTTTTGTCTTTTTGCTTTATTACGTCAATGAGTGATTTAATTGTATTGGCCTCTTGAGATTTATAAGAAGTTATATTTACCTCCATTCTATCAATTCTATCGATAATAGCTTTAAAATTCGTTTCATTATACCAAAGAGAAAAATTTTCATTTGAGAATCGATGTTTAGGAATGCCATTAAGGACTAATTTATTAAATGCGTTTTCAAGAAGTTCATCCAATTCATTAACTGAATAATGTTTATTGTCATTAATAATGCTAATTTTATTTACAAACCCATATAACTTTTTTTCGATACTATCTAGCGCAATACTAGTACTATCTGAAATATTATTTTGATAAAGCTGGCTTTGAATAATTTTCTCTAAAGATTTTTCAGGGAAAATGTTAGTTGAAAAAACTAAGTAAGAAATTGCAGAAAACCCCCAAATAAATATAACAACTAAAAGTCTATGTATTATTTTAAGTCGATTCATATATTGTGAAATTTAAGCATTAAAGGTAAAAAAAAGATATTAATTAAATAAATAAATAATTTTAAAAAAGGAATCAATCCTGTCAAAATCATTAAAAGGGTAAGCTTGAATCTTTGGGTTTGAATTTTCATATTTTACAGTTGAATTTTTCAAAGTTACAAAATTCATTGTAAAGCCAAGGCTTACTCCTATTTGTTGTGTTAAAAAATATTCAAAACTAAGACCATAATGTGGAATTATTTTTGTCTTTGACTGTTTATATTTCTCAATCATTTCTGCGTTGTCAACAAAATTTAAAACTCCAATTCCAAAATGATAATTAATATAATAATCTTTTAATATTGAATGCCTGTAACCAATAATGAAACCCAAATAATTTGCATCATAATTGTTTGATAATCTTCCGTGCAAAGTGTCATTTGTGCTTTTTGCTATATATATGGAGGGATGAAAATTATTTGAATTGAAATGAATATATTCCAAGCCTATTTGTAATTTTCTAGTCAAATTATAAAAGCCCCCAATATTTATATTATATCCATTTTTTAATTTATTAAGATAATTGTTGTAAAAATCGTTGTAAGAAGGATTTTCTTGTAATAAATAACTGTAACCTCCACTTATGTAAAATTCAAATCTATTCTTAAACCTACATTCAAAACATTGGTTTTCTTCTATTTTCGAAGTTAGACCAGTTACAACACTAATATATCTCTTAGAATAATAAGACGAATCTATATTAGTATTTCTGCTTTTCGAAATGAAGAAATTAGAAATTTCATTATTGAATTTATTAAAATAGGCAGATATCTCATTTTTACTTTCTATTTGCTTATTTATTACTGAGTTTTTAGAAAAATTTAATATCAAATAATCCTTAAACTGAATATTTGTCCTATTACTATAATTTGCAATAATCATCTTGAATTGCAATGGATAATAATATGTATTTTGACCAAGGTCTCCCATTAGTAACCTGTCTTCACAATAAATTTCAATTGTACTATCATTCTCTAATAGAATTCGATATTTTAAATTGGCATTATTACCTTTTTCTTCTGAATAATTCTCTTTTAACCATTTTCTTGTTAATTCTTTAAGCTTCTCATCATTAATTTTCTGACTAAGAATGTAGTTGTGTTTTTGTTGGTTATTAAAACTAAACTTTTTTGGAGAAACACAACTAATATTAAAAATGACTAACACAGTCAAAAAAGATACGAACCTATAGTCTCTATTCATAATTGTATCTGAGTTTTTAGTGATTGACAAAAAATACAATAATTTAATATTCAATAAAATGAGTTGACAGCTTAATGATAAATAATACAATAATAATTTATTTTAATGCTCTGATATTTCTCATTATTCACAATATTTGAATCAGAAATTGATCCTTCGTTATTCCTTATATAAATATGGTTATTGTTCATGTATTCATCTAATTTCCCTTGAGCATATGATTCGTTTATTATTCCTTGAAAAATGAATACTGGGAATAACCAAAGAATTAATGTTCTCCTCAATTTCAAATTATTTAGTACGCTTAATTTGATTAAAGAAACTTAGGATATGTTTACGAATTTTATAGATGCTATTCATAATCAATAAATTTTAATGTAAAGTTAAAAAATATAAGTGTATTTGATCGATTATTAATTACTTTTTTCAATTGCACAATGCCATCATAAATTAGCGATCTCGTTCTTACAATCAAAGGAATATTCAAACAATTCAGCATTAGATTCTTTATTGTAAGTTCCGCAAAATAGCCGGAAATTTTAAATCTGTCTGCTTTCAAGAAGTCCTGCCATGCCGGAGGATGCTGAACTACATTACTCGTACTTATGCAATTTAAAAATAATGAGGAGTGAAAGACTGCCTAAGATGGTTCCATCTCAGGACAGTCTACTAAATTGCCGGAAGATTTTCGTGTTGCAACTTAAACGAAAAGATAAAATCTTAGTCCCTTACAAATCTAACGGAATAAAAATTGTTTTCCACATCGCTATTAAATCTATAAATTTGAGATGGAACTGTTAAGTTAACGAGTCTACCAATTGTGATATAGGAGTTAACGGAAGGACTGTTATTAAAATATTTTGTTGATGTCCAATAACATCCACCTCCATTAAATCCTGAAAATACAATGTAATTATTATTGTCGCGATAGGCTGCACCATTTAAACCCAAATTCAAACCTGATGAACCTCCAACTCGTACGTTATATCCTTGATCAGTACCTCTCCAACCATCGGTATTTGCTTGAGAAGGATTCATACCCAAAAATACCTCAAGTGTTTGCCATTCTGCATCTGATGGAAGATGCCATCCCTTTGGTGCAATATTTATTGCATCAACGTATTCGTAATATCTTTTCCCATTCCAAAGTAAAGATTTAGGAGTTGCATATCTTGAGTCTTCAGCCATCCAACATTGGCTCCCAATACTTACCGTTGCATAAGTATTTCCATCCCGGGGATCAGTAAAAGGGTGTCCGCAAGTCGATGTTTGATCTGAATTTACCGTTATATAACTTGAATTTATTTTTGTATCCGTTCCGCCTTGGTTACTGACAGTCAAAGATACATTGTAGACGCCAGGGTTTGCATAAGTAACAGTTGGATTTTTAGATGTTGAGGAACTGGGTGTTCCACCAGTAAACCTCCATGACCATGATGTCGGGTTATTTGAGCTCTGGTCAATAAATGAAACCGATCCGCCTGTCATGATAATTGTACTTCCGGTTGCTGCAAATTGAGCAACAGGTGTCTGCACAGCCTGATTAACCTGAATATAGTTCGTCAAAGTTTTTGCATTGTTCCCGCTCTGATTTCCTGCCGTTAACGTAACACTGT
>Ga0209386_1000139_pt1 | contig 37780 bp, 38 predicted proteins | sample NGEPertwo_FD_184510 | JGI IMG/M metagenome (GOLD analysis project Ga0209386, IMG submission 184510) | Arctic peat soil microbial communities from the Barrow Environmental Observatory site, Barrow, Alaska, USA - NGEE Permafrost154B-two... | ecosystem: Environmental > Terrestrial > Soil > Wetlands...
CAGAAATATTAGCAAAATACGAGTAGGGGGATAATGGGATGGCAGAGAACCAACGAATTCTGGTTTGTGCAGGGACGGGTTGTGCCTCATCCGGTGCACACAAAATAATTGATTTACTGCAGGAAGAGATAACACGCCAAGGAATTCAGGACCGCGTGAGCGTTGTCTCTACAGGATGCCACGGCTTTTGTGAACAAGGACCCACATTGATCATTGAACCGCAACAAACATTGTATACGCAGGTAAAGCAGGAAGACATTGCTGAGATTGTTGCCCAAGACCTCATGGAAGGGAAACTTGTAGAGCGGTTGCTCTATATCGACCCTCTTACACAAAAACCAGCAACAACCTTTGCCAATTCGAATTTCTTCGCCAAACAAGTTCGAGTCGTCTTAAAGAATTGTGGATTTATCGATCCTGAAAAGATTGAGGATTACGTTGAAAACGAAGGGTACAAAGGATTAGCGAAAGCACTAGCCATGTCACCCGATGAAGTCGTTGAAGAAGTCAAAAAAGCTGGCTTGCGTGGCCGAGGAGGCGCAGGATTTCCTACCGGGCTTAAATGGGGCTTTTGCAGAAACTCACCAGGTGACAAAAAATACATCATCTGTAATGCAGATGAAGGAGATCCCGGCGCATTCATGGATCGGGGCGTTCTTGAAGGAGACCCTCACTCCGTCATTGAAGGAATGTTGATCGGAGCCTATGCAATCGGAGCGGATGAAGGGTATGTGTATTGCCGAGCAGAATATCCACTAGCGATAAAACATATGGAAATTGCTATTGCACAAGCGGAAGAAGCAGGTTACTTAGGGGATAACATTTTGAAATCCGGGTTTAGTTTCCATCTTACGATTCGGGCTGGGGCTGGCGCTTTTGTCTGCGGTGAAGAAACTGCACTTATGGCATCCATTGAAGGAAGACGCGGCATGCCAAATGTTCGCCCGCCGTTTCCTGCTCAAAGTGGTTTATGGGGTAAACCCACCAACATTAATAACGTAGAAACCTGGTCTAGCGTTCCTCATATTCTGAAAAATGGTGCAGAGTGGTATACCCAGTACGGAACAGAAAAGAGCAAAGGAACGAAGATCTTCGCCCTCACTGGGAAAATAAACAATACAGGCCTGGTAGAGGTGCCAATGGGAACAACCCTGCGGGATATCCTCTTTGATATCGGTGGCGGGGTTCAAAATGGCAAAGCCTTTAAAGCAGTACAAATTGGAGGTCCCTCCGGCGGTTGTCTGCCAGATGAGATGCTCGACCTCCAGGTGGATTATGATACCTTAATGAAAGCCGGAGCGATGGTGGGTTCCGGTGGACTCGTTGTCATGGACGAAACAACGTGCATGGTGGATATTGCACGGTTTTTCTTAGATTTCTCCCAAAAAGAATCCTGCGGAAAATGTACTCCTTGTCGAGAAGGAAACAAACGGATGTGGGATATTTTGGACCGAATTACCAAGGGAGAGGGAAAAATAGAAGATCTCGATACGTTGGAGAATCTTGCCCTGGTTATTAAAGAGACCTCGCTCTGTGGGCTGGGTCAAAACTCTCCCAACCCTGTATTGGCCACGCTAAAGTACTTCAGAAGTGAATTCGAAGCACACATTGTTGAGCATAAGTGTCCAGCACATGTCTGTACGGCATTACTCACCTATTCGATCGATGAGGAAAAATGTAAGGGTTGCGGACTTTGCGCAAAAAACTGTCCAGTTGGCTGTATTTCAGGGGAGAAGAAGGCACTGCATAAAATTGATGTGGATGCTTGTATTAAATGCGGAACGTGTTTGGAGAAATGCAAATTTGATGCGGTTATTCGGGTATAAGTGAGAGGAGCGGAACAATTTGGAATTGCTTACCCTAATGATTGATGGAGAGAAAGTCAGCGCTCCGAAGGGAGCGACTGTGCTGGAAGCCTGTCGCATGAACAATATCCCAATTCCCACTTTGTGTCATGACCCAGCGCTTAGCCCCGCGGGAGCTTGCCGTATGTGCGTCGTCCAAATCGAAGGAATGCGCAATCTCCCACCCTCTTGTGTCACTAAAGTAATGCCAGGTATGAAGGTAGAAACGCAGAATTCAAAAGTTCGGAATGCGCGTAAAACAATTCTGGAATTGTTGGTGGCTAATCATCCGTTGGATTGCATGACCTGTCAGAAATTAGGGAACTGTTCGCTGGCAGAGTACGCCTATGAATATGGTGTGACGGGAAAAATTTATGAAGGTGAGAAACGCCACCTTCATATTGATGACGCAAATCCTTATATATTAAGGGATCTTAATAAGTGTATTTTATGTGGCAAATGTATCGCCACCTGTGAAGCTGTAACGGAACGCAATGTAATTGGGTTTGCTTATCGTGGATTTAAGGCTAAGGTTTCAACCTTTTTGGATACTGACCTCAAGGATTCGGACTGTGTTTACTGCAACCGGTGTGTGGCCATTTGTCCAGTTGGAGCTCTTATGGACAAAAGCATGATAGGTAAAGGCAGAGCATGGGAGTTAACGACTGAAGAAGCTACCTGTACTTTCTGTGAATCGGGTTGTAAATTTGATATCAACTCTAGGAACGGTAAAGTTATTGGAGTCACTGCAAAATCAGCCGCAAATGGCCGCCCACTTTGCCTTAAAGGACGTATAGGTTCTGATTTCAAGTACAATCCTGAACGGACAGAAATGCCGTTCATCAATCAAGACGGCGAGTTTGTCCAGGTTACGTGGTCAGAATTCTTAGGGCTTGGTAATATCGTAGAGAAGATTAACTCGCTAACAGAGTAGTAAAGAAATAGTCTAGATAAGGATGAATAAACCCGAAAGGAGTGAAATTACATTGGAATACTTTACATTAACGATCGATGGACGGGAAGTCAGCGTTCTAAAGGGAACGACTGTACTTGAAGCCTGCCGCATGCATGATATTCCAATTCCTACTTTGTGCCAGGACAAAGAGCTTACCCCATCCGGAGCCTGCCGCTTGTGCGTGGTTCAAATCGAAGGGATGCGCAATCTTCCCCCGTCTTGTGTCACTCAAGTAGCGCAGGGTATGAAGGTTGAAACGCAGAGTTCCAAAGTTCGAAATGCACGTAAAACAATTTTAGAATTGTTGGTGGCCAATCATCCGTTAGATTGTATGACCTGCCAGAAAATGGGCAATTGTTCTTTAGCAGAGTACGCCTATGAATATGATGTCACTGGAAAAGTTTATCAAGGCGAACCTCGCCATCTTCCGATTGATGACACAAACCCTTTCATCTTAAGGGATCCCAATAAATGTATTTCGTGCGGAAAATGTATCAAAGCGTGTACTGAAATTCAGGGGAAAAGTATTCTTGACTTTTCCTTCCGTGGATTTGAAACTCAAGTGGGGCCAGCTTTTAATCTTTCGTATCAAGAATCAGATTGTGATTTCTGCGGATCCTGTGTCTCGGTTTGCCCAGTCGGAGCATTGGTAGAAAAGCAAATGGTCGGTAAGGGACGTTCTTGGGAAGTATCGAAAGTCCAAACTACCTGCCCCTTTTGTGGAGTAGGCTGTAACTTTGACCTCAATGTTAAAGACGGAAAAGTGATCGGAGTAACCTCAAACCCAGAGGCACCGGTCAATGGCAAGGCATTATGTGTCAAAGGTCGCTTTGGGATGGACATGATTCATAGCCCTCACCGAGTGACGACGCCTCTGATCAGGAAAGATGGCGTGTTAGTACCCGCTGAGTGGGACGAAGCCTTAGATTTAATCGCCACGAAGTTAGGTGAGATCAAGACGAACTATGGCCCGAACTCTATTGCTGCCTTAAGTTCTGCCCATTGTACCAACGAAGAAAATTATCTCATGCAAAAATTTATGCGCGCGGTTATCGGTACCAACAATATCGATCACTGCGCAAGAACGTGACACGCTCCCACTGTGGCCGGTCTGGCCACTTCATTCGGATCCGGAGCGATGACTAACTCCATTAATGAAATTCCGAACACCAAAGCAATGTTTGTGATTGGTTCAAACCCTACAGAAGCTCACCCCGTAATTGGGACGAAGATGAAGCAAGCGCTAGCTAAGGGCTCAAAGCTGATTGTGGTGGATCCCCGATGCACCGATCTTGCTGAGTGTGCCGATGTTTGGCTAAGGCTTCGATCCGGAACGGATATTGCTCTAATCAACGGAATTATGAACATTATTCTTGCCAACGGGTGGGAAGATCAGGCCTTCATCAAAGAACGAACGGAAGGCTTTGAAAAAGTTCGTGAAGCCGTTCAGAAATATACTCCCGAGGTAGTCAGTCAAATAACCGGAGTGCCCATAGAGCAACTCTTGGAAGCGGCTAGACTTTACGCCACCGCTGAAAATGCAGAGATTTTCTATACCTTAGGGATCACGGAACACGTCTATGGCACGGATAACGTGATGAGTTTGGCGAACCTAGCCATGCTTACGGGTAATTTAGGGAAAGAATGTTCTGGTGTTAATCCAATGCGTGGTCAAAATAATGTTCAGGGTGCCTGCGATATGGGAGCACTGCCTAATGTCTACCCTGGTTACCAACAAGTCGCGAACCCCGAAGTACAGGCGAAATTCGAAGCCGCTTGGGGAGTCCCGCTAGACCCCAAGCCTGGATTTACGATTCCAGATATGTTTGCGGCAGCAATTAGTAAAGATCTGAGAGCTCTGTATTGTTTAGGTGAAGATCCAGTCATTACAGATGCTGATGCGAACCATGTGCGTAAAGGACTTAAGGCTCTTGATTTCCTTGTAGTGCAAGAAATATTCCTGTCCGAAACAGCTAAGTTGGCCGATGTCGTCTTACCAGGGGCTAGTTATGCTGAGAAGACAGGCACGTTCTCCAATACTGAGCGGCGAGTACAAATGGTAAATCAAGCCATCCAACCGATTGGTAACGCGAAGGCCGATGGAGAGATCATTTGTGAACTGGCAACTCGTATGGGTTACCCCTTCAATTATAAATCTTCAGAAGAAGTCATGCAGGAAATAGCCAAGCTTACTCCTATATTTGCAGGGATCACTCATGCACGTCTAGGAACCCAGGGATTGCAGTGGCCGGTGCCTACAGCTCAACACCCTGGTACTAAGTTCTTACATGAAGGAAGATTCAACCGAGGCTTAGGGCAATTTGTGGCGATAGAAAATCAGCTACCTGCTGAATTACCCGATGCGGAGTATCCTTTCTTACTCAATACTGGGCGTAAACTTTCACATTATAACGTTTTCACTCAACACTCTCCATCTTTAGAAGAACATTCACCAGAAGAGTTGGCGGAGATTAATTCGACAGATGCCAAACGGTTAGGACTTGAACAGGGTGAAGTTGTCAAGGTGTCATCCCGTCGCGGTGAGGTAAAGACTAAAATTAAGATCACCGAAAGGGTGCCCGTGGGTATGGTCTTTATGACCTTCCACTATTTTGATTCTCCAACCAACGAACTGACCAATGGAGCCTATGATAAAGTCACTAAAACGTATGAGTATAAAGTGTGTGGCGTACAAATTACAAAGATTAGTTAATTCTAAGGCACAACATCCTATAGCAGTTGTAGTGTAGTGGATAAGTAAGCAAATATCCTTAAATCACCCAAAAGAAGAACCAGAAGATGAGCAATTCCTACCAAATTGTCTCAACCACTGGTTCTTCTTTTCTGATTTTAAATAATATTTTAGTGTCGTTTTACCATACCTCTGGAAAAGCAACATTGACGTAATACTTTTCAAGTTTTGTTTTATGGCCTTTTTCCATGATGGACAGATCAGTGAACATTTTCTTTTGACTTTGATCGCTGCTGGCAGTAGCAAATGCTGCATACATGTTCATCGCATCTTCTTCATTTTTCATAGCCAAGGCTAAAGCGTCTGAAGGTTTCAGGTTTAAAGATAATTTTGGTTTGTCAACCGTTTCAGAAACCTTATAATCTGCTGACTCATCAAAATGCATGTCTTGGATATCTTTGGCAAGAAAACCTTGTAATAGTTTTTGATGTCCTAGTTCTTCTGCAGCAAATTCAGAAAACATTTTCTTAATGTAAGTATCGGTTGCTTTTTCATAAACGCCCTTATAAAATTCATAAGACTCAACTTCGTTATTGATAGCTAAGGCTAGTATTGCTTTGTATTCTTCACTAGTCATACTGATTTCCACCTTTCATAAATTCGCCAATAATTTATTATTATCTATTGCACTACATTATGTGCAAGTTAGGGACAAACATGGTTTCCCAAGCTAAAGCTTGTCTGGTCTGACTCATCTTCGGCCGGCGTCAGAGAAAATCAGTACCCGCCGAGGCGGCTAAAGCTCCGCCTATCGCACTGGGACAGGGTGCAAGTATTGAATACATAATTTCGAGCGTGACAGTAAAAGTTCAATGTGGTACATTTAACCCTGAACAGTTGGAAATAATGCTAACATAATTACATGGGTAAAAATTCTGATCCTATATAGAAATAAACCAACAATAAACTTAGAGATGAAATGGAGATGACTAAGATGATGGAACAACCAGATGTGATGATGTACACAGTACCCCTTTGACCACACTGTGTTCGTGCTAAGCGCTTCCTTTCGGGTAAAGGAATTCTATATACTGAGAGAAATATTTTACTTCCAAAGTACTTAAAAGAATTGAGAACAGTGACCAGCTCAATTGGCGTTCCCATAACCGTAGTGGGGGAACGGATTTTGACTCGTTTCTCAGCCGCTGAATATGAGGAGGTCTTCCACAATTACTAAGCCACTGCAGGACTTAGGAAAACAACTACCCAAGTTGAAGGCAACAGGTATTTTACTGGCCGGTGGGAAGAGCTCGCGAATGAATAAAAATAAAGCCTTCCTTGAAATGGAAGGGAAGCCTTTAGTCGAGCGGAGTTTAAGCGTCTTACAATCAGTGTTTGAAGAAGTCTTAATTAGTAGCAACAAGCCTGAATTGTATGTACCCTACCAAGTACCAGTGATTCTAGACGAGATTCTTGGCAGAGGGCCTTTAGAAGGGCTTTACCAGGGCCTAAAAGCGGCGACCTACGATGAAGTTTTTTTCGTGGCCTGTGATATGCCGTTTTTGAATCCGGCACTAATCCGTTATTTGTCTTCTCAGATTTCTACGTACGATATGGTCATTCCCCAACTTTCCGCTGGCTTGCATCCATTACATGCCGTTTATCATCGACGTTGCCTTCCCGCAATCAAACATAATCTTGAGGCAGGATACCTCAAGATTATTGATTTTTACCCCTCTTGCTCGGTAAGGTATGTGCAAGAAACAGACCTTCAGCAGTTTTCTGATTTGAGTAAAGCCTTTTGCAATGTGAACACACCGGACGATTGGGCCGAGATCATCAAGAAATAATCCTATGAGGGCAGGTGTAGATATTAAGGCGCTGCTCCCTGGCGAAGCCTATGACGGTAATATTCAGAGCCTCCGCCTGAGAAAGAGCCATATCTGTTGGTGCACCTCGAGCAATGAGGATTGGAACTTTCATTTTGGCAACCTTGAGCAGGATTTCTGAGGAAACTCGACCGCTAAAGAAAATCACATGATTTTCGAGCTTTAGCCCCGTTTCAAAGGCACTGCCGCTGAGTTTATCAAAGACGTTATGCCTGCCTATGTCATAGCTCGTTAGGAGTATTTCACCTTGATAGCCAACTCCTCCACTGTGTACTCCTCCGGTTGAATCAAAGAGTGTTGAGTTGGACTGGAGAAACTTCACGTAATCATAAGCTTCCTGAAGAGGGATTCTGTGGGTTGAAAGGAGCGGTTTAACCATCAGAACATCGTTGGCAAAACAAAACGAAGCTCGACTTTTACCACAACAGGCGGAAACAAAACGTTTGCTCATGAGTTCTTTTTGCAAGATGCAGGGCTCTCCTTCGACCCAAACCAGGTGGTCTGTGGGATCATGACGAATAGCAGACACGTCCTTCGAAACACGGATAAACCCTTCATTGAGCAGAAAGCCATAGACGAGTTCATTAGTTTGGGAGGGGGAGCACAGAAGCGTTGCAATTTCCTCACCATTATAGTGGATGGTGAGCGGAACCTCTCGAACCACAGTGTCTTCCACCCGTTCAAGAAGGGGTCCTACTGCTTTTATAATAGAATAAGTTACCGTTTCATTTGCCATGTCGTCCTCCTCTCTAAGTCACTCTCTCTAGTCTACAATATTTTTCCTGAAATCTGAAATCTTGTACATTATAAAAGGATGAAATATAATAGAAAGTGTAGAAAAGAAGGAATATTTCAATATATCACGAATTATTTCAATATATAAGAATTAATTATTTCGTCATCGCTCCAAAGCTGGATTACCTAAAGCAGAAGCTATGGTGACCAGACAAGTGCCTATTAGGTACTCGGGTATTATGGGAAACGATAATATCTCCTGCTGGAAAGGAGTCTGTCGACAGGTGGATTTACATCCCCCGGTTGTTTACAGACCGCGGGTTTTTATTTTTGTTCAAATTTAAGGCTTGAAAAGAGGTCGTGTAATGCAGGATCAATTTAAAAGAACTATAGACTATCTCCGGATCTCAGTGACGGATCGCTGTAATCTGCGCTGTAAATACTGTATGCCCTCCCAAGGCGTGGAATGGATGCCGCATGAAGACATACTTACCTTTGAAGAAATTCTTCGACTCATGAGGATCAGTACGCAATTAGGATTTCGTCGTTTTCGTATCACGGGGGGAGAGCCCTTAGTTCGCACGGAAATTTTAAAGTTTCTACAAGAGGGTGCTAAAATTCCTGGGGTTGAAGACCTTATGATTACTACGAATGGGCTGTTACTGCCAGAGATGGCCTTGGATTTGAAGGCGGCAGGTGTTCAGCGAGTGAACATCAGCTTGGACACCATGGATCCAGAGCGTTTCGACGAGATCACCCGTGGTGGGGATGTTTCTAAGGTCATGAAGGGGATCTTTAGGTCTCTTGAAGTTGGCCTAAATCCCGTTAAAATTAACGTCGTAGTGGTCCGTGACTTTAATACCGATGAGTTACCTAGCTTTTTGAAATTAGCAAAGGAGTACCCACTGCATGTCCGTTTCATTGAATTAATGCCCATTGGTATTAGTTCCGAGCATCGGGACGAGTTTGTTCCTATTCAAGAAATGAAAGAACTATTAGGACTAAAGGAGTACCTGCCAACCCAGGCTATCGTGGGAGGAGGACCGGCAGAGTATGTACAACCAACCGGTTATAAAGGTAGTATTGGTTTTATCAGTGCGATGAGTCGTCATTTCTGTAATACTTGTAATCGTGTGCGCTTAACGTCGGATGGAAAACTAAGGCCATGCTTGCATAGTAAACATGAAGTGAGTTTGCGTGATGCCTTGCGAAATGGAAGCTCGGATGCGGCTGTAAAGGACCTTTTCTCACAAGCAGTTTGGCATAAACCTGCGGAGCATCACATGAACGAAGAAGCCTTGCAGGGTCTACGTGTCATGTCTCAGATTGGAGGGTAACCATGGATTTAACACACTTTGATGAAGAAGGACGCGCCCGAATGGTGGACGTCAGTGACAAGGCTGAAACAGCGCGAGTAGCAGTTGCACGAGGCAAAATTACCATGAAACCTGAGACGTTTGAACGCATACGCTCTGGGCTCATTTCCAAAGGAGATGTATTGGCCGTAGCTCAAGTTGCCGGGATCATGGCAGCAAAGCAGACCTCAACATTAATTCCTATGTGCCATCCACTGATGATTACTGGGGCCAAACTCAGTTTCAAATTAGTAGAACCCAGTGAGGTATTTATTGAAGCAATCGTGAAAGTTAATGGAAAAACTGGTATTGAAATGGAAGCCCTGACAGCCGTCAGTGTTGCTGCGTTAACGATCTACGATATGTGTAAAGCCATTGATCGATCCATGACCATTGGGAATATTTATCTCGTTGAAAAATCAGGTGGGAAAAGTGGACATTTTGTTCGTGACTAACAGCAACAAAGTTTAACAATGGAGAAACTGATTATTGAGGAGAGTGACTCTTGAAGAAATATAAAGTTGTCTGTGGCTTAGATAAGTTCGAATGTAATGGTTATGTAATTTATCCTACATGTATTGAGTTCTTAAAATGTGGCAATGAAAACTATAACAAGATCATTCCAACAACTGTTGTAGTCACTATATATACACTGGAAAAAAATAAATAACATTATACAGAGATTAAATAGATGAAAGAAGGGAATTGTAATGGGTAAAATAATCGCTGTTTGCACAAGTCAAAAAAAAGGAATGAAGAAGAAGAATGTTGGCGAGGCAATTCTAAAAGTCGGCTTTGGTCTTGAAGGCGATGCGCATGGTGGAGACTGGCATCGTATGGTCAGCTTGCTGGGCGTAGAAAGTATCAAAAAGATGACGGATAAAGGCGTGGAGGTTGGACCGGGGGACTTCGCGGAGAATTTAACCACTGAAGGACTGGAATTATTTACGCTTCCCCTTGGAACAAAGCTTAAGATCGGTGAAACCAGTATCGGAGAAGTCACTCAAATCGGTAAAGAATGCCATACAAAATGTGCCATCTTTAAACAGCTTGGTGAGTGTGTCATGCCGAAAGAAGGAATCTTCATTAAGTTGCTCGAAGGTGGCGTGGTTCGTTCAGGAGACAGCATCGAGGTGATGGTTTGATGTTTCGAGTAGGGGTCATCACCTCGAGTGACAAAGGGTCGCGTGGCGAAAGGGAAGATCTTTCTGGGCCAACCCTTATTAAGCTTGCTCAAGACCTTGGCTGGGAGGTTGTAGAGTATGTGGTTCTCCCCGATGAGCAAACGTTGCTGGCTGAAAAAATGCTCCAATGGACAGATGAACTCAGTCTAGATCTAATTTTAACAACAGGCGGAACAGGTTTCTCTATGCGTGATGTTATGCCGGAGGCTACTTTATCGGTGGCAGACCGCTTGGTGCCCGGCATTCCTGAAGTCATGAGGATGGAAAGCTTAAAAGTAACGAATAAGGCGATGCTAAGTAGAGCAGTAGCAGTGATTCGTAAACAAACCCTGATTATCAACATGCCCGGCAGTCCCAAGGCGGTCCGGGAGTGCTTTGCAGCAATTGCCCCAGCCCTCCCACACGGAATTCAAATTCTCAAAGGGGAAGCTAGTGAGTGTGCGACAAACGTCAAATGACAATCTATGATATTAGTAAGAGGTTGGCAGATTCATCTGCCAACCTCTTACTATATTGAAGCCTAAAGTGCTTGTCACCTTTGTCCAGAGCCTTGAGTATAATATGCTAGACATATGGCTAGTGAGGTGAGGTGAATATTGTGAAAGCCATTGCGTTTGTCGATTACGAAAACATTTGGACAGGGTTATTAGAGCGGGGTTATGACCTAACACCCCAACAACTGGTGCAATTTTTACAGGTTTATTCTACGCAAAACGATATCGACTTATTGGCCATTTACCTATATGCCAACTTTGATCGGGAAGAGTTTTGGCGAACCCAAACGACGTTTGAGAAAACGAATGTCTTTACCCGTCATGTCTTTGGAAAAAACAATTACTCTAGTACAATGCTTCGCCGCAATGCAGCAGATCTAGAATTAATGCTAGAGGCTCAAGAAATATTGCTGACCAGGGCGTCTACTTTTGACATGTTTTTGTTGCTTACGGGTGACGGAGACTTTCTTTCGCTCCTCAGAAAAGTCCGAGCGTGGGGTAAAGTAGTTAAAGTGATTGGGGTAGCAGGTAGTGTTCATCATGCCCTGCAACCTTATTGTGAAGGGGATGATCTGTTACAGTGGGTTATTGATCAAAAACCTCAAACACAGTATTCTCCTGTGCAGGATTTGGAGCAAGGTATTCAGATTCTAGGGACTCTTCAGATCCGTTTGCCGTACGTTGCCTCAACAAAGGCAAGAGCCGCCCTAACAGAGCTTCTGGGGCGATCTATTTCGCAAGTTAAAGAGTTCATTCGATATACGTTAAAAGAAACGATCCTCTTTGAGAGGGAACACCCGGATTCAAATCTCAAAATAGGTAAAACGAAAATATACCTTCTCAATCTTGAGAATGCTTTAGTTTTGGAAGCATTGGGATCCATGCGGGAAGAGGTTCTTCAGCGTCAAAAATTAATTCAGGAGCTTTGACAATGAATATATAAATGGAAATATGGCAATTATAGTGTTTAGAGGATGTGGATATGCGCTCGGAGGAGGGCCTTGAGTGCAATAATATCTAACCTTAAAATAGTGAGCAATGGATCAATTAAGGGAGCATATACTGCATAAATAGTCATATTTGGAGGTCGCATGGTTTGCTTTCCATTGAACCCTTGCATATTATTATAGTTATATTGTTAGCACTCAACACAGTAGAGTGCTAACAAATATTTAATAAAACAATAAGGAGGAACTTTTTTCATGAACATTAAACCTCTCGCAGACCGAGTGATTATCAAAGCGCTCCCCATGGAAGAAAAAACGAAGAGTGGAATTTACATGCCTGATACCGCAAAGGAAAAGCCACAAGAAGGCGAAGTTCTCGCAGTAGGTCCTGGTAAAATGGAAAAGGGTGTTCGCGTAGCACTTGATGTTAAAGTAAACGATCGCGTCATTTATTCCAAATATGCAGGTACCGAAGTTAAGGTTGATGGTGAAGATTACTTAATCTTGAAAGAAGCAGATATCTTAGCCATCATTGGCTAAGCCTATAATACTTAAATTTAAGGAGTGGAATTACGTTGGCAAAACAAATTATATTTAATCAAGAAGCTCGTCATGCTTTAGAACGCGGTGTTAATGCACTAGCTGAGGCTGTACGTGTAACGCTAGGACCTAAAGGTCGTAATGTAGTACTAGACAAAAAATTCGGATCTCCTATGATCACAAACGATGGAGTAACAATTGCTCGAGACATCGAATTGGAAGATCCTTATGAAAATATGGGCGCACAACTCGTTAAAGAAGTTGCTACCAAAACCAATGATGTAGCCGGCGATGGCACCACGACTGCTACAGTTTTAGCACAAGCTATTATCCGCGAAGGACTTAAGAATGTGGCGGCCGGTGCAAACCCTATGGGTATTAAACGTGGAATTGAGCAAGCGGTAGAGGCTGTTGTCGCGGACATTAAAGCCAATGCCAAACTCGTCAAGACGAGCGAAGCGATTGCTCAAGTTGCCTCAATCTCTGCTAGCGACAAAAAAATTGGTGACCTCATTGCTCAGGCAATGGAGAAAGTCGGTAAAGACGGCGTTATCACAGTTGAAGAAGCTAAAGGGATGACAACTGAACTTGAAGTGGTCGAAGGCATGCAATTTGACCGCGGCTATATTTCAGCTTATATGATTACCGATACAGAAAAAATGGAATCGATCCTTAATGATCCCTACATTCTGATTACCGATAAGAAGATCAGCGCCATTCAAGACGTTCTACCTATTCTTGAAAAAGTAGTACAAGCGGGTCGTCAACTGATGATCATTGCCGAAGACATTGACGGGGAAGCCTTGGCAACTCTCGTCGTGAACAAACTTCGCGGTACGTTCGTCTGTGTTGGTGTTAAAGCACCTGGCTTTGGCGATCGTCGCAAAGCCATGCTTGAAGACATTGCTGTACTGACAGGTGGAACAGTGATCACAGAAGATCTTGGCTTAAAGCTGGAAAATACAACCGTTGAAATGCTCGGACGTGCTCGTCAAGTTCGTGTCACTAAAGAAGAAACTACACTCATCGAAGGAACTGGTAACGCCGAAAATATTAAAGCACGCGTAGAAGCTATCAAACGTCAAGTCGAAGAAACCACTTCAGACTTTGATCGCGAAAAACTTCAAGAACGTCTTGCTAAGCTTTCCGGTGGCGTTGCAGTCATTCAAGTGGGTGCAGCAACCGAAACTGAAATGAAGGAAAAGAAACTTCGGATTGAAGATGCTTTGGCCGCTACCCGTGCTGCTGTTGAAGAAGGCATCGTTTCCGGTGGTGGCACAGCTCTGATTGATGCACTTCACTCTCTAGATGCGCTTAAATTGGTAGGCGACGAGAAAACTGGTATGAATATCATTCGTCGTGCCCTAGAAGAACCTCTACGTCAAATCGCCAACAACGCTGGTCAAGAAGGCTCAGTTGTCGTTGAGAAAGTCCATAGCTCCAAAAGGGGTACTGGCTTCAATGCAGTCACTTTAGTGTATGAAGATATGATTGCTGCCGGCATCGTTGACCCAGCAAAAGTCACACGTTCGGCTCTGCAAAATGCAGCTTCTATTGCTGCTATGCTTCTGACCACCGAGTGCTTAATTGCAGATCTTCCATCTAAGGATGGCGGAGCAGCTGCAATGGGTGGCATGGGTGGTATGGGCGGAATGGGCGGAATGGGTGGCATGGGCGGAATGTAGATTCGCCCTAACATCCAGCTAACTATATGACAGTGCTTAGAGGCTTCCTATTAATTCAATGAATTAATGGGAAGCCTTTTTTATTACATCGTTTAGAAAAACAACTTCGGGGAGAATAAGTGGAATAGGTCGCACTAATTGTACATATTGTAGGGTAAGAACTCCTCCAGGAGGGTAAGCAATGAAGAAGAAAAAACTTGGTTTAATTATTGGGATCGGTATCAGCGTCGCGCTAATAGTCGGACTTCTAACACTCAATTTAAAGCCCCCAAACCCTACTGACTTAGTCGAAAACGGCTTAGAACGATTGAACGCAGCGACATCATTTCGCTACAGTTTGACACAGCATCAATGGGTCGAGGGAAAAGATCGAGTACTTACACAAGTCCTAGGAGAAAAAGACGGTGGGAACACTCATATCTTGGGACAAATGGCCGGAAGCGAAGTCGAAATGATCAAAATCGGGGACTCTACCTACAATAAAGAACCTTTTAGTAAGAAGTGGATTAGATTTGCAACCACTCAAGCTAGCCAGGAAGTCTTCTTGGCGGAGCTCAACCCTTTATCTTCACTTCAAATGAAAGAACTTGGTGAGGTGAAGCTCAGCGATCAAGCGAAAGTAAATGGAGAGAAAGTATGGGTATGTGAATTATTGCCCAGTGTTCAGAATCAAATGATGGAGGCATTTTGGACAGAATTCCAGTATACGCTTTATATTCGTAAGTCTGATAAGATGATCGTGAAGGCAACTATTCAAGCAAAAAACAAAGTTAAGGCTGATCCCATGACCATGAGCATTGAGTTTAAGGATATTGGAAAGAAGATAAATATACTAGCACCTGACATCTAAAGCGGAGGGTCAAACGTTGCAAAAGGGTTAGGATATGCCAGACGTGGGTATATCCTAACCCTTTATTTTATTTGCACAATGGACAAGCCTCTGATATAGTTTTATAATACGTTTTTAAAAATACATTTACGGTAAGGTGGAGGTGTCCTAAATGGAAGAGTATATTGATCGAGTATTAATTTCACGAGAAAGCTTGGGTAAACGTGTGGCAGAACTAGGTGCGGAAATTACTCAAGATTACGAAGGAAAAAAACTTTTAGTCCTCGGAATTTTAAAAGGGGCTGTTCCCTTTATGGCGGATCTCATCCGAGAGATAAAATTGCCTTTGACGTATGATTTCATGGCACTATCAAGCTATGGAGCCTCAACTCAGTCTTCTGGAGTCGTGCGCATCCTAAAGGACTTAGATCGCGGTGTGGAAGATGTGCACATCTTAATTGTTGAGGATATTGTAGATACAGGATTAACTTTAAAGTATTTGAAAGAAATTCTGAAAGCTCGCAATTCACTGAGTGTAAAGGTCGTTACGCTACTCGACAAAGAAGCTCGACGGACAGTGGCCGTTACGCCTGATTACAATGGATTTTTAATTCCAGATGAATTTGTTGTGGGGTATGGCCTTGATTTCAATCAAGAATATCGCAATCTGCCCTATATCGGTGTGTTGAAGCAGGAAGCCTATGAGATATTAGAGTGAGTTTATTACGGCAACAATATATAATGATTGACAGTATTTTAAAATAGAAATGGTGATGATGAAAAGTGCCAAAAGAAGTTGTACTGGTTTTGGACTTTGGTGGACAGTATAATCAACTAATTGCTCGCCGTGTGAGGGAAGCTCATGTGTATTCTGAAATGGTTTCTTATAAGACTTCAATTGAGGAAATTCGCGCTCGCAAGCCTATGGGAATTATCTTCTCGGGTGGACCTGCTAGTGTTAATCAGCTGAATGCGCCTGAAGTCGACCCTGAAATATATAATTTAGGGATTCCTATATTGGGTATTTGCTATGGAATGCAACTCATGACGGTACAACTAGGTGGAAGGGTAGAACACCCGGAAGCAAGCGAGTATGGGAAAGCGATGCTGACGGTAGATGTTACAAAGGACTTATGGAAAGACATGGGTGGTGAACGGCCGTGTTGGATGAGCCATGGCGATTCTGTGCACAAATTACCGGACGGTTTTGTGGTCGCTGGTCATACTTGGAATACTCCGATTGCAGCTATGATCGATGAAGAACGACATTTTTATGGTGTTCAGTTTCATCCTGAAGTGAAACATACCCCAGATGGCCAAAGCATGTTGGAAAACTTTCTCTACGGTATTTGTAAATGCGTTGGAGAATGGACTATGGAATCCTTTATCGAGTTGCAAGTGGCAGAGATTCGCGCCAAAGTAGGAGATAAACATGTCCTTTGTGCTTTGAGCGGTGGCGTAGATTCTTCGGTCGCTGCAGCTTTAGTGAGTAAGGCAGTGGGGGATCAATTGACCTGCGTTTTTGTTGATCATGGATTTATGCGCAAAAATGAGGCAGAGCAGGTCAAGAAGATCTTTACAGAACAGTTTCAACTGAAGCTAGTGTTTGTGGATGTTCATGAACGTTTCATGCAGAAACTAGAAGGTGTTTCCGATCCTGAGACGAAACGCAAATTGATTGGTAATGAGTTTATCCGTGTCTTTGAGGTTGAGGCCTCAAAGCTTGGGCAGGTTGATTTCTTGGTTCAAGGCACGCTTTATCCAGATATTGTGGAGAGCGGTACGGACACAGCGGAAACCATTAAGAGCCATCACAATGTTGGCGGTTTGCCGGATGACATTAAATTTGATCTCATTGAGCCGTTACGGATGCTCTTTAAAGATGAAGTGCGAGAACTCGGAATTGAACTGGGGATGAGCGAGGAGATCGTTTGGCGTCAACCGTTCCCTGGACCGGGGCTGGCTATTCGAATTCTCGGTGAAATAACCCGTGAGAAATTAGACATTTTACGGGAAGCAGACGCCATCATCATGGAAGAAGTCAAACGTGCAGGCATGTATCGTGAATTATGGCAGAGTTTTGCTGTTCTTCCTTCCATTAAGAGCGTCGGAGTCATGGGAGATAGCAGAACCTATGAGTTCCCCATAATCCTGAGAGCGGTCACTAGCGAAGATGCTATGACGGCAGATTGGGCAAGGCTTCCGTATGACCTCTTAGAAAGTATCTCCTCACGGCTTGTGAACGAAGTAAATGGAGTCAACCGAGTGGTGTACGATATTACCTCGAAACCTCCAGGAACGATTGAGTGGGAGTAGGGTGGACACAGTTTTTGCAGTGGCTTGAAGGTATTTAGTATTTGCCAGGTGGTTATGGATTTCGCTAGTTTTTAGCGTCATCGTAACCGCCTGGTTTTCTTTATAGGCTTACTTATTATTTGATATTTATGGCACTTATTTGCATGAGCAGAGGTCACCATTTCAGAGAAGAATTAAGAACAATCCGTGATAATGATTTACTTAAAAATGGTAGATTACTTTGTCTTGCCAATTTGGAGGAATTTAGGAAATTATGAAGAACTATTATATAATAATGGCGGATAATGGAACGCTTTGTAGAATAAGCAAGTACAAATTACAACTCATTAGGAAATATAAAATGAAACTAGGCGATTTATTTACTGAACCGAAATTAAGTAAATAGTTTAAAAGGAGTTGTAAACATTATCAATAATGTTAAAAATTATACAGAAATTGTAGTGCATCAAGCACTACAAGATTATCTCCGTAATAATACAATAGCCTGCTCCTGTGAACGCTGTCTTGCTGATATTATGGCACTAACCTTAAACCGTTTACCAGCCCGTTATTATGTTTCTATAGAAGGCGAAATTATTATAAAATCTGAATCGCTTGTCCTATCAGACCAAGTACGAGTTATGGCGGATGTTGTCAATGCTGTCCAACAAGTCAGTATTAAACCTTCCCATTCGATTGTCTAAACCTCACTTAACTTAAGCTTTCGTATTTTTGATAATGACAGTCACAGGTAAGTTTTAGCCACAGAAGCATCTGACTAAGTATAGAGCCTGGAATAACGCAAGGAAGCAAGTAGGTGAGAGTCCTGATAAATACTAGTAAGATTCAAGTGGTAATTGCCGACATACACGGTCAGTTTAATGCGCTTCAGCGGCTGAAGAGAGAATTTAACTATGACCCTGACCAACATCAGCTTATATATTTAGGGGATTATATAGACAGAGGGCCTCACTCATGTCAAGTTGTTAATGAGGTCATGAGGGATGTAGAGAAAGGTGCTATAGCTTTGCTTGGAAACCATGAGCGCGTGATGTTAAATGCCTTAACAACAGAACCAAATAAAAATAGAATCAATGATATGTTACTTTGGTTAGGAAATGGTGGACAGAAGACACTCGACTCTTATGAGAAAAGTGGGAATAAGGCAAAGAAGGGTCACTTGGATTATTTCGCAAGTCTACCCTTATATGTTGAGTGCGAAAAGTATTTTTTCGTTCACGCAGGCGTTAACCCTATAAGAAAGATCGAAGACCAAACAGAAGAAGATTTCCTATGGATTAGGCACGACTTCTTAAATGCTTCGGATCTATCCAGAGCAACAAGTAAGATCGTTGTATTTGGACATAGCCCGACTATAGCATTCACAGGAAAGGCTGAAATATTTATTGCTAAGGATCGGATCGGTGTAGATACGGGTGCAGGCTTTAATAAGCGATTATCGGCTTTTGATACCCAAAGTCAGTGCTGTTATTCTGTTGACGTGGGTAGTTGAGGGAAGTTGGTTCTTATAATAATATACATATGAAGTTATGGTCCAAGTTTAATGCCCGGGAAAATAGTCTGAGCATAGATGTACTTGGACCATATATTATTTATCTAAGCGCTTGAACTGGGTCATGAAATTTAGTAAGATTATGCAAGGCTTCCGTATGACCTCTTAGAAAGCCTCTCCTCACAACTTGTGAACGAAGTACGAGGAGTCAACCGTGATGTATGATATTACCTCGAACCCTCCTGGCAAGATTGAGCGGGAGTAGGGCAAACGCAGTCTTTGCAGGGGCTTGAAGGTCTTAAGTATTTGCCAGGAGGTTTAGAAATCTACCACTTTTTGGTGACTTCTAAACCTCCTGGTTTTTAAGAAGGAACTTTAACTCGACGATAATGGGAAACAGGGGTTGTTTTTTATTGGGTAAAAGATGGGATACTGTATTGAAGAAATGTTAATTGTATTTAATTAAAATATTAGGAGGTCATTGGAATGAGAGTATTAGTCAGAGAACCCGTCAATCAGCCGTTACAATTGAGGGACATTGAAGGCACGTTTGAGGACTTACAAGAGTTAGTGGGAGAGTCTATTGAGATTATACCTATTACAGATGATATAGTGTGCATTTGTAATGAAAAAGCTGTTTTGCAAGGACTAGGAAACAATTTTCATGATGATCGGCTAGGATGGATCGTGGGAAATTGTGTATTCACTTCAACTAAGAACTCAGAGTTTACGTTACTTTCAGACAAGCAAATAGGATACATATCAGAGTACATTGGTTTTCCAGTAGTCTGATGTAGTTTTTGACGCGTTATCAAAGTAATTTCAAGGAGGCTTTGTTGCGCTTACGTGCCTTAGCCTTGCTGGTCTTTCGTTTAACAAAGGCTAAATATTCTTCGGCCGCTAGTAGAGCGAAATCATAGTCATTTTCTTCTAGACCTATGGAGACTGAATATAATGCAGTCATTAGTGCATTCAAAACGGTTTCCACAGAGACACTTTCTTTAAATGAAAGTATACATTCATCTGAAGCATCCGATACTATTTTAAGAATAGTGTTTTCATCTTCACTATTTTTTTTTATGTCGCCATCGTCTTTCATACTTATCCCTCCTTTCAAATATAGTTTTCAATAAATATTCATAGTATATTTAGTTTTGTAGATTTTGTGAGTAAAGTACTGTTTTTTTAGTATTATGTTGGACCTGTAGGAGGGAAATCATAAAGGTTGACGAAGTAAGTTAAATGATTTAAGTAAGAATTGTAAAGGTAAAGACTGGGTCAGGTAGAAGGAGGGCCAAGGGTAGATGGCCATAGTTATTGTAGATGATACAATTTTTAGCTTAGAAGTGATTAAAGCCTTTCTGATAAAAGAGGGTTATTTAGATGTTATCCCTGTCAATTCGGCAAAGGAACTTTACGAGTTAGTCGATGGTTATTCAGAACGAGGGATTATCGAGATCGATTTAATTCTTATGGATATCATTATGCCGGATATTGATGGGATTGAGGCGTGTAAGAGCATTAAAAAGAGAGCATGGTTGGCGGATGTACCCGTGATCATGGTAACTGCCACAACGGAAAAAAATAGTCTTCAGCTAGCTTTCTCCGCGGGTGCTATGGACTTCATTAAAAAACCTCTTGAGAGGGTGGAGCTTGTAGCGCGAGTGCGTTCAGCCTTGAGGTTGAAACATGAAACTGCTCGTCGAAAAGCCCGGGAAACTGAGCTTCTAGAGGTCACACGTCAATTGCAAGCGGCTAATGAGAGGCTAAAGCATCTGACGTTTCAAGATGGGTTGACAGGAATCGCTAACCGCAGGCATTTTGATGAGGAATTGCTTCAAGAGAGTCTGAGAGCCAAGCGAGATAAAACACCACTTTCTCTGATTATGCTAGACATCGACTACTTCAAAGCCTTTAACGATACATACGGGCACCTTAAAGGGGATGATTGTCTCAAGATCGTCACATCGATTCTGATGAAAACTTTGAAGCGTCCCGCGGATTTACTGGCCCGTTATGGCGGGGAAGAGTTTGCTGTGGTCCTTCCGAACACCGGCGAGGCCGGCGCTGTGCTTTTAGCTGAGAAATTGCGGGCTAATATCGAGAACGCGGGTATCTTACATATTAATTCTCTCTGTGCTGATTATGTCACGGTAAGTCTTGGCGTTGTAACCAGGTGCTCAGAACAAGAGGACACACCGGATAATATGATTCTAGCGGCTGACTTAGCGCTTTATCGTTCAAAGCGTGAAGGGCGAAATCGCGTTAGCCAAGGCACAGGAAAATGGGATATAAAGTAATATAATATAGAAACAAGCGTATAGAAATACAACAATTCATTAAAACTGTATCTTATTAACGTCTTGATTGAAGTAGTTGCTCCAAATTTACCGTATTGCGACAAAAAAATTCCCTTTTATGGATAATCTATTCTTGCCATTTCTTCTAAAAAGCAATAAGATTCTCTTGAGAATGACATTTCAGGAGGAATCCGTGTGGAAAAGAAACTATTGAGAAGAATAGAACAACTTCGTAAAAAACTCAATAAATTTGGTCATACTACTAATCTTATTGATCTTCAAGTTGTTGAAGTGAGTCAACAGTTAGATTCCTTACTTAACCAATACCAGAAAATTAGTACTTATAGGCAACTGAGCTTTTGGTAATCTCCCATTAAACCTTGTTAAGGGGGTGCGTTTACGTGCGTTTATTTAAAGGAGGGATTATAATAGATACATGACGTAGGAGGGTAAACGTTTTATGAACTATATTGTGTTTGATTTAGAATTTAATATGTTTTTTAAGTTTAAAGAAGGCGATTTGGCGAATCCGGACATGAAAAATGAGATTATCCAGATTGGAGCAGTCAAATTAAATGAGGCACTAGAGACCATTGGTAGTTTTGATTTAATCATAAAGCCTGTAGTATATCGTAGAATGAATCCCTATGTGAAGAGGAAAACAAATATAGATACAAGTATGGTTGTTCAAGGAACTTCTTTTGGTAAAGCAATTGAAAGCTTTCACTCATGGGTTGGAGAGGGTTCTGTCCTATGCTCATGGGGGCATGATGATATTCTTGCCCTAAGAGATAATTGCTTATTTTTTAATTTTAACGAATTGACCTTTAATAAATTCCTTAATATTCAACAGATTTACATGAAATACGGGAACCTGCCGAAACAACCGAGTTTAGAAAGTGCGGTAGAAGGTCTTGAGATTGAAGTTAGTACTCCTTTTCACGATGCCTTAAGTGATGCATCTTACACTGCGAAAATTTTCAGGAAGGTTTTTAATCCTTCCTGTGATACAATAATAAATTGGGAAAAAGTTCAAAAGGATAATGAAGAAAAAGTAGAAGCGTTGAAAAGTTTTATAGATAAAGTTGATATACAGTGTCCTGGATGTAACCAATACCTGCAAAAAGCCTCGGAAAGTACTAAATCTAAAAAGTATTTTGCTTTTGGCTATTGTTCTGAATGTAAGCTTCATATAAGACATATTTCAAGAATTACCCAAAGAGACGGCGTATACAGCATTGTTTCAAATAATTCTATCTATAAAACAGATGAAATAAGCTCAGGAACAAAAATAACACTGGGATTGCCTAATATCGAAATAGAAGGATAACCTCCAGTGTGTGGGTCAATATTAACTTGAATTTTCAGAAAAGACTTGTAAGATAACATCTTATTGTTTATACTGACCCTAGAAGCTAAATACTACAGGTGCCTCAAGCATGAGGAGAATAGGGAAGCTGGTGTAAGTCCAGCGCGGTCCCGCCACTGTAAACGGGGAGCAAGAAGTAGAGCCACGGGGTCGTTCCCGGAAGGTGCTTCAGATGTGTTGATCCGTAAGCCAGGAGACCTGCCTGTAGATATATCGAGCCTACCTTGTCGAAGAACCAAGAGTAGCGTGGATGAGATTATGGAAAAGTCTCTAGTCACTTTGTGATTAGAGACTTTTTTTATTTTTTTTTATTCTACTAATTTGTTTTTCAAGGGTAATGACTCTGAAAAAGATTGGAGAGGTGAGGATGTTGTCGTTAATGAAAATGGCCCAAAAGGGTGAGGAAATCCCGTTGTTTACCTTGATAGCGCAAAATGAACAAATGGATGTTCAACTCCTTATGGAACGCGTCGCGACCGGGCGAATTGTTATTCCCTATAACAATCATCATAAGCCCCAAAAGCCACAAGGGTTTGGGCTTGGATTAAGTACCAAGGTGAGTGCTAGCATTGGTCTAGACGCTGACGAAGATCTTCTAACGGATGAACTATTCAAAGTAGATGAGGCAATGCGAGCCGGAACATCGGCTATTATGGATTTGAGCACAGCTGGCAATATGGACGAGGCAAGGCGGGCTATTATAAAAAGAGTACCGTTACCCGTGGGTACTCTTCCCATTTATCAGGCCTTTGCTGAAGCTGTCCGTACGAAGGGTTCAGCCTTAGCACTGGAGCCAGAAGACTTCTTTAAAGTTATGGAACGACAAGCTGCTGATGGTGTGGATTTTATGGCTTTGCATAGTGCCCTTCATATCGGATTACTTAATACGGCCAAGGAGGATCAGAGGGTGCTTAATCTAGTGAGCCGGGGCGGGACCTTATTGATGGGCTGGATGCTTTATCATAACAAGGAGAACTTTTTGTATACTATGTTCGACCGAATCCTGGAGATCGCTAAAAAATACGAAGTGACCCTAAGTTTAGCAGATGGTATGAGACCTGGTGCAGGAGCTGATTCCTTATGTCGTTCTCAGGTAGAAGAACTCGCGGTTTTGGGCAAGTTGGTAAAACGCAGTAGACAAGCGGGGGTTCAAATTATGATTAAGGGACCTGGTCACACGCCACCTGATCAAATTGCTACCACGGTTAAATTACAAAAACAAGTATGTGAAGGTGCTCCGTATTTTGTCTTCGGTCCCGTATCGACCGATGTCGCCCCGGGCTATGATGAAATTACGGCGGCTATTGGTGGAGCCATGGCAAGTGCTGCTGGTGCAGACATTCTCTGCTATGTCACACCCGCTGAACATATTGCTTATCCCAATGCGCAGGATGTCTATCGGGGCGTTGTGGCTTCACGAATTGCTGCTCACGTCGGTGATCTTGCTAAAGGGTACCCTGGGGCAGCCGATTGGGATCTTCAAATGAGCCAAGCACGAAGACAACAGAATGTGGAGGCTCAGAAAAACTTAGCTTTAGATCAGGCAAGACTTGGGGATTTTCACTCGAGTGAAAAACCTTTCTGTAAAAAGTGTGAAAAGAGTTGCGCCATGGCCGTGGCGGGGGAATTCTTTCAAGAGCTACCGTGGGAATGCTAACAATAAATTTAAGAATGGAGCGATTAAAATGACACAACTTATTAAAGCAAGACAAGGTATTATTACACCAGAGGTAGAAAGACTAGCCAAAGTAGAGGGATTCACATCGGATGAGTTATGTGCGAAGGTCGCTTCGGGTCGCGTCGTGATTATAAAGAACAAGCAACACAAGAACTGTGTCGCGGTCGCCGTAGGGGAAGGCCTGCGCACCAAAGTAAATGCCAACATTGGGACGTCGCCAGACTGTGTGGACTTCGCGGATGAGCTTCATAAAATAAATGTTGCTGTAGGAGCGGGTGCGGATACGATTATGGAATTAAGTATTGGGGGAGATGTCGATGCTTTCCACCATCAAGTCATTGATCAATTCACACTACCGGTCGGCTCTGTGCCAAGCTATCAAGGCGGTATGGAAAGTATTGAAAAGTACGGAAGCGTTGTCGATATGAAGGCTGATGATATGTTCGAAATGATAGAGCGTCAAGCAAAGCGCGGTATCGATTTTATGGCTATTCATTCGGCTTTGAACATGTCTATTATTGATCGATTGAAAAATCAAGGAAGAATTACAGATATTGTGAGCCGTGGAGGCGCCTTTATTACGGGCTGGATGTTCCACAATGAGCAAGAAAATCCTCTCTATTCACAATTCGATCGTGTTCTTGAAATTTGCAAAAAGTACGACGTTACACTGAGTATTGGAGATGCCATCCGCCCAGGCTGTATCGAAGATTCACTGGACCGCGCCCAAGTCCAAGGCTTGATTGTAGCGGGAGAATTGGTACAACGAGCTTTAGAGGCTGGCGTACAAGTTATGGTGGAAGGACCAGGTCACGTGCCGCTAGATCAGATTCCAGCAACTATCTTACTTCAAAAACAACTTTGTCATCACGTTCCATATTATATCCTCGGCAATTTGGTGACGGATATTGCACCGGGTCACGACCATATCACGGGCGCTATCGGGGCAGCAACGGCTGCAATGGCAGGTGCAGACTTCATTTGCTATGTTACACCCGCAGAGCATCTTAGGTTACCAACCGCAGAAGACGTTCATGCTGGGGTCATTGCTACGCGCATTGCCACGCATGCTGCGGATATAGCGACAGGTGTTAGAGGTGCAAAGGAATGGGACTTAGACATGGCGCGTGCTCGTAAGGCTTTAGATTGGGAAAAACAAATTGAATTATCGATTGATCCACCAACAGCTCGCCGAATTCGAGGAGAGCGTAACGAGGAAGGGGCTGAGGCCTGCTCAATGTGTGGTGGTTTCTGTGCCATGAAATTAGTGGGTGAACATCTTGGGAAAACGGGCGGATCTTGCTAAGGAGGGTGAAGTCATTGAACGAGATTGGTGTCATTATGGGAAGTGATTCAGATTATCAGGTCATGGAGGAAGCTCTGGAAGTGCTTCGGCAATTTGAAGTTCCGTTTGAGGTGATTATTTCTTCCGCTCAAAGGACCCTGAAACGTACCGTCGATTGGGTGAAAAAATTTGAAGCCCAAGGGGGAAAACTCATTATCGCGGGGGCTGGGTTGGCGGCTCATTTGCCAGGTGTTGTGGCAGCAGCAACAAATTTGCCGGTTATCGGTGTTCCCTTAAGCAGTGGTGCCATGGAAGGCATCGATGCTCTATACTCCATCGTCCAAATGCCCGCAGGGATTCCAGTTGCGACCGTAGGTATCGGAGCCGCTCGCAATGCAGCGTTGCTTGCGGTACAAATTCTGACAATCCAAGATAGCGCCTTGCGGCTAAAGGTTAAAGACTATCGAACTCACATGCTGGAGGATATTGAGGCTAAGGACGAAGCGTTACAGAGGCAGTTAAGCGAGGTTCATTGAGACACATAATAGGATTTTAAGGACATTTCTTAAACATACTTTATTTTCGCGATTTCGACACGTTCCATGTCGTATAATGGTGACATCGGGCGAGGCAATCGCTTGGAAATACTGTTTAGGCGGGATGTTAGATAAATGGGTAAGGAAATTAAGATTATTATTGCGGATGATAACCGTAATATTTGTCTAATGCTGCAGAATTATCTTCAAGCGCAAGAAGATATCAACATAGTTGGCGTGGCCTATAACGGCTTACAAGCTGTGGAACTCATTCAAACTCAGGAACCAGATCTTATTATTCTTGATTTAGTGATGCCCCACTTGGATGGATTAGGCGTATTGGAACGAATTAATGCTCAAACAACCATGAAGCGGCCCAAAACTATCATGCTAACGGCTTTTGGACAGGAATCTCTTACTTATCAAGCGATGACATTGGGTGTTGACTATTTTATTCTTAAACCTTTCGATCTGGATATTCTATGCAAACGTATTCGCAGTTTAACCCAGAATGTTTCTGCGGCGGAGGTCTCAGATTATTCTGTGTCAACCGCTCCAAATGCAACAACCGAGCACAATTTAGTCTCCGAAGTGACCCAGGTGATGCACGAAATTGGCATTCCTGCCCATGTTAAAGGGTACCAATATATTCGAGAAGCTATTTTGATGGTAGTAGCGGATGTTTCTTTGTTAGGGGCTGTGACTAAGGAACTTTATCCTGGCATTGCGAAAAAGTATGATACTGCAGCCAGTCGGGTAGAACGTGGAATCCGTCATGCGATAGAACTTGCGTGGGAACGTGGAAAAAAAGATACGCTCAAACAAATTTTCGGATATTCAATGAATATTGAGCGACAAAAACCTACAAACTCTGAATTTATAGCAGTCCTTGCTGATAAATTTAGAATGATGGGTCATGTTGGGTAAGCTGGTTGCGCTAAGGAAACATGGGCTGGAACTTATTCGATTTTAAAAAGTCTCAAGTTCTGAATGCAAGGACCTTGAGACTTTTTAATTGGCTATAGGTATAGAAAAAATAGCGCTTGAAATTTTATGCAATTGGATAAGATAAAATCAGAGGGTATATTTACATATTCTATTGATATTCGATGAGAATAAAAATTTAAAAAGGTAGCAGTAACGAACTAACAATTCCGAATTCATCGAACGATTTTAGGTAAATATATATTAATGTTCGATATTATCTTGACCTTCATGACGCCTTCTTGTAAAATGTACTTAATAAAAGTTCATAGACAGTTCATATAACCGCGGAGATATGGTCCGCAAGTTTCTACCGGGCTACCGTAAATGGCCCGACTATGAGCGAAAGTGTACCTAGGGCAAGCGATTTGTCCGAGCGGTACAGGTTTGATTGAGAAATCAAATCACACCGAAGGGATAAAAGCCCAGGCGGGTAGGTTTCACTCTGATAAAGGGTGGAATTTGCCCTTCCTGGGTTTCTGTTTACTAAAAAAGGGAGAAAGGGGTAAGATCGGATGAGTCAAATTGGTGTTATTATGGGAAGCGATTCAGATTACAAAATCATGCAGGACGCACTGATAGTTCTCCGTCAATTCGAACTGGACTTTGAGGTGAAAATTTCTTCTGCCCATAGGACTTTGGAACGAACTGTTGAGTGGGTGAAAGCGTTTGAAGCTCAAGGAGGAAAACTGATTATTGCTGCAGCAGGGTTAGCCGCGCACTTGCCAGGGGTCGTAGCGGGATCAACAATTTTACCCGTGATTGGTGTGCCGCTGAGTAGTGGCGCTATGGAAGGAATCGACGCGCTTTACTCTATTGTGCAGATGCCACCGGGAATTCCCGTTGCGACAGTGGGCATTGGTGCTGCTCGTAACGCTGCTTTGCTTGCGGTACAGATCCTAGCCATTCAAGACCAACCCTTAAGTATTAAGGTGAAAAACTATCGAGCTCAGATGCTCAAGGATATTGAGGCGAAGGACGAAGCTTTGCAAAAGCGCTTAAGTGAAGTCGATTAATGAACAAGATAAGAAACTAACTATATTTAAGTGATAAAGGGGATATTTTTATGATTGAACGCTATACGCTTCCGGAAATGGGAGGGATTTGGACAGATGAACATCGTCTCACTCTATGGCTGAGAATCGAAATTGCAGCGTGCGAAGGCTGGGCAAAACTAGGTAAGATTCCGAATGAAGCGGTTGAGGTTATTAAAGAGAAGGCTTCCTTCTCCTGGGAAAGGGTACAAGCTCTAGAGGAAGTGACCCAGCATGATGTGTTGGCTTTCTTGACTAATGTTTCTGAAAATGTGGGAGATGAAGCAAAGCACATTCATCTAGGGCTTACTTCTTCAGATGTGTTGGATACGGCTCTGTCTCTGCAATTAGTTGAAGCATCGGATATATTGCTGACTAAAATGGAGGGGTTAGAAGTCGTTCTGCGCCGTAGAGCGTTAGAACATCGTGACACCATCATGATGGGGCGAACGCATGGCATTCACGCAGAACCTATTACCTTTGGCTTAAAGATTGCTGTGTGGTATGACGAAATCAGACGTCAAAAGAGGCGCTTAACCTTTGCCCGTGAGGAAATTCGGGTTGGGAAAATTTCTGGAGCAGTTGGGACGTTTGCCAACGTTGATCCTCAAGTTGAAGCGCATGTTTGTCAGGTTCTTAACCTAGAGCCAGCATTGATCTCCACTCAAATACTACAACGCGATCGACATGCGTGTTTTATGACGACGCTGGCTGGAATCGCTAGTTCTCTCGATAAAATGGCCACTGAACTTCGAAACTTACAACGAACTGATGTTCATGAGGTAGAAGAAGCCTTTGGTAAAGGACAAAAAGGATCCTCGGCGATGCCGCACAAGAAAAACCCCATCACACCTGAACGTATCTGTGGCATGGCTCGAGTGGTTCGTGCGAATGCTCAAGTAGCCTTAGAAAACGTCGCCTTATGGCACGAGCGAGATATTTCCCACTCTTCTGCTGAAAGAATGATTTTACCAGATAGCACGATTGCTTTAGATTATATGCTCCATAAAATGACCCAACTCATGGACCGACTGCAGGTTTTTCCAGAGCAAATGAAAGATAACATCGATAAGGGATTCGGGTTAATATTTTCTCAACGTGTCATGCTCACTTTAGTCGATAAGGGCATGAGCCGGGAAAACGCCTATGCTTTGGTGCAACGCAATGCCATGGAAGCTTGGAATACTAAAGAACCATTTCAAAGCCTACTTAACCGAGATTCGGAGATCGGGGAATATTTAGACGAGAAAGAAATGAGTGCCTTGTTTGATTATGCCTACCATACTAAGCATGTCGCGGACATCTTTCAGCGTTTAGGCATAGAGAATTAAGACACTTCCTCCGTACGTGCTAAAAAATATTAGGAAAGAGGTATAAACCGTGAATAAATTAGAATTAAAATATGAGGGAAAAGCCAAGAGAGTTTATGCGACTGACGAAAGCGATTATTTATGGGTGGCCTACAAAGATGATGCCACTGCTTTAAACGGCAAGAAAAAAGGGACCATCCAGGACAAAGGAGAAATCAATAACCAGTTATCGGCGTTGTTCTTTGAAGCCATAGAAAAAGCAGGCATCATAACACACTTCGTTCGTCTTCTAAGCAATCGAGATATGCTCGTACGCTCTCTAGAAATGATTCCTCTCGAGGTGGTTGTGCGTAACGTTGTGACGGGAAGCTTAGGCAAGCGACTCGCAGTGCCAGAGGGCTTTGTTCTCTCCCAACCCGTCGTGGAATTGTACTATAAAGATGATGAACTAGGGGACCCAATGGTCAATGAATCTCATATTGCTGCTATGAAATGGGCAAGTGCTGCAGATACTAAGGAAATACAGGCATCAGGTTTAAAAATTAATACTATATTACAGAACATCTTGAACAAAGCTGGGATCGAACTGATTGACTTTAAGTTGGAGTTTGGTATTGCGGATGGAAAAGTCTACTTAGGTGATGAGATATCTCCAGATACTTGCCGCTATTGGGATATAAAAACTAGGGAAAAGTTGGATAAAGATCGTTTCCGCCAGGATCTAGGAAATATAGAAGAGGCTTATCAAGAAGTTTTTCGTCGCGTAAAAGAGGTCATCACACCGGCTTAACGTGAAACCAGTCAGATCGTTTAATAGGAACACTACAATTCTACAGTTTGAAGTGACGGGATAGGGGGTCCAAACGTGTTTGAATTTGGAGAGGACAAGCTAAAGGATGAATGTGGGGTCTTTGGAATCTACGCGCCTGATCAGGAGGTGGCCCGGTTAACTTATTATGGGCTTTATGCGTTGCAGCATCGGGGGCAGGAAAGTGCAGGAATCGCGGTTTCGGATGGCCGAAGCATTACTGTGCATAAAGGGATGGGGTTAGTGTCGGAAGTGTTTTCTGACACTATTGTGGATCGCTTGAAGGGAAAAATGGCGATCGGACATGTTCGTTACTCCACGACAGGGTCAAGTCTCCTGGCGAACGCTCAACCCTTAGTCGTACACTATCAAAAAGGTATGATGGCTTTAGCACATAATGGGAATTTAACCAATGCTTTAGAACTGCGCGAGGAACTGGGAAAAAACGGGGCAGTTTTCCAAACGACCATTGATAGCGAGGTGATCATCAACCTCATTACTCGGTATCGTAGGGATTCCTTGGAAGATGCGCTCGTTAAGACGATGATGGATCTCCGTGGAGCGTATGCCCTGGTGATCTTGGCAGAGGATAAACTTTTTGGACTTAGAGATCCTCATGGCGTTCGACCCTTATGTATTGGGCGATTGGGAGACAGATTTTGTCTCGCTTCAGAAAGTTGCGCACTCGATACGATTGGCGCAGAGTTCGTTAGGGATGTGGAACCCGGCGAGATTGTGGTGATCGATGAAGAGGGGCTACATTCCAGGCAAGGACTCACTAGGACGAATCGTTCGTCTTGTGCTTTTGAATACATCTATTTTGCTCGACCGGATAGCACAATTGATCAGTTGAATGTCGCGGAGAGCCGGCGTCAGATGGGCATAGAACTTGCCCGTGAATGTCCCATTGACGCGGATCTTGTGATTGCCGTCCCTGACTCTGGAACTGCTTCTGCCTTGGGTTATGCCACCGCATTGGGGATTCCCTTTGGAGAAGGACTCATTAAAAACCGTTATGTAGGCCGTACCTTTATTCAACCGACTCAGGCCATGAGAGAAGTGGGTGTCCGTCTCAAACTCAATGCTAATACGAGCGTTCTGAAAGATAAACGCGTCATTATGATTGATGATTCCATCGTTCGTGGAACGACGAGTTGCAAACTGGTGGATATGGTCAAGAAAGCAGGGGCCAAAGAAGTACACTTCTTGATCAGTTCTCCGCCCGTAGCCTATCCTTGCTACTATGGGATCGACACGGCGGAACGGGAAAAACTCATTGCTAATCAATTAGATGTTGATGGGATTAGGAAGTATATAGGGGCTGATTCATTGCATTATATCTCTGAAGAAGGCTTACTCCGGGCACTTGGCATGGATACCGTTTGTTTGGCTTGTTTTAACGGAACCTATCCTATACCAGTTTCAACCTTGAATCAGCGTAAAAACGATTTTGAAATACAGAAATGTTAGGAGGGGACAACGTTGGGATACTCTTATAAAGATGCGGGTGTCGACATTGAAGCAGGTAATGAAGTTGTGGAACGCATAAAGCCAGCGGTCGCCCGAACACTCCGTCCCGAAGTCCTTGGGGGTCTTGGCGGGTTTGGCGGACTATTTAAACTGGATCTGGAAAAATATCCGGACCCAGTTCTTGTATCGGGAACGGATGGCGTGGGGACGAAGCTACGACTCGCTTTCCAAATGAATAAGCATGATAGCATTGGGCAAGATGCCGTGGCTATGTGTGTCAATGATATCTTGGTTCAAGGCGCGGAGCCTTTGTTCTTTCTTGATTATCTCGCCGTTGGTAAAGTAGACCCTAGGCGCGTTGCTGAAGTGGTAGGTGGGGTTGCCAAAGGGTGTGAAATGGCAGGTTGTGCGCTGATCGGCGGTGAAACGGCAGAAATGCCAGGCTTCTATGGAGACGACGAGTATGATATTGCTGGCTTCTCCGTGGGCGCTGTTAATCGCAGTCAGTTAATTGATGGATCCAAAATTCAGGATGGGGATGTGCTTATTGGCTTAGCTTCCACAGGGCTCCATAGTAACGGATATTCCTTAGCACGTAAAATAGTTGAAACGCTTGACTTAGATGAGGTCTTTGCAGAGTTAGGTGAAACACTTGGGGAGGCTTTGCTTCGTCCAACAAGAATTTACGTTCAGTCGATTTTGCCGCTGATCCCAGGGGGAGAAATTTTAGGCATGGCCCATATTACAGGGGGAGGATTAACCGGCAATATTCCCCGTGTCTTGCCCCCTGGTCTGGGCGTTACGATTGATACTTCAACTTGGGAACGTCCACCTATCTTCAGCTTTCTGCAACGCCTGGGAGATGTAGCTTGGACAGAAATGTATCAGACCTTTAACATGGGCGTTGGGTTTGTCATTATTGTGCACCCAGAAGATGCAAAAAAAGCTTGTCAACAGCTGTCCGCGTCGGGAGAAACATGTTTTGTTATGGGTAGTATCCTACCTGGAGAAGGTGTGAAATATTGAGAGCCGCAGTACTGGCTTCGGGCCGTGGCAGCAACTTACAAGCCTTACTAGACGCCTGTAGTAAGGGCTGCCTTCCCATTGAGATTGTGGGCGTGGGCTCAGATCAACTGGGGACGCAGGCCCTCAAAAGAGCGCTATCAGCAGGCATCCAAACCCGTGTATTCCAAGTGAGCGATTACCCCCATCGTCAAGCACAAGAAGAGGATATTTTGATTTGGATGCGAGAAAATCGAGTGGAGATTTTGCTCCTGGCAGGTTATATGAAAGTGTTAGGTCCTCAGTTTATTCGGCAGGCGAATTTTCCCGTCATGAATATACATCCTTCGCTGCTCCCTGCCTTTCCTGGCCTCCAGGCTCAGCGTCAGGCACTTGAGTACGGGGTCAAAGTCAGTGGCTGTACGGTGCATTTAGTCGATGAGGGGTTAGATAGTGGACCGATCATCTTACAGGAAGCAGTTCCTGTGTTGCCAGAGGATACGGAAGAGAGCTTGGCACAGAGAATTCTAGAGGTGGAACATCGTCTTTATCCGGAGGCAGTGCGATTGATGGTTTTAGGAAAGTTTAAGCGGACCGGGCGTAGGGTTCAGATTTTGCAGCAGGAGGTTGTTTAGGTGAAGAGAAGAGTCTTAATAAGCGTATCTGACAAGACGGGGATTGTTGCTTTTGCGCAGGAACTCGTGGCGTTAGGTTTCGAATTAATTTCCACAGGCGGTACGTACAAAACCCTGGATCAAGCCAATATTCCTGTTAAATATGTGAGTGAGATCACGGGATTTCCGGAAGTATTGGATGGACGTGTGAAAACGCTTCACCCGTTAATTCACGGTGGCATTTTAGCGCGAGATAGTGCAGAAGATAAAGCTGAAATGGATAAAAATGGTATACAATTTATTGATTTAGTGATCGTGAATCTTTATCCGTTTCGACAAACCATTGCGAAGCCGGGTGTGAGTTTTGAAGAAGCGATTGAGAATATTGACGTAGGCGGGCCAACTATGGTGCGTGCTGCAGCCAAAAATCACGGTCGAGTCACCGTTGTAGTGAATCCTGAGACCTATGGCAAGGTTTTAAGTGTGTTGCAGAAAGAGGGAATGGTTTCGGCAGGCATGCGTCGCTGTCTGGCGGCCGAAGCCTTTGCGCATACGGCAGAATATGACCGGCTTATTGCCGGGTATCTAGAATGTCAGATTGAACCCCTCGACAATTTCCCGAAAACACTTCGTTTAACGGCTCAGAAAGCCCAAGAATTACGGTATGGAGAAAACCCGCATCAGAAGGCAGCTTTCTATGTGAACAGGGAAACTTCAGGGGGCACACTAGCCAGCGGTCAACAAATTCAAGGAAAAGAACTTTCTTACAATAACTGGGTAGATATGGATGCTGCTTGGAAGATTGTACTTGAGTTTGAAACGTGCGCTACAGCCATTATTAAGCACACGAATCCTTGTGGCGTTGCTTTGGGAAAAACCCCCTTCGAGGCTTATAAAAGCGCTCTTGCTGCCGATCCAGTCTCTGCCTATGGTGGAATTATTGCCTTCAACAGAGTGGTTGATACGAGCTGTGCTAAAGCGATTAAAGATTGTTTCTATGAAGTCATCGTTGCTCCAGAATTTAGCCCTGAAGCTCGAGAAATTCTAAGTGCTAAAGCAAATCTCCGACTCTTTGTGGTGGGCAGGGGAGACGCTGATCAACAAAATTCCAATTGGGCACTTAAAAGTATTGACGGTGGATATCTGGTCCAAGAGGTCGATGACAAAACAACATCCGTCAGCGAATGGGACGTTGTGACAGATCTATTACCTTCGACAGAAGATTATATTGCGCTTGATTTTGCTTGGCGGGTTGTAAAACATGTAAAATCGAACGCCATTGTGGTGACGGATCAGGCTAAAACTCTGGGGGTTGGAGCCGGACAAATGAATCGAGTCGGATCGGCCAAGCTTGCCCTGGATCAAGCAGGGGATAAGGCCAAAGGCGCTTATTTAGCCTCTGACGCTTTCTTTCCTTTTCCAGATTCTATTGAAGTTGCGGCCAAGGCAGGTATTCGTGCGATTGTTCAGCCGGGAGGATCTATTCACGATACAGCCGTCATCGAGGCAGCGAATCGCTTGAACATTATCATGGTCTTTACGCATCGAAGGCATTTTCAGCATTAAACAAAGAGGACTAGAACCAAATATTTGGGGAGACGAGGTGAGCTAACAGTGGGTAAACTTCGAGTATTGCTCGTGGGCAACGGAGGTCGAGAACATGCTCTAGCCTGGAAATTGGCGCAAAGCCCAGACCTCGAACGTCTCTTTGTAGCGCCGGGGAATGCTGGGACCATGCTGTGGAATGTGGCTATTTCGGCTCAGGATATTTCTGGATTAGTGGCGTTTGCACTCAAGGAGGCCATTGATTTAACGATCGTTGGTCCGGAAGATCCCTTGAGCCTAGGAATTGTTGATTCCTTTCAAAAGGCGGGTCTGCGAATTTTCGGACCCTCCCAGACCGCAGCCCAACTGGAGGGCAGCAAATCCTTTGCTAAAACCATTATGGAAAGTGCAAAGATCCCGACGGCGAAGTGGAAGATGTTTGAGGATGCCGAGCAAGCGAGGACGTATGTAAAAACCGTCGGAGCACCCTGCGTCTTAAAGGCAGATGGATTAGCTGCAGGTAAGGGTGTCATTGTCGCCATGGACCTGGAAACTGCGCTACAGGCGGTTGATGAAATTCTAGAGGGCGGTTTTGGAACAGCGGGCAAGAAGCTCGTGATCGAAGAATTCTTAACCGGGCAAGAAGTCAGCCTGCTTTGCTTCTGTGATGGAGACACTGCGTACCCCATGGCTCCAGTCCAGGACCACAAGCGCGCATTAGAGGGTGACCTAGGGCTTAACACGGGAGGAATGGGCACCTATAGTCCACCGCCAATTTGGACGGCTGAGATCGAAGCAAACGTCATGCGTGACTTTGTTGGTCCTACCTTACAGGTTATGCGTGATCGAGGAACTCCGTTTCAAGGAGTGCTCTTCTTAGGGCTGATGCTCACGGCGGAGGGGCCTAAACTTTTGGAATACAACGTTCGGTTTGGAGATCCGGAAACTCAAGTGGTGATGAAACGACTAACATCAGATTTATTACCCATCCTTTGGGCGTGTACAGAGGGGCGTTTGGCTCAAGCACGGTTAGAATGGCATAAGGACGTCGCAGTTTGTGTTGTCATGGCGGCTCCCGGTTATCCGTTAGCCTACTCTAAGGGGGTTCCTATTCACTTACCAGAGGTAAAGAATGCTGATTCGGTCATATTCCATGCGGGAACGGGAATCAGCCAGGGACAACTTGTCAGTATCGGCGGAAGGGTGTTAGGGATTACCTCGGAAGGCAAAACGCTCTATGAAGCTAGGCAAAAAGCGTACGCTCTCGTGGATAAAATTCAGTTTCAGAATGCACATTTTCGTCGAGATATTGGAATCAAAGGGCTATAGTCTGATCCTATTTTTAAAGACTTATCATAAATTCATTGAATTTATGATAAGTCTCTTTTTTTACGATGATCTATTATTTTATCAGCTTTTCTTTTCCCAGACTTTTCCTAAGGTAGCTACTCCAGCTATAACCACGGTGTGGAGTGCAAACCATGCGGGTTGAAGAAAACTAAAAGGCCCTGGATCAACTTTCTTAACTCTGAATTTCATATCAAATCTCTCCTTTAAGTTTATTTAACTCAAGGATAGTTTCTGTAATTTGTGATTAGAAATACCTGTAAAATGTTGTATGTAAAGTGTGCTATAATCTTATAAAATATAACTAAAACGTGTAAACAATTTGCTTTGTGACCTTTGAGATTCTCCACCATATGATACAGGTAGAGTGCGCTATCATAATAGGGGGGAGAAAAGTGTTTAACTTTCGCAAGCAACTATTCTATCCAATCCATGTAGACCGGCAAGATCCAGCGTTGGCAAAGGTGTTATTGGACCATTATGCAGGAAGAAATAGTGAATTATCATCTGCCATACAGTACTTAAATCATCGCTCCAATATATCAAACCGTTATATTAGGGAACTACTAGGATTATTCGCTGCTGAAGAATTAGGACATATGGAATTAATTTCCACAGCAATCATAAAATTAGGAGGACCTCCACTCAAGTGCGTGAATTCTCAGGGCGCTCCATGGGGGACTCACTATATTGATCAGAGCGTTGAGGCCATCGCCGTACTTCAGGTGGATGTTCAGACGGAAAATCGATGCTGCCAACTTTATCAGCAACATTTGGAGCTGGCAAGTGACCCTAACATGAGGCTCATGATCAATTTCCTGATTCGTAGAGGAGAGGTACATAAACGATTGCTTCAAAAAGCACAATTGCTTATCCGTGACACCCGACCATCGGAGGATTTCAACGAGTTGATTCACGAGTATAAAATGAGTTTGCAGGTCTTAGAATAAGTCGCATATTAAAAGCGAGCCACTCTAAAGAATGACTCATGGTTATAAGGTGATTTGCGTTAATTTGTAGTCCCAAAAGCGATTAGCAATGAGGCGTACACAAAAGGGGTGGGTTTCCCAATTGTCTGGATCATCAAGAGAAAGCATCAGGGCATAGGCTTTTCTAGAAGTCGATATTAAGGGATAATGTTTCGCAATATGAGCCAGAACAGATAGGATGGCTTCACGCCGTTCAGAATAAAATATGTTCTGAATATAGCGACGACTGTGGAGTGTCAGCTGAAAATCGGTTAAATCAAGTGCCAGGGGTACAATTTCTGCCACCGAAAAGGAAATCACTTCGAACTCAGCAAGGTCAGCCAAAATCTCCGAGCCCTGCAAAAATTTAAGAAGGTTCTCTTGAATCTCTATTGGTGGGTATGAGAAGATTCCTGGAGTTGAGGCTATAATCCGGATACGCAGGAGATTGGCTTGTATCATCTTGTCTTTCTTGAGTAAGCGTGGTGAGTGTTGTATCATGTACTCAATCAAAGCCGCTAGTACCTCGTTGCCTGCACAGGCCTGTAGCTCCCAATAATGTAATAAGCTTAA
>Ga0209386_1000140_pt1 | contig 37465 bp, 21 predicted proteins | sample NGEPertwo_FD_184510 | JGI IMG/M metagenome (GOLD analysis project Ga0209386, IMG submission 184510) | Arctic peat soil microbial communities from the Barrow Environmental Observatory site, Barrow, Alaska, USA - NGEE Permafrost154B-two... | ecosystem: Environmental > Terrestrial > Soil > Wetlands...
GTGAGTCAATGAGAAAAAACAAGATGAAAAAAGCACAGATTAATTAATAAATTTGGCAAGGAAATCATCCCTTTTTTTGTGGCACAACATCACCGAAACAAGTGGCACAATTACACCGAAATATCAACTCAGACTCCCAAAATGTTTTTTTCATCTTTCCTTTGATAAGATAATCCTCTGGTGCATATTTTTTAAGACTGCAGAGCACAAAACGTTCCCATAAGCTATTCATATCAAACATGAGTGCCAGGACATGATTCCGACCTCTGATAATATCTGGATGGTAATTCAATAATAAGAGCATGGAGATATTAATGGCCTCTCTGTAACATTCAGTTTTTCTGTTGAATTGTAGTCGGGTGAATGTATCCTCGCAAACTTTAATATCATCCAATTCCGGAAAGTTTAGAAGCAATGAGCCAATTCTGCTCTGCAGGGCAACTGATGAATTAATATTCTGGACAAGCAGGAGGGCTTTAAATATTATCTGATTGAAAGAATTTTGACGGTCATAAGTTTGATGATTCACATAGAATTGCTCCTGATGGATCAGATTTTTCTGAATATGCTTGGTAAAGATTAATTTCCCTTTCAAGGCAAGTCTGTTCTCTTCTTGTCTGCGGTACTGTTTGATCAATCCTTTGTGAACCAGTTGTTCTAATTCTGCGACGAAGATCTCCAAATAGAGGTCAAGTATGGAGTTTGATTTTAATTTTAAATCTGAACTACTCGAAGTCTGCACATTCAGCGTTTTAACTGCTCTTAGCATTCCAATTAGCAGTTTTTTCCAATGTTCTTCGTCGTTGGTTTGATCTGTTTTTGGCAGAACCTCTATTATAAGTGAATCAACCTGAATAATACCAACATGCTGGTTGAATTTTACACCTTTGTGAATAAGACTGAAATACAAGGTTCCCTTCTCTCCAAAGTACCGCTGAAGAGCCAAAAGGTGCCTTTCTTCAAAGTCCACCCAGTATTCTCATGACTTCATAGATGCTTCTGTTGAGTTCAAGCGTCCTTTCAATTATTGCAACAGTACAGTACGTGACGATAGCCACATAAACCTGTATCCGTACAGCATTCTCTGTATTTCCCCAGAAGGACTTAATGCGCAGGTGCCCCTTCATCCATTTGAAGAAGATCTCCACGGTCCATCTATTTTTATAAAGGAATGCAATGTCCTTGGCCTTCAGAAAAAAATTGTTCGTGTAGTAAGTGAAGGTTCGTTTGAGTTCAGGTTCATAATATACTATTCTCCTGATTTCGGACGGGTAGTTTTCTGTGTTTCCCCTTGTGGTGAACCTCACAGTGTTATCTCTGAGGATATTATCCGTGCCCTCCAGAAGGTCTTCTCCGTCCACCACCTCAAACTTTGGTCTTCGTTTTTCCCGTATGACGAAGAACGAGTTGAGCATCTCGATACGGTACAGCCTGTCCAAATCCCAGTAGCCACGGTCAAAAATATAGCAGGCAAACGGCTCGTAGTTAATCCAGTCCATAGCATTCACATCATGAACGGCAGCTTCTGTGATATTGAACGATACTGGTATCTGGGTCACTACATCAAGTTGTGTGTGTACCTTTATGCCAGACTTGGTGCTTCTGAACCTTGCCCATTCAAAAAGAGACATACAGAGATCTATGGTAGTGGAATCAAAAGCATAGTACTTCCCATTGAGTTCAAACTCTTGGTCGATACGCTTTTTCTGGGCAAGTTCTACCATATGATAGGCAAATTCTTCAAAAATATGATAATCACGAAGTTGATTCACTCTGGACAGTTGCGTTCTGTTAATGGGTGTCCGACCAAAACCAAGGTGAAAGGATTTCTTGGAGTGTGCGGTAGTTATGTCAGTAAGTTCACGAAGGCTGTTACAGCCATCCAACTGACCGAACATCAAAACAAGCATCTGATTCCAACTAGTCAAACTCCATTGACCCGTTCTATCTTTGTATTTTGCCATAATCCTTTCGAAAAATCGTTGCGGTATGAATTCTACAATCTGACTGAAAATATACTTGCCTTGGTTCATGTCTGCCTGACTTTATGGTTTCAAACAAATATAACCATTTCAAAAGGCCGACAAGGTTATTGGTGAGAATACTATTGATTATAAGTATTTTACAGAAGTATTTAACTATTTTTAAGAGACATTAGTGTAAACACTCTAAACTTTTCAGGATTGAAACCTTCAACCGTATTGAAAATATGTGGATTTGGAACCTGTCTTTATGGAGTTTTACTACGAATTTATACAATAATTTCCTTTTTCTGCCACAACTAAAAAGAGGAGCAACACTCTAAATTTCAAAGGTTTATTTGCCGTCAATCTCGCGGACCCTAATATTCAATTTACGTTTCAACTCGTCGTTAGGAGAAATGCTTACTGATGAATTGGAGGTTTCAAATTCATTACCAGTTGTATTTTCAACAGAATCAATGAGCTGAGTAAATCAGAATCTAGTACGGATAGAACGTCAGCTTAAAAAATAAAATCCACTATCAGACATACCTTGGTTTCAAGGAAGACTTTAATCCTAAATTAATACTGAATTTACACATGTGTAATAGGAATTACTTTCTGGATTCCGGTTGGATGGTTGTTCAGGTAATATTGATCTTCCGTTTTCACCCCGTTATACTTAGTTGCCAGATCATTTACAAGATCCGTCTTTAAAGACTTCCGGTTCTGTTTGTATTCCCTCTTCCAATCCGTAACTATCAAGAGTTTTTGGCCTCATATTTTGCTGATGGATTTTTACTGTCGGATTATTTTTGATTAAGCCGGAGCGTTTTTCTACCCAAATTCATTTGCAGAATGAAAAGAGCCCCGAAGGGAGAGACTAGAAGTTTTTGTGGAACAAAAACACATCTTGCATTGCCCTCTCCGTTCGACTACATTACGAATACCGAGAGAGGTTACTGAAGTGCGAAAAAAGATGGAAATGTCATTTTCCAGGTTCCCCTCTTTTTCACTCGTACTGCCTTTTTGCGTCACCGACATTAAGATCAGCCAATTTTTAGTTTCGCACCTTTTTGGGTTTCTTCCTTGTTGGCCTGTTTGGCAGTTTCGGAGGATTCCTGTTTGAATTCCGAAAAGCTGATCTTCCGTGTCGCGGCATCGACTTGAAGGATTGCTGAAAAGTTTTTTTCGTTCTTACCCGTCATCTCGTTAACCGTTACTTTTTGACCGGCCGCCAATTGATCTTTCTGCTCTGCCGAAAGGGTCGCTCCCTTGATCTTGTCGGGGACATGGATCTGCTTCGTCTTGAGCGGTACCAGCTCATTGGTCTTGGGATCGATGCTCAGGTGGTAATTTTCCTTCACAACTTACTTGTTGGTCCTTTCAATGGTCTTCCCCAGGTTTTTGTCATTCAGCAGCGCTGGCATCTCCTGTTTACTAAACGTATGTCCCATGTACTCATCCTGGATCGAGAGGCGCTGAATCGGATAAACCTTCACTGAGTCCGATTACAAAACAATATATATCAACAATATGATGTTTGAAGAATTTATGCGTTTGTTTACCAAATACTTTACACATCAAAAAATTGTAAAAGAAATACTGGATTACGACAAAATTATCGCTTAAAATTCACCGATGTATTGTTATTTGGAAGCATACTTTAAAATATACGAATAAGCCGTTTTAGCGAGTTATTCAATCAGAAATGGTGAAACATTTAATATTCCGGGAGTTCCTCCCCTTCTCAAAAAGAAATAATACCACAGATTACACCAATTTTTCACGCATACAAAAACAAACCAGAAAAAGTAAGTTCTCAACAAGTGTTCAACCCGGTAATCTGTGGTAAAATTAATTGCATATGCCATTCCTAATGATTAACAGGAGGGTAACATATTCACAAAATCTGTGTACAACATATTATAGCCCATTACTTAAACTCAGAAAGTGAAGAAAAAGTTCAGGGTTTAATTGTTACATTCTTTACGAAATCGTTCTTCCTCACCATGCCCTCATCAAGCGGTTTTCCGTTGAGTACCACATTCTGGAATAATACATTCCGGATATCATGATCAACATCGAATCCTTCAAGATTTACAGTAAGCGGCTCACCGACTGCCTGGACATTTCGAAACGTTATATCCTGGATATGACCCTGCTGCTGATCAGTACTCCAAACGGCTTTACCAATACTAAGCGATATACATTTTATTGACTCTTCAATGCGAATATTTTCGAAACGCACATTGCTCACCTTTGCAGCATCTGTATGGTAAACCCGCAAGGACCATTCCCGACCCTGGTCGTGGATAATATCACAATTGGTGAATAATACATCGTCAATATCACTGGTGATCTCAGCGCCGATACTTAAAGCATGAGCAACCTGGTTCCATAGGACGCAGTCTTTTGCAATGATATGTTTTGACTCGCCTTTCCCATTTTTAGGAGTTTTAACAACTATCAGGTCGTCAAGAGTCCTTAAAAAGCAACCTTCAATGGTCACATTGCGGCTGTTACAGATGTCAATACCATCGGAATTTGCTCGGTAACCAATTAACTTTACGTTTCGGACCGTTACACTGTCGGACTCATGAATGGGGATAGTCCAGGTAGGTGAATCACGAAGAATAATCCCTTCTATCACGACGTTTGATCCACTGACTGATATCATGTTTCGGGAATGTGTGGTGCACCCGCTTGCATCCAGAATCCCACGGCCACGGACGGTGATGTTTTTTCCAGAAAGATCGATAGAGGGACCGTAGGTGCGCAAACCACTGTATCCGCTGATGCTGAACTTTTCTTCGGGTTTGATTATTGCGCGTACGATCGCTCCTCCGGCAATATATACGGTCTTGTGGTCTCCCACTACCAGATTGCTGATCTCATGGACCCCGGGCCCAAAATAAATTACATCGGGATCATCAGATTGGGGTATATCCGTTTCCAAAGGATTGACGAAAATGTGTAATGACCGGATCCATTCGCCATTGATCTCAACAGTCAGATTTTTCGGGGCGTTCAATGGGAAAGTGATGGTATTCCCCTTGATAACGGGGATAATACCATACGAGGAAGGTAAAATTCTGGCCTTCTTTATCTGTGCAGGAACAGTCACTATAATAGTCGCAGAACCCTGCATATCAAAATAACCAAATGCGCCGGTATCAAAGTAGTCAGCAGAATTTTTTTTGTCGTCCATTGCCTTCCAACGCTTCTGCTCATCAGAGGGAGCGACCTTGGCCTCATATACGGGAACTGTCTGACCCGACACGCTTACCGTATATGCTGTACTGAGTACCTCAGCGTGAGGTGCCGGATAGACTGTGACCTGACTTTTCTGAGCCTTAGTACCCTGCAGAAAGAAAAATGAGACTATCATAAAAATGAAACAGTTACGAAGAATTTTATTTTTCATGAGAAATGTAAAATAAATATTTGTATACAATAAATACTGGTACAAGAAACGCTACCGAATCGATTGTAGCATTAATTTAGAATCAACGTACATAGGGTCAATTTCCAAAGATTTTTCAAATGAGGAACGGGCTTTTTCTATATCTCCAAGTCCTAAATAACCCAATCCTTTCAAATACAATGATGATACTTTACGAGATTTTAGGTTAATTTCATGTCCAATTCGAAAAAGGCGTGCTGAATGGTTTTCATCAACATTGACAAGTATATGACGACCATCCATAACTGGTGCTCCCGGAGATTTTCCATCAGAAATCAAGCTGTTAAATGCTTTTGTCGCTTCTTTTTTGTCTTTACCTAACTCCAAAGCGGCCAATGTTTTGAAATAAGAAAGTTCAGGGAATAATCCCGCGCCCCAACCTTCGGTAAAACTATAATCCACCATGCGGGTGAAATATGTTTTTGCTTTTTTCTTATCCCCTGACAGTTTACTGTTTAGTCCCAGGTAATAGTAAGCGATACCTATCTTTCCATCACGTTTAACTTCCAAATTCAGTGGAAACGTCATAGCGTTTAAAAAACTTTTTTCTGCTTCAGCATATTTCGCCTCATTCATTAACGCTATTCCTTTTAACAGATTGGCATCAAACCACAAAACGTGAGGGTTAAACGTTGATCCTTCCTCGTCATGATATTTCATTTTTGATAATAAATCAATGGCACTGTCGTACTGCCCTGTCATATTACCAATCTTTACTCCAAGCATTTGCAGTTCAATACTACTGGCAGCGAGTGATTCGTATTTAGTATAGAAATCCTGCAGTTGTTTCGCAGTCATTCCGGCGTAGGACATATAAACGCCGGCTTCACCATAATAACGGGAAACATCAGGGTCCAATGAAATCGCTTTATAAATATTATCCAGTGCTGCCTGCATATTCTGAAAATAATTCGCTTCGGCAAAGGCAATATTGCGATAGATAATGGATGCTTTATTGTTGTTTTTAGCCGCCATTTTCCAATATTCTATGGCCTTTTCAGGTTTGAAATTACACCATGCATTTCCCAAAAGATAACATGCTGTGGCATCATTGCTATTTTTTAAGACAGCAAATTCTAAAGCCTTTATTGATTCGTCGCCATATGGAAAGCAGTTGTCGAAGGATAGTTTCCCCGCATCACTAATTGCCTGGTCTGACTTTTGCTTATCGCCATTGAGAGCAAGATATCTACCCAAAACATAATGAACGATCGGGGACTGACTCAACTCCGGCTTGTCTGATTTTGCAGCAAGAGACATAACATTTGAAGCATCAGCATAAAGACCCATTTGGCTGTATCTGGCTGCAGTTTCAATATAATTGAATGGTTCTGTCCGCAAACGTTCAGAGAGGTCTGTTAACCACTGAGCAGTGCTTTTTCCTGTCGTTACATTTGCGCTCAAGAGCATCATTTCGTTTATGGCAGTAAAGCTCAAAGGGTCGACAATCAGTGCTTTCTTTGCTGTTGAATAGGCATCTTCATATCTTGTCATATAACGAAGTATCGTGGTACGGGTTGTTAATGCTTCAATATTCTGCGTATTTGCATTACAAGCTCTATCTACAGCATCAAAAGCCTTCTCCCAATTACGCTGAGAACTTTCTAATTTAGCGACCAAAGTATAACCTGCTGAAGTCCATGCGTAAGCCCATGTTGAACGATAAAGCATATCAAGGGCATCTTTAGTTTTCCCCTGATTCATATAACAAACACCCAAATAGTAAAGTGAAGTAGCATCCTGTGCTTTTTTATAATTTCCTGTAACTTTATCTACGGCCCGTTTCAGATGGTATTCTGCCTTTTCATAATAGCCACGTTTAAGATAGACCGTACCGATCTGGGTATTGACCTTTGCATCATCCGGATCACGCGAGAGTGCCTCCTCATAATATTTCATAAAGTCAAAATTTGTGTTTCCGAATTGCTCAATCTTAAGCCCGGCGTAGAATAGTTCTTCATTAGATTTATATTCTTTGGGGTCAATCGGATCCACATAGGTCTCAGGAAATGGTTCATTCTTTTCCGCTTGTTTCTGCCATGATATTAACTGAACATTTTTATCGCTTAGAACTGATATTTTTAAATCTTCCAACAAAATCTCTGGATCAACTTTAAGCGATTTCTGAAAAGGTTTTGTTGGAGAAATATCTGCTTTTGATTCAAAAATTGTTTTGCCTTTAGATGTTAATACCACGCTAAGATTGTTTTGAACGGATGTGGCATTTATCTCGATCAGTACTGTTTTGTCTTTAAGCTCCAAATTTGCAACAAAATCTTTATTGGCTTCTTTCATCCCGTTCAGATTTTTTATTCCATACATATACATCGTTCCGTATTTGGTCTCATAAGGTGCCAGAAAATTGTAATCGGGTTGATTGTCAGAATAAAAACCTACCATAAGTTCGGCATAGGCTCCATCTGTATCTGTCAGTTTTTCATCCCATGACCGTTGAAGTTCGTTTTTACCCCAGTTCCAAAGTTTTTTACCCTTGAATATCTGGTGGTCACCAACGAGTACAATACCTGCTTTTTTCCCGTGATCAATGCCTCCTAAAAAGTCCTGATCGGATTTGTATACAAAGAAAGAAACTGGTTGTTTCGCCGTATTCCACCACGAAAGATCTTCGCCTTTGGTATAATCACGAGATTGGTAGTTCTGATTCAGAATCGGCCATTTTGTGAATTCTGACATATAATGAAAATTCACGGTCTCAACATCGGGTGGAAAAATAAACTGGTAGTTATCATTTGCATGTACCGCATTATTTGAAAAAAACAGTGCAGGATATTGATAAGGAGTCACATCTAAACTCTTAAACTCTTTTTTCAGATACGCTTTCCCTGGCTCCAGGGTCAAGCCAACTAACCAACGGGTCTGACTTCTTTTTTCATACTCTCCTATCCATATTGTTTTACTTCCATCTGCGTTTTCGCATAAAGTATAATCGACAGGTAAAAAGCTGGTTGGACGATGATGGTGTGGCGTGTTCCATTCCGTTCCACCTGAAGTCCAGGCACCAATCATTCCGATAAGCGCCGGTTTTACCACACGATTGTTATAGATAATATCGTATCCGTTTGTTTTATCCAGTGCGTAATAAATACGACCGCCCATTTCGGGAGTTACACAAATCTTCAAATACTCATTTTCAAGAATCAGTGCTTTATATGTCTTATCTGCCTTAACAGCAGATCCCACTTCGATGAATGGATAGGGATAAATGTGCTTTTCAGCTAACTGAGATTCATCATGCACATTAAAAATCGGATTTTTGTCCGGTGCCTTTGTCGGATAAGTCGGAAGCGTAATTGTTTCTTCTGACATTCTTACCTGAGCACTTAGAAGTGAACTGAAAAAAACTAATAATAGTAATAAATTTGTTTTCATAACATTTAAAAATAAAGTTAAAAGACTGTAATCTAATATGATATTTGAAAAAATGCCGCTTACAATATAGCGAATCAGGAAGAAAGGGGTTTATGTGTTGGATTTGACGTTGTTTTTCAAATCCGTTGTTAGTTGCTCCCCTGAACCATTAGTACCCAGTCTTCACCGTTTACAGGCGAAATCCGCTGAACAGATTTGGTTTTAATTGTGAAAACTTTGTCCGTTTCACCCGTTCTGGGGTTGAACCAGGTACATTTGAAAATATCCCCTGACAGGAAACCAAAATCGACAGATAAAGACTGAATTTCAGGCAGATAAGACACCATTAGTTTTTTATCATGGCTGACCGCCGTAGTTACATAATTATTAGTTGACCACTCACCAAAACCAGATACGACACAGCTATGACTAAAATCGGGTTCGAGTGTCCACCACGGAATTTGTTCGAAAAATTTTCTCATATAACCCATTTGATTGGCACCCTTGTATTGTATGATCTCACGCCAGGTGGGGGGAAAGTTCCACAGATCCGAACCATAAGCAGAGCCAGCGCCGCCGCACAGAACTGTCCAATAAGCCTGTCTTCTTATAATTTGCGGGTTTCCCATATCATTATCAATGCTGCCTGTGCCTTCATATTGTGATTCTCCGAGTACGAAAGGCATTATGTCTGATTTGGTCCATTCGCGAAGCGCCACCTCATAAACATGAGGTACCAGATCGTGCACAGCCCATGAATTGGGTTTTTCGCGCCAGTAGGTATAAATAAAACTGAAGCCCAACCATGGCGCATATTGAAACAAATCTGTACTTGAGTGAGTAGATGAGGCATGGTAGGTGATGAATTGATGTTTCGGTGCAGATTCATAGAGACCTTCCGCAAAAGATAAAAGGAATTCTCGATCACCCTTTGGATCATTGTCACCTCCTATGATCCACAAAAGATTTTTCAGTCCGGCAAATTTCTTTCCAAGATATTGCCCGTAAATGCGGTTTTTTGTAATACCATTTTTTTGAATTGGTTTTTCAGGCATTGTCCCGAAACCTTCGCCGCAGCAACCTAACCAAGGTTGAGACATTACGATAAGTAACCCTAAAGAATCTGCCTTGGCAATGATTTCATAAACGTGGTCATGATACGCTTCATTGGGACGTGAAAAATCGACATCACCTAAAAACGGTTTTTGCCCATACCTGTTGATGTCTTCCGGTGTCATGACAATCATTGTCTGAATGGTATTAAACCCTTGAGCTTTCCGAAACTTCATGAATTCAACTGCTTCCGCTGTAGTTAGATTGGTAAATATTTTCCAGCCGGTATCTGCAGTATACAAAAATGGTATTTCCTGTTGGGTTACAAAAAAGCGCTTGTTTTCGCTTATTTTTAATGGGAAAATGCTTTGGCCGTTTACTGTCTGACCAAAATAAACAAGAATGATAACTAATACTAAATACTTCATATTCAAATTCATCTTTATTTCTTTAATATTGGTTAATGAAGATTTATTCTCCATCGTGCATTGACTACTTCTTATTTTCAATTCCATAGGAAATCGTGTCCGAGTGACTTTCAGAATTATCTTTTGCTTGAATTGCTTTTGAATTGATTACTTCATTCAAATCGCCAAAGTTTAGATCGAACTTGCTCATAATCAATTCAGGTCTGGAGAAATTTCTATGATTTATTTTGTAAAAATCGGGGGCTTTCTGTGGAAGAATAAATGGTTTGGAAATATGTCCTGCCGAATCAATATGACATATAAACGGTTTGCTGGTCATGCCATCGATGCGACGACTGCTGAAAACAAACCAACTGCTATTACTTGACCAGGAAATATAACTTTCGCTTTCTTCGCTATTAATTTCCGGCTTTGAGTATTGATTTGTTCGCATATCCATCAAATACAGATCGCTCGCTTTGTTATTTACGGGAAAATAACCGAAATCGGCCATACAAAAAAGCATATATCTACCATCAGGAGAGATTGTTGGAAATGAAATACTTTTTTTCGTTTGGTCACTGGAAATAATTGTTTCCGGTTTACCCATCAGATTCTTATTGACATCAAAACTTATTCGCATCAAGCTGTAAAGAACGGCTTCATTAGGCGCATCAGCCTTATACTGCTTCGCACAGGTGTAATACAGAAATTTACCGTCAGGGGACCAAAAGGGCAAATTTTCTCTATTTCCTGAGGCCAGTTCAGGGAAAGAAAGTATTGTATTTTTTTCCACATCGTAAATTACTATGTCCGAGGCAGAATCATAAACTTCTTTTATTTTCTTTTCATATCCTGTTAGATAATAATTCTGATGGATTTGATTGGTTGCAAAAGCCACCAGTTTTCCGTTCGGATGCCAGCAACAATAGGCCCCAGCCGACAACATTTTCGATGTCTTTAAATTTATTTTTGTGAGTTTACCATTGTCGTAGAATACTGTTCCGCTATGTTCTCCCCTCATATGAAATAACATCCTGTTTGGATCATTCTTCCAGAAAGTATGGCAATTCATACAGTTATGACCTGTCTTTGAATTATTGAGTACTTCACTTTCGTCGAAACTTTCCAAATTCCTCTGATGCATTGCCATTTGATCCCAATTACTATTTGTGGGGGGTATATCTCTGTAAAAAACGAATGGATCTATCTTATCTTTTGATACAAAATCAACAATGGATTTATATTTTATCCATGATCCATCCTGATGGGCATAAATGTCCATCTTAATACTATCACCCCTGTTTTCATTAAGTAATTTTCTCCATGATTTGATGGAAATTTGCACAATGGGAACTTTAAGATACAAGGTGATGCCAACTGAATTTTTTGAATACAATTTGATAAAAAACCGGTCTCCAGGCTCTTTTATCTCAAAATTTACAGGAGCAATATTTGGTGGCAAAACAATATTCGAATAGTCGGGGAAAATTTTCGGATACGCTTTGGCTTGTTTAAAATTTCGAATATCCGGAGTATAAAATACCGAAAACACTACAAAGGCAATAATGCCCAAAATCAATGCTCCTGAAGAAATTATAAATACTTTTTTCAAATTAATTCTTGTTTTCACAGTTTATTCTCTTTCTTTTAGGTTTTCATTCAGGGTAAAATTTTGGGCTACTGGTCTTGGGAATTTCAAGTAATACCAATAGGTTTCACCGTATCGGGCAAACAAAAATTTCTTAGCTTCTTCAGGATTGCCTTCCAGTCGCAGGTAATCATTTTGAAAAGCTTTAAATTTATCAATAGTGCCCATATCGTATGTATGCTCCTCAATATTAAATGGCGACTCATCGGAAGTTAAACTATAGGCAATAAACCCTTCAAAATACAACTTGGGAATTTGGGTATATCCAAAATATTTTAATCCGGAGAGGCCAATTGCGAAGTCCTTCATATTGTTATCCAACATAGAGCTGATCATCAGGTAGTCGTAGGCCATTTTATTAGAATTGCCACTACCGGTCATTAAATACAAATTTTCGTCTATCGTTGTCTTTGAAACTATTGCAACAGGAGCTTGGATTTTTTTATAGTGGCTCAATTCGGGATCAGCGTTGATAAGAGAGGTATCATTTACAAATTTTTGATAATGCTTTATCCACTTATTATTAAATAACGTATGATCCAGCAAATTCAGCATTTTTTGCCCTTCCCTGTTACATCCGGCAGAGAGATAGGCAAGAGTCAGATTCTTTAAAACGGTTGGATTAGCTCCATAAACATTAGTCGCTTCGGTACCCGCGACTATGGATAGAGAAAGAGCACCCAATTCCAGGTAAATCTGTTGATTAGGCACCAATTCATCAAAGCTTGTCAGCCTTGTCGAGAGCAGTCCGTTGGATGCCATCTCCTGATTGTATTTAAAAAGATCGTCATATATCCGCCCAGTGTGATACAAAGCCAGATTAGTATATAAAATTTCAGCCCTGTCAAATGAGTCAGATTGTCTGGATAATTCAAGCACTTTTTTCCACTGCATATTTCTGCCAAAATATTGTACTGATAGTTTGACCTTCTGCTGTGGATCAAACGAAAAATAACAAACAGAGGCAGTGAGCACTGGAATTGCCAATAGAGAGAGAAGAAATTTCAGTTTCACAGCAGAATTTCGGGAGTTGTCATTAACAGGGGGATTACCAATTTCAAATCGTTTCAGTTCTGTGAAGTTTCTAAAAGCAAAAACCAGCAATACAGAAAGGTAAAGCATCAATGGCAGCAGCGAAATGACGTATACATTTTGTGTCTGGGTCACTGCCTTCAAAACGTCCTGCAGAGACAAGAAGAAGGCCGCGTTAAAAAGAATTGCGACGGCGAGCACTTCGAGCAAAATAATAACGCAGTAGTATCTTTTCCCCCTGGAAAATAACTCACTCGTCGTGGCGAACAAAGAAAATAAGCAAGAGGGTATTATTCCGAAAAAAAAGAATAAAAAACACAAAAAGACAGGGAAAAGTAATAATCTGATTTTGCCATTACCCCTGAAAAACCGGAAATAAAAGAAGGAAACTAAAAGGGTAAAAAAAATCTGTAAATCAAATTTTATGTTGTGGTTATAATCACTGTGCATTGCAACCAGAACGATAACAGGCAGAAATGACACAAATAGCTTATACTTCATTTTCCCCAGTAAAAAGAAACCTAACGCGTAAATAGCGTAAAGTAGAGCCGTAATCAGAATAGAAGCGAGTAGGGGAAAATTGTAAAACTGAATAATTAGACGCGAGAGGTATTCAATTGGATTACCCGGAAAATCAAAATACCTTTCGAAAAAATAGATGTCGGTAAAAAACTCCCTGTAGTTCTTAATCAAATATAATGGTGGATCAATAATGAATAAAAAGTAAAAGAAAATGCCAACAAACGAGACGTTAACCAAAAGCAGTGGATTTGGTTTTCGGATTGAATTTTTCAAATACTTTAATATCCCATCTAAATACTTCATATTGAGCCTATTGTTAGTTTCCGTCGAGTTTAGTCTCTTTGCCTCAAAATCAAATAATTACCGTAAAAGCCAAAAACACGTTTTTGCAAGATTTGTTTTTTATTGCCTTTTTAGCATACCCTTCATTTAATCATTTTTCAATCCGGAGAGCTGCTTATATTAATCTTCTTTTGTATGTCAAGTTTTGGTTGTTTGCGTTTATCGAATAGATAATCCCCCATTACAAGATAATCCATTTCTGTACGCATAAAATCCAGATAAGCCTCCTGCGGTGTGAGAACAATTGGTTCACCCCTCACATTGAACGAAGTATTGACCAGCATACCACAACCTGTAACTTTTTTAAAATCGGTAATCAGTTGCCAGAATTTTGGATTTGATTCTTTGCTGACAGTTTGTATTCGTGACGAATAATCCAAATGGGTAACTGCCGGGATAGCGGAGCGAGCGTGATATAACCGATCATATATCTTAAAATCAGAATAATTTTCAGGTTCCTTATTTCGTAATTCTTCTTTCAGTGTTGCAACAAAGAGCATATACGGGGATGGCACGTCTGTCTGAAAATAATGGGACAGGTCCTGGATCAGCACGCTTGGTGCAAAAGGACGAAACCCCTCCCTGAATTTAATTTTCAGATTCAATACCTTTTGTATTTCCGCATTACGTGGGTCTGCCAATATACTTCGGTTGCCAAGCGCCCTGGGGCCAAATTCCATACGGCCCTGGAACCATCCAACCACATTTCCATCGGCTATTTTTTGACTTACCTCGCGGGTTAACTCGCTGAAATCACTAAAATAGACGGATTTTGCTTCATACTTATCGATGACCCGACGGATATCCTCGTCAGTAAATTGCGGTCCCAAAAAACCATGCTTCATTGAATCCTGAAAAGGCGGGATTTTTCTTTCCTTTTTTTGTCCGATATAATAGGTGGCATAAGCCGCTCCCAACGCACCACCGGCATCCCCGGCTGCGGGTTGAATCCAAATGTGATTGAAAATTCCTGCATTTAAAATCTTACTGTTTGCTACACAATTGAGTGCAACGCCTCCCGCCATTACCAGGTTCCTGGAATTGGTAATCTTTTGAGCTGTACGAGCGAGCAATAAAACAATTGATTCGGTTACCTCCTGAATGGCATACGCCAGGTTCATGTAATCCTGACTGATGTCCGATTCAGGTATCCGCGCGGGCAATCCAAACAAGAGAGTCCATTTATGGTTGTTTGTCATTTTAAGTCCAGTGGCAAATTCAAAATAGTCCATATTAAGAAGTATGGAACCATCATCACGAATATCTACCAATTCTGTAACAATTTTTTCTTTAAAAATTATGGTTTGAGCTGATTTTGGATTGCCATATGGTGCCAGTCCCATTAATTTGTATTCTCCACTGTTTACCCGAAAGCCGAGATAATACGTAAATGCACTGTACAAAAGCCCTATTGAATGCGGGAAATGTAGCTCCTTCTGGATCTTAATATTGGCATTGTTTCCGTAGCCGATGGTGGTGGTTGCCCATTCGCCTACCCCGTCGATGGTTAAAATTGCAGCCTCCTCAAAGGGAGAAGGATAAAAAGCGCTGGCGGCATGTGATAAGTGATGTTCAGGGAATAACAACGGTATTTTCGCAGCGCCAAATTGACGTAATTGGTCCTGCAAAAGTTTTTTCATAAAAAGCTTTTCCTTTATCCACACGGAAATGGCCGAAATAAAGCTATATAAGCCTTTGGGTGCAAAAGCATGGTAAGTCTCAAGCAGACGTTCAAATTTAAGCAATGGCTTTTCATAAAAAGACACTGCAGTAAGCTGGTCATAATCCATGCCGGCTTCCTCCAAAACATATTTGATAGCATGGGTCGGAAAACCAGAATCATGTTTATTACGTGTAAACCGTTCTTCCTGGGCAGCTGCTATTATCTCACCGTCAACCAGGATGGCTGCCGCACTGTCATGATAAAATGCTGAAATTCCGAGTATCGCTATTCTCATTTTGATCAGAATATCGTGTAAATAAATGGTGCCAATGCAGATCCGGCCGTAAGGACAATCAAAAAAGCCATCAGTAGCAAAATGATAATAAGTGGCATTAACCAGAATTTTTTTCTGGTCTTTAAAAAATAAAGAAGCTCTTTTATAAATTCCATGATAGTATCTGTTTAAGATCAGAATGTATGGGTGAGGTCGCTCTCGCAGTAGTTATGATCTCTGTCAACCATAACAGATTTTGTGCTTTTTTTAAACTGGCGGATCCTCAAAGTATCTTTTTTTATTAACCTTCTAAATAATCCAACAGGAGTTACGACAATGAAAAAAATAATTGTCAGTAAAACTATAGAGCTTATCTTTCCCAATATTTTCGAAAAAGCGAGCCATACTGCTGCCAATGGATAAAAAATGATAGGACATATGAGCGTTAGTAGTGTTACAATAAGCGCTAATATTGTGAAATAGTTTTGGCTCAGATAAGTTGAGAGTATAATTGTCACCAAAATCGCAACCAGACCAAAATCTGCACATTGTTTTTTAGTAATCCCGCTGAATATATTTTTTATTGCCCCTCTCATTGCTCCTTTATTACTATTTGCTTAAGCATTGCCAGGGCATCAGGATTTCGGCTGTCGATCAGCAATGCAATATCAAGATATATCTTAGCTCCGTCTTTATTACCCATTTTAAGATAGGAGTATGCAATTTTATTGATGACTGTAAGGTCTGATGGATTCTTTGCAAGTTGCCTCTTTAATTGGATGATCTCCGCTACTTCAGTTTTGATTGAAAGTAAATTTAAACCTTTCGTATTGTTTTGTATAGCATAGTCCAGGTATGGGATTGCATCAAGCGGCCGGTCAAGTTTAAGATAAATTGCAAAAATGTATTTAGCATCATCAAAAGTAGGTGCCAGATCAAAGGTTTTTTTAAAATATATGAGCGCTTTTTCAAAATTGTTTAAATTGGAAAAGATCCTGGCTGCATCTTCAGAGTAAACTGAATTAAGAGGGTATTCAAGCGCCAAGGCCTCCAAAGCTTTTCCTGCTTCCGACGGTTGTCCTTCATTTTCATAATAACTAACCAGATTCTTAGTAGCATCCTTCCAACTAATTTTATTTAAAGCCAACGACCATGCGATCTTCTCCTGTGTGGTATAAACCGATATTGAGTCCCTTTGCAACGCTTCACTGAAGGGCCAGCTTTTTTGAAGTAAGGATATCCTGTATACTCCAACCAGGGAATCGACCTTGGTAACAGGCATTTGTTTTAACAATTGCGGGAACGAAAATTCACGCTCATTAATGGCAGAAAAAACCTTTTCCTTTTTCATCGCTTCAAAGAAAGCTTCCGACATCAGAGCATAGCCTGTTAAATTCGGATGTACATGATCCAGTATAAGCTCTTTCCCAATGATATTTTCTTTCGTATATTTCTCAAACAAGCCTTTAGTATCGACAAGGTGGGTATTGGGATATTTTTTACTCAAATCAGCGATAATTGTATTGAGTTTATCAGGCGCTCTAAACCGCAGTCCATCAAAATCCCTGGAGGAGGTGAAGTATTTTTTGGCCAGTATAAAATCTCCTGATTTATAGGCTAACTGAGCAAGATAATAGTTACAAAGTGCATGACCACCATAAATTTCATTTGCTTTGTTCAAGTGTTCATAAGCAGAGATCAGGTTATTATTTTCAAATTCTTTTTGTCCCAGGTTAAAGTTACTTCCAAACCCGGCATATTTTGAACTGTCATTTGGAATACTGATAAAAGGTTTTAAATCCTTGTCGTTACTAACCAGGTTACTAAGAAATACGGGAATATGATGTTTATTAAACAGATTCAGTGTTTTATCCATGTTATTTCGAAACTGTTCTATGCCCCGGAAATACAAATTTGAATTGTATGCGATTTTGGAATCGGCAACCATCATTTTCATGCGTGTAGCTCCGGGAAGATCCTTGTTTGGACCGGCAATTTTCCCATAAACGCTGGTCAATAATTGCACAAATCTTATCTCCCGCAAGTTTAGTACAAGGCTTACAACAAAAGAGTTCCCCATTATTTTGTCCGTTGATGCAACACCCATGCATCCATAATACTCGTTGTGGCCGGTATAAATTAAAATGGCATCGGGCTCATAACTTACAGCGTCCTTAGAAAATCCAAGAATTGTATACGAATTTACGGCTGTTAGAGAAATATTAATGATCTCAAATTTTTTATCCGGACATGTGAACATTAGACGGTACTTTAGCCACCTGTGAAAAGCACCGTTATTATAATAAGGATAACCAATTGTGGTTGACTCGCCAAGGATAAAAATACGCGTAACACCTTTCTCCTTCTTTTTCCTAAATGGTTCAGAATTACCTTTAGTAGCCATGGCCTGGTTAGAAAAATATTTTTTGGAGGCGTAAGGATTTAATGTAAGGTAGTTTTTATTTTCAGACGACTCAATAAATAGGCTTAAATCATTTCCATAATGAATAACCCTCAGCGTGAGTTCCAGCAATAACAAAATAAGAAGAGGTAAAATCAAACCTATTATTTTGAACAATAAGGTCTTACCCCTTGATATACTATTTCCGTCAAATTGTTTCCGCTTATTGTTAATATTCATCATCAGGCATATCTGTTTGACCTTTATGGGCCGGAAAATACGTTTAAACAAGCTAATATATTTATGATCTGGATTCGTCAGTCATTTATAATTTTGATTCAGATCACTTTATGAAATCGGAGCCATATTATTTGTAACAGGATTGGCTACTGAAATGACATGCAAAGAAATATAACTAATATAGTCTTGTTAAGTTAAATCTTCTTCCCTATCCGGAATTAGCGATCTTTAAAAGAAAATTACCTGCATATTTCTAAAATATGCAGGTAAATCTCTAAACAATATTTCAGTAAGATGGATTTTGTGTCCAGGTAGGGTTTAGTGTCATCTCACTAAGCGGTATAGGTGCCAAGTACTTAGGCGCAGGATTAGTTTTTGAACTGCCAGATAAGTCAACAACTTCAGTCGGACTCCTTTCCGCAATAATTTTAGGTAACAGCTGAAGCCGTTGTACATCCATCCAACGAATACCGTATTCACCGGCGAACTCATAAGCACGTTCATGCACCACAGAATCGCGAAAGGCAGTAGCAGAAGGCGCTGTCATTAAATCAGGCAAACCGGCACGGTGTCTCACCAGGTTAATTGCGTCATAACAAGCCTGAGAAACGGTATTGTTTGCCATGGCAGAAGCTTCGGCAAAATCCAGAAGCACCATTGGATAGCGGAAAACATCATTGTCTTTGCCACTACTTGGTGAACCAAATATAAGCGAAGTAGCAGTTTCTTCACCACCATCGCCTTTTCCAGGTACACCTAATCCATATCTGAATTTTTTATATAAGATCTGCATTGTACCCACTGTATTCCAAGGCTTCAATGTATATGTTTTTCCGTCAGAGTTCATAATTTTGAGTGTATCGGAAAAAGTTTGCCAGGTCCTTTTACATTTCGGCGCATTTTTATAAAAACCGCTTTCAGTCGTGAAATCATGCCATCCACTAGGACCATTTAATGGTTGTTCTGCTTCGTTCATTGAAAACGATCCACGGTTACGCGTTGGTTTATTTATATTATCAAATTTAAAGGTGAAAATTGCTTCACTATTATTATTGCTGGTAAAGACTGTGGCATAATCATCAACAAGAGAATATTTCCCCGACTGAATAACTTCGTTTGCAGAAGTAGCAGCTAATGCATACTTGTCAGCTAAATTTAACGGCCAACCTGCCATGTTTAAATACACATCGGCAAGAAGAGTTTTGGTGGAAAGCGGATTCGCTCTGTCTGCACCAATTACTGTGGTAGAAGGGAATAAACTTAAAGCTTTCAGCAAATCATTCACTACTTGATCGTAAATATCCTTTGCAGGCGCCAAGGCAGGCATTAATTCAACTGTTGCAGGTTCAAGAATAAGAGGAGCCGTCCCAAATTCTTTAACCAATCTAAAATAACACCATGCTCTTAAGAATAACGCCTGAGCGGCAGAATTATTTTTCGTGGCTTCAGTTGCATCTGCGGAAGTTACTTTTTCATAATTGGCCAACACGGCGTTCGCATTTGCAATAGCCATATAATACAAAACCCAATTTGCGTGAATTCTTGGATTATCTGAAGTTCCGGCCAATCTGTCAAAATCCCGCATCTCAGCCTTATTCGAAGCCGGGTGAGCACTCAGGTCATCAGCGCCAAATGCATTTACCATAAATGATACCCCACCTACACCATGATCAAGATTAAAAGCTCCATATATACCTGCAATAGTAGCATCCAGATTTTTCTGTGACTGGTAATATTGATCAGGGTTCAATAATGCCTTCGGATCCTCATTAAGCTGCTGACATCCAGAAAAAAATATCGAAATCAGAAACGTTAATGAAATTAAATATTTTGTCTTCATAATATTATCTTTTATAAAATAATTTGTTCAAAACACTTATTGTTTAAAAACTAGCACGTAATCCGATAGTATATGTCTTCGGGTTAGGGATAGAACCCGATTCCAGACCTTGCAGTAGGGCACTTGCCCCATAGGTTGTTTCAGGATCGTATCCTTTGTAATTGGTAATGCATAATATATTCTGTCCGCTTACATATACTTCTAGTTTGCTTATTTTAAGAGACTTCAAAATGCTTTCCGGCAAACGATAACTCAGTGACAGGTTTTTTAGCTTAATATAACTGCCATCAAAAACGTAGCGTGAGCTAAGCGTTTTATCATTCGGCATTCCGGGAACCGGAAATTCTGTCTGCTTTGTAGGTGTCCACATATTGTTTTTTACGTCAGGTGAAGCGGCGTCTTTAGCAATACCCAAACCACCATTTAATTCAGCTGCAGAATAGGAATAAATTTGGTTTCCTTGCGAACCCTGGAACATAATATTCAGGCTGAAATTACTGTAAGAAAAATCATTTGTAAAACCAAACGAAAATTTAGGCTGAGCATGACCTATTATCATCCGGTCTTTATCTGTATACTGTTTGTCGCCATCTACATCCACATATTTAGATGAACCGGGTTTTGCATTAAATTTTGCGGCTTCAGCAGCTTCTTCTGTTTTCCATGTACCCAAGAACTGGTAACCGTAAAATTGACCTGTTGCCATTCCAACTTTCAAAATAGTGGCAGATTCCTGATTTTGATTGCCTGATGACAAAATATTATCCAAGCCACCCATATCAATTACCTTATTGCGATTAAACGAGATGTTAAAATTAGTGTTCCACTTAAATATTTTTCCGTCAACAGGTGCTCCACCAAGTGATAATTCAAGCCCTCTATTATCAAGAGTCCCTAAGTTCTTTTTGTAAGTAGAACTAGTCTGAAGATTTCCATGCATTGCACCAAGATAATCAGAGGCCGGATAATCATACAAAAGGTTATTGATTCTTTTTGCATAAACATCAGCTGTAAATCTCAACCGGTTATTATAAAATGCAGCATCCAATCCAATATTGGTTTGATCAGTAGTTTCCCATTTAAGTGAACTGGAAACTACACCACCCAATAAAACAGTGGATTGTTGGCCAGCGGTAAAGTAATAATAGCCATTTGCTTGCAGTGCAGGAATCGTTGCATATGCTCCTATAGCCTGGTTGCCTGTTTTGCCATAACTGGCACGTAGTTTTAATGCCGAAATTGTCTTATTATCCTGCATGAATTTCTCATTTGCGATGTTCCATCCCAAAGCAAGAGAAGGGAAAAGACTGTATTTGTCGGTTAAATGAGATGAACCATCGTCACGTAAGCTGATTGTTGCGAGATACTTATCTTTAAATGAATAATTTACCCTACCCATGAACGATTGGATTGCATCAGCCCAATAACCGGAACCGGTTGTGGAGCTTTTACCCATGCCCATGATATAATAGCCATTGCCATATCCTGATAATTGCTTATCGCTTGCACTGTAGCTTAAATATTCTTGTTGTTGTTGCTCGTATAAAGCAGTTGCGGTAAAAGCGTGTTCTCCAAAATTTAGTTTATAGGTAAAGTAATTACTGTTTTGGAAAGACCAAAATTTATCATTGTAAATACTTATTCCATCCTGACCTAGCGCATAAGCACCTGTGTAAGGTCCGCTAACGCCAGGATTCATTGAAGTAGAACGTTGGTATCCAACTGTTGACGTGAACGTAAGATTTCTGAAGATATGATAATTCACCAATCCTATGATCTGCACATTAAGGCCATTGTAATCATGAATATTATTATTTGCTTCTGCTACGGGATTATAGGAGGCATTGCCATAAGGTGATGCCATAATATACCTACCATCCGCATCTTTTACAGCCATTCCTGGGTTAAATGTCTGAGCAGACCCAAATGGTGAATTGAAATTTGTTCCTTCGAAGTTATTTCTGCTTGATGACTCATAACCGGAAATACTGAGCTTAAAATCAATTTTTTCACTCGCTTTGATATCCAGATTAGCCCTCAATGATGCCTTTTTATACCATGAATTTATTACAACACCCTGCTGGTCTAGGTAACTTCCCGATATTAAGTATTTGACAGAATTAGTTCCACCGCTCACATCTGCCTGGTAATTTTTTGTCATTGCCACCTGCGATATTTCCTTTTGCCAGTCGGTAGAAGCACCAGGCTGTTTAAATGCATTAAGCTGGTCTTGAGAAAATGTAGACGGTAAACCTTTTATTGCATCCTCCCGATTACGTGTGTCAGCAAAATCATATGCGTTCATCACATCTACATAACGAGGCATTCTTGCCTGGCTCATCCATGTGTTAATGTTAACAGCCGTTTTGCCTTCTTTACCACCCTTGGTGGTGACAAGTACTACCCCGTTTGATCCACGTGATCCATAAATTGCTGTGGCCGAAGCATCCTTCAATATCTGAATTGACTCGATTTCTTCAGGAGCAATCCCGCTTATGGATGCCCCGATAAATCCATCAACAACATATAGTGGATCCAAACCACCAGTAATAGAGTTGTTACCCCTGATCCGCACCAGCGTATTCTGACCTGGCTGCCCATTCGCGCTCACAACAGAAACTCCGGGAACGGTTCCCTGTAATGCCTGATCTATTTTTGTTATAGGACGGCTTGTAATAGCATCCGATTTAACGGTTGAGGTAGCACCGGTAACATCTTTTTTCCGTTGTTCACCATAACCAACCACAACTACATCCTCAATTCCTGTAACTTCTTCTTCAAGAGAAATAGTAAAGTTTGTTTTTGTACCAATTAAAATTTCCTGTGATTTCATTCCTACGAAAGAAAATACCAGTGTTTTGGCATCAGTTGGCACTGATATTCTGAAGATACCGTTATTATCGGTAATTGTTCCAATGGTGGTTCCCTTCACTACAACGCTTACTCCAGGCAAAGTGAATCCATTATTATCTTTTATCGTGCCTGATACATCCTTTTTCTGCTGCACTTCAGTTTCATTTAGGTTGACAGATGGAGTATCTTTTCGATCAGTTGCCAAAATTACAATCTGACGATCGATGATTTTGTATCCCAGACTGGTACTTTTCAAAGCCTGATCTAAAATTTGATCAACAGTTCCTTCGACAACATTGACATTTGATAAATGGTTGACATCAACCTGATTGTCTTTGTAAAAAATGATAAACTCACTATTCTTCTGAATCTCATCAAAAACCTGTTGAATGGTTGCGTTCTGTAAATGGAGTGATAATCTCGTATTTTGTGAATACGAGGATTTTGCAAAAGCACTCCCTATTGCAATAAGAAAAAAGAATAATGTTACTTTCATAACCCTAAAAACTTTCGTAAAAACCTTTCCTTGATGAAAATAAGTCTCACACGCGTTAATTTTTTTCATACATTTGTTTTTCTTTTGGTTTATAAATATCGCTTTCAGGCGATGTAATTAAGCTTTAGGCTTGCGGATGGTTACAACATCTGCAAGCTTTTTACATTTTCCATAAATTTAAAATTTACATAGGCATTTTAATTAGGGTTAATAAATATTTTTTCATTTACTATTTCATAGGTAAGTGAAGTAGTCTCATTAATAACCGACAACACTTCCTGTGGTGAATTTTTCAAATCCAGGTATCCTGAGAATGTTTCATTTTTTAGCTCATTATCAGTTATTACCATTTCAATATTATAATAACGGCTCAATTTTTTAAGGATATTTTCCAGCTTTTCATTTTTAACCGTCAAATATCCTTCACGCCATGACAAATATTTTTGTGGATCCACCTTTTGTTGTACAAACGTATTTTGATCGCGATCGAAAACAGCCATAAACCCCGGTGTTACATCCATTTTTTCATTTGATAAACCAAATACCCCTTTGTAATTAAGTTCTATCTTTCCCTTTTCCAATACTGTACTGGAATATTTATCATCTGAATAAACGCTTACATTGAAAACAGTACCCAATACCTTAACGTCAAAATCTTTTGTACTAACAACAAATGGTTTGTCATTCATATGCACAACTTCAAACACTGCCTCACCATCAATGTAAACTTCCCGTTTATTCTCTGCAAAAACAACCGGATAAACCATTTTGGAACCAGAGTTCAACCAAACTTTTGTCCCTTCAGATAAAGTTATTTGGGTTCGTTTTCCAAAAGGGACAATTAGTGTATTAAAGACTGCCTTAGAGTTGTTCATTTTCTGAGCAACTTTTTGTTCTGAGTTGATAATTATATTCTCTCCTTTGGCATCATATTTAATCTGAGATTGTGCATTGTCGATCTGGACCTCATCTCCATTCTGAAGGATGATACAGGTCTTACTTTCTGCTTTTACATTTTTAAGCGTTTGTGCAAAGCTGACAATGTCCGTTGTAGCATTAATCCGAAAATAGTTTACTGATGTTATAATTGCTGCAAGTAATATGGAGGCAGCAACAGAATACCCAACAAGCTGTCTTTTCAAAGAAAGCCTTCGGATAGAAGATCTGATATGATTTTTCGTTTGTTCTTTCTCTGTAATTGTCATACTCTTGCCGGAAGAGTGTAGAAAAGTATAGATTTCCTTGGCAATCTGTATTTCATTTTCATCAATGTTCTCATCACTCGCATATTTCGATAAAAGTTCTTCCGAAAAATTTTCTTTGGCTAACAGTTCTTCGGCGCGTATCTTTGACTTTCTAAACATTGACTTCTCTCTTTAAATACAAAAAGAACCAATACATGAAAACATAGACAAAATAAATCATCTTTCTTTTATTTTTTTTTATTTTATTAATATACAACATATTGCACATAAAAACAACAAGAAAATTTGAACAAAATGATCAATATCTATACAAACTTTTACAAGCTTCTTCTCCGTGCTTCAAATTCAGAGGTGACCTGACTCGCAAGAGTTGCACCTGATTTCATCGATTTATGGATAATAAATGAATTATCATTAACTGCTTAAATCGTATTCAATGATTGTTCACTTCTTTTACATCTTTTCGAATATATGGATTCTCAAACAATTGTTTGGAGTTGGAATGCAAATTATTGCTTCATAACATTGCAATTCGTGGCAAAAAAATGAACCATATTTTAATTTTTGCATTTTTTTGGCATCAAACATATAAATGGATCAATCCTTTATTTATCCATCCAATACGACAAACAAATTTATCTAAACGATTAATTTTTCTTTGGCTTATTGCCCATCGTGTATTCAAGTATTCCCCCACCCATGATGTCCCCATGCTCAATATACAATTTGTTGTATGGCTTGTGATTCAGTAAGATTGATTGAACATACTTGTTGTCTTTAGACAGGTTCTTAGCGACAATCGTAAAGGTTTTACTAGATGGAAGCGAGATGGTAATTTTCGGGAACTGCGGAGCCCCAAAGACGTACTGACCACTTACAGGGTTCACCGGGTAGAAACCCATCGAGGTAAAGATATACCATGCCGACATTTGACCACAATCGTCATTACCACACAATCCGTCGGGTTTATTGATGTAAAATTTATCATTAATTTCCCTTACCAGTTCCTGAGTACGCCATCCCTGTCCAACCAGAGTGAAGAGGTATGCCACGTGATGGCATGGTTCGTTCCCTTGAGCGTATTGGCCGATCAAGCCGCTCACATCTGCGGTAAAACCTGCACCCTTGACAACGGACTCTAACTTGAATAAAGAATCCAGTTTTTGTATAAAGGCCGCATTGCCACCCATCAGTTTGCTTAGTCCATCCACATCGTGCTGAACTTGCCAGGTGTATTGCCAGGCATTGCCCTCCGTATAGTCTCCACCGGCTGTTCCTGCATGAGAGATCTGTAACAAGTCAAACGGTGCCCTCCAATTTCCATGAGAATCTTTCCCACGCATGAATTTGGTCCGAGGGTCAAATAAGTTTTTATAAAACTGAGCCCTATGGATAAAAAACTTGTAATCGGTCATCTCACCCAATTTTTTGGCCATTTGCGCCACGCAATAATCATCATAACACATTTCAAGTGTTCTGGAAACAGATTCTTCTTTTACCGAATCAAATGGCAGGTACCCATACCTGTCATAAACTTCCCAATTTGACTTTTCGTGACTCTTTGTAGAAGAAGCTTTTATGGCTTTGTATGCCTTAGTCACGTCAAATCCCCTGAACCCTTTAAGGTAGGCATCAACAATTACCGGTATTGCATGGTTTGCGATCATGCAATAGTTTTCTTTTCCCCAAAGCGCCCATATCGGGAGTATTCCAGCCACTTCGTAATGATCGATCATGCTACCAATCATTTCGTCCACACGACCAGGAACCAAAATAGTATAAAGAGGGTGTGCGGCACGGTAAGTATCCCATAAAGAAAATGTTGAGTAATATTTTCTAGATTTAGACGTATATACACTATCATTTGCTCCGCGATATTGGCCATCAGTATCAGCTATGTTACTGGGTTGTAAATACAAATGATAAAGCGATGTGTAGAAGCTTTCCTTTTGATCTGTTGTGCCTTCAATCTTAACTCCGGCTAAAAGGGTGTTCCACTCAGTATAGACCTTTTGACGTATCTGATCAAAATTCCATCCTGGATTTTCCATCTTCATATTTGCCCTGGCTCCGGATACACTTACTGTGGATAATGCCACTTTCGATTGAACACTTTCACCAGGTTTTAAGTTAAAACTAAGTATCAGGCGTTTCGCTTTATTTCCCTGCAACGCTTTAAGTTCACGCACTATTTTGAAAGGCTTGTCAAATTCAATGACGTAAAATAGCTCTCTTGTTACCCAAGCCTTTAACTGGTGGTGGCCGGAAAGACTGAACTCGTCATCAATTTTATCATCGGCTATTATTACATGGCTACTTAGTGACTTTTCATCACCGACAATCCCGCTTTGAAGATCCACCAGGACAAATGCGTTCCCAGTCTTAAAGGTGTATTTGTGGAAAGCCGAATGACCAGTGGCTGTGATTTGTACATCAACTGAAAAATCAGAAAGGGTGACGCTGTAATAACCGGGCAATGCCTTCTCTGATTTCTTTGAAAAATGGCTGACATACTGATCTCTTACCGGGTTTCCACTAAAGGGCATCAACAGAATGTCACCCAGATCGGGGCATCCCGTTCCATTGAGGTGATCATGTGCAAAACCGACCATTGTAGAATCAGCATAATTATACCCTGAGCAATACTTCCACTCTGTCCGACCAGTCTCCGGACCAGCCTGTATCATGCCAAAAGGCAACGCTGCACCGGGGAACGTATGCCCGTTATCAGCTGTCCCGATGAAGGGATTCACATAACGAGCATAATCAACAGGTTTCACGTCTGCTGCATATGAGATTGGCATCCCCATGAAAATTGCCCAAAGAACTAACAATTGGATTTTTCTTATCATTTATTTTCGAATTTATTATATTTTTAAAATTCTCAGTATTTTGAAGAGTCGCATCAATTAAAATTCGAATTGCATCTCCGGCAAAATTGATACAAGTTTGAATTTCATACTATTATTGGCTATTTCTCTATTTTTCTATTGCTTAAACACCCTGACATAATCCACATACATATCTGCAGCATTATTATATCGCGTCAGATCATACGGCTTACCACCCTCACTAAGCGCAAGGTTAATCATAAAATATAAAGGGGTGGTTTTGCAATACGATGTAGTGGCATGCTTCCATACCTGGATATTGTCACAATAGTAAGTTGTTGAATCCTGTTTAATCAGTACACCATATAGATGAGATGTGGTAGACCAGGAAGATTTTCCACCAATCGTAGTAATCGGTATAAACTCAGCCTTGGGAGCAGTATGTTTTTTCTCCCATTTATGCCAGCACGTCTCGTACCTGTCAGGGGCATTTCCATAAGCTTCGATAATGTCAATTTCATCACAATACTTGTTTTCAGGAGCTTTTCCCCTTGCGGTGCATCCCCAAAATGCAGGCCAACTTCCCTTTACCATAGGAGCAATAAAACGGCATTCAAAATAACCAAATTTTACAGCACAACTATAGGTACTATCGCTTCTGCGTGATGAGATAAGTCCTGCAGAACCCTTGTTAACATCGGCGCGGATTCTGAGATAAGTGTCTTTTTGAAGAAACGGATTTTGGGAGCTTTCATAGTCCGCAAAAGGAATCGCGCTAAAGTTTCCATCAATATGCCTGGAACTGTAGGTATGACCAACGCCGGAAGATGAAATAGAAAGTGGCCCTGAAAAGTCATCCTCAAATGCTAACGACATCCCTTTTGCCTGCACGGGTACGGCAGGGATTCCCTCATGCCAGGAAGCGCCACCTTGGTTGTAAAGCTGCAAGTAACACTGGTCGTTTGCAGTGCTGATCCTGATGCATGTTGGCCCGTGTGGAAATCGATTTGTCTCAAAGATAAACTTCCCATTGCCTTCTTTATCAAGGGTCACCGCTGGAAATATTGAATCATGACCCCAAACAGCATCTTGTTTCCAACACTTTACGATTGCGCTAGTTGAACCTGACGCCCTGAACGAAATGACCGTTTTACCTTTAACGTCAGAGCAATAGGCAGGCGATAATACTTTTATTAGGTGGAAATTATCAACTTTTTGAAGGGCTGCATTTACAACCTGATTTTGTGCCGATATGGAATTTGTAACAACTAAAAAAGTTGTGAATAAAACCAACAAAATCATCACTTTTATGTTCATTTTCGGTTAATCATTAGTTTTTTAATGAAGCGATAAACCTGCCTATTTTATTTTTCTTTACGAATCTCTGCTTCGTACCAATTTATCCACGCCTGAGTTTATTTTGAAATATACACGTTTGATAAACTAGTTTATTACTGAATTGCAAAAAAATATAGCCGCTTAATTTATAATCCAATAATCACAAAAAATATATGACACAGAATTAATCAATGTGCTCGGCCGAAGGTGGTACTGCATCAGGGGAACTGCCCCATGATTTGTTCGCTTTGTTTCCCATTTCAAGTTCCAGAACTGCACCATCTTTTATGTCATCGTGCCTGAACCAGGGTTTATTCCAATTCGTACCATTAAGCTTCGCCGATTGAATATACTTGTTCTCCTCAGATACATTTTTCGAAATGATTTTGAACTCTTTCCCGTTCCCCATTTTAATTACTGATTCATTGAATATGGGGCTTCCAATGTTATAGGTTGGTGAGCCTGGGGTAACAGGATAAAATCCTAATTTCGAAAACACGACAAATGCAGACATCCCTCCCCCATCTTCATCGCCAGGAACGCCCATCAGATCATTGCGATACCACATTTTGAGTAGTGACCGTATGCTTTTTTGTGTTTTCCATGGCTGAGCAGCATAGTTATAAAGGTAAGGGATATGAAACGAAGGCTCATTGGCCATTGAGTATTGCCCCACGTTTCCGGTCTGATCGGGAAACTGTGAATAAAACTGCCATTTATCTTTTCCAAGTGATTCGGAAAACATTGCATCCATACCGGCAACAAAGGCTTCTTTTCCCCCCATAAGTTCAATCAGATCACCAACGTTGTGCTGAACATCCCAACGGTAAGTCCATCCGTTGTTTTCGTCATAGTAATCACGACCGCCAATGCCACCAGATGATACATAGTTGAAAGGAAAGATGAACTCACCTTTACTATCTTTTGGATGAAAAAAACCAGTCTTAGGATTGAAAAGATTTCGATAGTTATAGGAACATTTTAGAAAGTAACGGTAATCTTCAGTTTTACCAAGTCTTCGGGCTATTTGAGACAAGCACCACTGGTCGTATGAAGTTCCAAGCGTCACAGCAACTGCCTGTCGCTTTTCAAAAGTATGTACCTCGGCGATGGTTTCAGGTTCACCTTCGCGAAGGGCTGGAAAATATCCTTTTTCTATATAAAAGCGATCCAATTCACCTATGGATTTACCAGACCAAGGGATAAGGGTTTTTTCAGTAATGGAAGCTTTACATGCTTTATATGCCTTTTCAAGTTCAAATCCGCGAAGACCTTTTTCATAGGCATCGATTACCATTGCTACCGCATGGTTGCAGTTCATCGCGTGACTGTCACCCGTAATTCCAGGGAAAGTAGGCATTTGAAAATTTCCGGATTGCTCCGCCATGCGAATAAATGAATTCAAAATATTAACCTCCATTTTTGGTTCAGTAAGAACCCTCAGTGGATGTGAGGCCCTGTATGTATCCCAACTCCAGTCATCTGTATAAGAAGGGACCCCGGAATCGTTATGTACCTTCCCGTCGAACGGACTGTAATACCTTCCATCTTCTGATATGCAGACAGGACGCTCATAGGTTCGGTAAAGACAGGTATAAAAAACAGCTTTATCATCTTCTGATCCACCAGTAACAGTTGTTTTGCCAAGCGATTCATTCCATAGACGCCTCCCCTCTTCCAATAAAGGCTTCACTTCAAAGGTTTTTATTTCACGTGCCAGGTTTTTTTTTGCCTGCATTTCGTCAATAAATGAGATACCATACCTGGCACGAACCCTGGTTACAGAACTACCAAAATTCAAAACAATAGCAGCACTGTTTTGTGCCTCTTTTGTAAAACCTGTTTCTATCTTGCCATTTTTTAAAGCGCCGACGCTTTGTGGTTTGACATCTGTTTCAAACCAGATATAAACTTTGGTATTATTTTGTAGTACCTCAAATCCAGATAAGGCTTTCCCATCCCAATTCATCTCGCCATTGGAGGAGTTAATGACAAGGCCTACCGGTTTTCCTGGTTCAAATTTCAGATCGTAAAGGGCAGACTGGTGGGAAAGAGCAAAATTAACCGCTATATTTTGCTGATCCAGCATTACAGAATAAGAGTAAGGCGTAATCTTTTCGAGGTCATAGCTATATGGGATGACTCGTTGGATCTGGGCAGAGTCTCCCTGAAACGGGCTTAAATTGAATGCGAAACTTCCACGATGACTGGTCAATACAATAGGCAATCCCCGCAAAAGGCTTCCCGTGAAGTCAGAGCGCTGGGGGTAAACCCGCAACATAGAGTTTGGCAAATGGATTGTCGGAAATGTTGGCACCAACAGGTGACTGATGTTTCCGATATATGGATTGACGTATTCGATAGGTTCTTTGTTACCAATTTTTACCCCAAGGCAAGATGTGTTAAAAAGAAACGTTCCCATCAACAAAGGCAATATTTTTACTGCAATTCTCATTTTTGTATTTATTACAATGTATTATAAATCAATAGTGTAAGAAAATAAGATTGTTAAAACTGAAATTAGATGCATTATTTTATAAAAATTTATTACTCATCCAGCTTATTACAATGACATTCTGCAAATCCTAAAATAGTAATTTTAACTATCTACATATTCACTAATGAAACGGCACATTTTGTTCCTCCGACTTCTATTCCAATTAATGTTTTCATATCGATCAAGCCAATATTTTAGTGATTGGCCTTAATGTTTGTTTTTGACGAAAGACTCTTATTTAGATTCACTCCCCAATCTTTATGAGCCATGTTTCCCATTTCGAATTCGAGATTGCCACCCTTTAGAATATCTGTGTAACTAATGGATGGTTGAAGATGATTCTGACCATTTAGTCGGGCCGACTTTATATAATAGTTCCGTTTAGAAACGCCCGGTGCACTAATTGTAAATTCTTTCCCGTTGTCAAGGTGCAAAACAGCAGTTTTAAATGAAGGGGTCCCAATCATATAATCGTCCTTTGCGGGTGTAACGGGGTAGAATCCCAACGAGCTGAATACATACCATGCAGACATCTGTCCACAATCATCATTGCCGCATAATCCTTCTCTTGTATTGTTATAAAGCGTGTTTTTGATTGTATCCACCAGTTGTTGTGTTTTCCAGGGTTGGCCGGCATAGTCATACAGGTAAGCTACGTGATGACTTGGTTCATTTCCTTGTGCATACTGGCCAATTAGGCCGCTGACATCTCCCGAGAAACCTGTGCTCTTAATTATTTGAGACTGTTTAAAAAGTGAATCAAGCTTATTTGTAAAAACTCGTTTACTCCCCATTAATCCGATCAGCCCCTCTACATCTTGTTGTACGCTCCATGTATATTGCCAAGTGTTACCTTCTGTATAATCGCCACCAGAGGTTCCTGAATGTGAAATAAGAAATACGTCGAAAGGCTTTCTCCAATTGCCTTTGGAATCTTTTCCACGCATAAATTTAGTCTGTGGGTCAAAGAGATTTTTGTAATAATTGGATCGTGTCGAAAAGTATTCATAATCAGTTGTTTTCCGAAGTGCTTTGGCCATTTGAGCAACGCAAAAATCATTGAAGCCTAGTTCAAGTGTCCTCGAAACAGATTCTTCTTTAATAAGATCAAAAGGAAGGAATCCGTATTTGTTGTACACCTCCCAGTTTGATTTTTGCTGACTGATCGTAGAGCTAGCCCTGATCGCTTCATATGCTTTTTCAGCATCAAAGCCTTTCAGTCCTTTCAGATATGCATCCACAATAACCGGTATTGCATGGTTTCCAATCATGCAATATGTTTCGTTTATACCATATTCATTAATAGGCAGAAAACCAATCTCTTTATAGCGCTGCAACATAGAGTTGATAAATTCAACATTCTTTTCAGGGTATAATAGGACAAAGAGCGGATGGAGTGCCCTGTAGGTGTCCCATAACGAAAAGTTTGTATAAAACATTTTACTTTTATCCTGATGGTTTTTACCGTCCCATCCTCTGTATGACCCATCTGCATCCGATATTAAATTTGGGCTGAGAAGACAATGATACAGGGCTGTATAAAATGTCTTTTTCTTATCCAAATCATTACTTTCAATTTCAACTTTGGATAATTGTTTTTCCCAGGTTTTGTTAGCCTCATTTACAGTTTCATCAAATTCCCAATTTGGTAATTCGTAATCAATATTATTCGCAGCACCTTTTGCACTAACAGTTGATAGCCCCACTTTTATAAGTATTTGTTCCTTTACCCCTGTTGTAAAATGCAAAACAATCTTCGATACTTTACCGTCGATTTGTTTTTCATTGCCGGTCTTGCCATCTTCATACGTGGTGATTTTTTCAAATGGTTTTGAGAACCTGGCACAAAAATAAACGTGTTGGTCTTTTATAAATCCACCGGAATTTCGGTATCCTGTAATCGTGTGGTCATCAACAACCTTTATTGAACTCACAAGGACACTGTCTCCAATTCCATGCTCAAGGTCAATAATTATACTTGCATCGGAACTTTGAGGAAAAGAATACCTGTGAAATCCCACACGTGAGGTTGCCGTCATCTCCGCATAAATACCGCAATCATCAAGATTTACGGCATAATAACCTGGTTTTGAGATCTCCGAATCGCGGTTAAACCTTGAACGGTAACCTTTCCATGGTTCTTTTTTAGTACCGGGTACAAACCTGGGTTTGCCAGTCATAGGCATGATAAGAATATCACCCATTTCAGGACAACCCGTACCACTTACATGTGTATGAGAAAAACCCATAATTGAACTATCAGAGGCATGATAACCTGAACACCAGTCCCAACCTTCAATTCCCGTGTCCGGACCAACCTGTACCATTCCAAATGGTACACATGCAGCTGGGTATGTGTGGCCATGCGCTGAAGTGCCAATAAATGGATCGACAAAAGTCGTGAGTGGTTTCTGCCCTTGGGTGCTTAATGAAAGAAGTAGCTGCAATGCTACGCTAACTGAAAATAAGTGTCTTCGTTTCATTTCTTAGATTTATAGTGATAGTTTGCAAATTTTATGAAATTACTCCAATCGTACATCGTCAGATTATGCTCCCCCTCTCTGTTATGATAACCTAATGCTGAATTTATAACCGGGTTATTAATTTCAGGAGGATTTGCTGGAAGATTTGATTTGATGCCATACAATGCAAAAACCTTTTCCGCATTCTTTAAAGACATAAATGTTCCTTTTGGATCAGCCCATAGGTCTTTGGAAGCATTTGTTGCATAAACAGGTCTGGGAGCTATCAGTGAGATCAGCATATGTTGATCGACTGGTAATAAATCCTCTTTGTCATTGAATTTTTTGTAATTCGTATTAAACCAATATGGGAAAGTCGTATTAATATTGCTAATTCTTTCTCCAAATTGCCGGCGCGACAATGCAGCTCCGGTGTTCCCTGAACAGTTGGAAATACAAATGGCAAATCGTTTGTCCTCAGCAGCTGCCCATAACGAAGCCTTTCCTCCACGTGAATGTCCAACAACGGCTACCTTTTGGGCATTAATATCAGCATCTTTTTCAAAATAGTCCATTACCCGGCTGGCTCCCAAGGCCCAGGCACCAATTGCTCTCATGCCATTATCTGCAGCCAATTGTTCAGGATACATTTGTAAAACGCCATTTCCAAATGTTTCTTTATTATCAGGCGCTAAATCACTCACATGAAATGCAGCTATGGCATAGCCACTGTCAATTAGCATTTCAGCAGGCCAAAAATCGCTTTTCATGACTCTTGAAGGATCCGTATTCGATCTGCCCCGGTTATTTATTAATAAAAAAGCAGGAACAGGTTTCTTTACATTGTTGGGAACAAAAAGAATCAGGTTTATTTTTACAGACTTAGAGTTATTGAACACTTCAATAAGAACTTGCTTTAATTGTGCCTTACCGTTCATTGCGGAAGCATCTTTATTGGTAATTGAATACCTGATGCTGTCAAATGATTTAGGCATTTGTCCGTAGACATTATTCTCGAATAGCTGAAGGACTTCCGGTCTCCTTACTTTTTCCCACATTGCCTTGTTGTCAACGACATTTCCGGAGGTGGTTTTTAGTACATCTGGTAAAACATACTCAGGAACTTTCGACTCATCATAGTTCTGCGCCTGAACGCTTACCGTAAAAAGCATTAATACAATCAATATTATCAGTATTTTCATTTTATATTTTTATCAAATAAATATTCCAAACCTCTTTAAAATGCAAATTATCATAAGGTTTCCGGCTCGAACTCAATGGATGATGTTTGGCTAAACTACTTTGAATTGATGTTTACTTTTTCGTCTGATGAAATAAATACTTCCAACATCAGTATTACTGAAACTGGATACCATTGCAAAGTGTCTGACTCATTTATTTTTCATCTTTAAGATTTTGTAACAAAAGGTAAATCCTGCCAAACTGATTTGACATAGTTTTGCTCTGACGTTTTTGCCTGACATTCAAATACTAATACATAACCTGCAATATTTCTTCCGGAAGTAAGATGAAGATGCCTGGCTTTTAACTTTGATTTAAGGGTTAATCGCTTTATCAACACCAACCAGTAGTGAACAAGCTAATAAAACGTTTTGGTATCAATTCAATAAATTCGTGAATCATGATTTTATTGAATTCAGCGTTTTCCAAGAAAAGGAATCTTTTGGAAAGTTTTCCTCTGATAATAGTACTTCGTTTCGTTTTTTTTGCATTCTGAACATAGGCTTCCTCCTTTTATTTACAGAAAGAACAAAAAAATCAAAACATAGACAAAAAAAAACAACTTTCGTTGAATATCTTGTATTTGACAAAAAGCAGTACTCTATGGATTTGGATGGCGATAAAGAAAAAACAAAACCTGAATGAATTGACATTCATTTTTAAAACACTTTCTAAGTTCCTTTAATGCACGGTAAACAAGGGTCCGTGCTGACTCAATCGATATCTCCATGATCTCTGCAATATCTGAATAGGAACGGTCATTTTCAAATTTGAGCGAAAGAGCTTCGCGCTGCCGGTCAGAAAGCCTTTTCATTGCTTCATTTAATGCCGTAAGATTCTCCGATTCAGTTTCAGCAGCAATTAGGTATTCTTCATGGGAAAAAATTGGGTTATCGTTCGCAGAATTGTACATTTCGTCATAAACAAGTGGAATCACTTTAGCTTGTTGCTTATGAATTATTCGTCGAAGTGAACGGAATAAATAAAACTGTATATTATCGGTATCTGAAAGCTTTTTGCGGTATTTGAACAGGTCAAGAAAAAGATCATGGATACAGTCTTTAATAAAGTCTTTATCCTTTGTAAAATGAATACCATATTTATACAGATTATCAGCGTACTGATCGTAAAGAAGGTAAAATGAGTGTTCATTACCTTCCTTAAATCGTCTCCAGAGAGTATTATCCTCCTTTAATTCATGCTGAATGAATAGATTTTCTTTCAGAGTCTGATTTTTTTGTGTATGAGTGTATCAAAACTAATACAAATTAGTTGAATTTAATGAGAATTGGAAACTTTAAAACTTTATTGGAATTATTTGTATCCGTCAATTTTAAACATGAGTTTTGAATAGTAGAGAAATGTTTAATACATTATTTTTAATAGAAAATTTGTCAATTCAAATTCTGCATAATCCTTCTGCTTTTCAATCATTCATCAATCTTAAGTCCTTACCAACTTACTGATTAATTATTTCTAGTTTTAATCCGGGTCGTTGAAAAATTAGTAGATCCAAACTTTTTACTTACTTGTTTTATGAGAAGGTCAGTTGTAAGTGTGACACAAAGGCAAATATTTGCCTTGCGAAATGAAAAATAAGATTTTTGAATATCCGCTAAATGCCTTCGATCACTGTCAGCTTACTGTTTAACTTTTAGTTGGTGATATTTAGAATTAAATTTGGAATCATTGTATTAGAATTTAGTAAGCAAAGCAGCGTTTTTGATTCTTTTCGCCTGTTCGAAAAATGCAAGATAGTTTTCGATAGTTTTTTGGCTTGCATGTCCCAAGGATTCGGATATATAGGCAATATTAGCAACATTCTGTTTCTTACGTATTCGAAACTATGCCTGTCAGAATAAGTACATAGATTGTCAATATTCAAAACATTTCCATCTACTTTTAACTTTTATTGCATCATCAATCCAATTCGTGTGAATTAACTTTACATCCACCGGTGCCTCTTTTAGGTTAAGATATTTAGAATTAAAATGATTGGGTTCTCTATTTGTGTATATAAGAGCCCATTTTTTCAAAATTCATTTAGAATAAGTAATATGAAGTTTTATTCCTATGTATTTTGATGCCTTTCGATTATTTTTGAATAAAATTTGTTCTTTTCATGATTCAAATTACAGAAGAATATATGTAAAATAATTGGTACCCAACATAGGTGGATATTCCGGTGATGTTGGTTCTTCGTCATATTTGGGGAAGTATTACCCGGTTTGAGACAAAATTACCTTTCTTCGCAGCAGTTCAAAGCTGGCCCTACCATACATTTGCCGTTTAATGCTCTTAATTCTGTTTACATGGCCTT